>VSKX01021623.1_pt1 | contig 11418 bp, 13 predicted proteins | sample 4799481 | NCBI WGS metagenome assembly VSKX01 (sample SAMN12179537, study PRJNA552185) | sponge metagenome | biome: deep-sea hydrothermal plumes; feature: spots directly above weak diffusing fluid; material: sea water; isolation source: sponge from the Swan site of a hydrothermal vent ...
AAATATAAACTATAGGAAAAACAATAATATTAAATATATATTTATAATTTATAGGTTCATAAGATAATGCCATTTTAAAAAAATAGACAATAAAAAAGAGCAAGACAAACAACACAGAGAAAGATACGAATATTCTTTTTTCTAGTATTATCTTTAATAGCATCAAACAACATGCAATAATTAGCAGTGGAATGTAAAGCTTACCTACTATTGGTAGCTCTATATAAAGAGCAACAGCTAAAGAAGCCAATAGAAAAGCTAAGTAATTAATATTAATCATTTTTAGTTACTACTTAATTAGAGTGTCAATACTAAATTTATCAAGTTGTCGCTACTCACAGTTTATCCAGCTGAGCAAGAATCTCTTTTGCTTCACTTTGTGACTTTTCCCACCAATGTGAATTGCGAATTTCAGAAATTTTTTCCTCGTCGAATCTAGTGCCAATAACTTTTGCCGGAACGCCTGCTACAATCGCGAAATCGGGGACATCCTTTGTAACAACAGCGTTCGCAGCAACAACAGCCCCCATTCCAACCTTTACTCCCCGTAAGATAACAACATCCACACCAATCCATACATTGTTATCAAGAATACATTTTTTTTGAGTTAGCTTTTCAAATGCACAATCGTAAAACAGTGAACTTGTAGACACTAATGATAAATCATGTTCACCTTGGCCAATAGAAACGTTATTAGCAATAGAGCTATATGGGCCTATCTCACTTCTAGTTATACAAACCCCTTTGCCTATATAACAATAAGACTTAACACTAGAGAATTGATCTATCTCAGTGTTGCTTCTGATTACTATGTTCTTTCCTGATAATGCTCGACGATGGACATTGAAACTCCAAACATGATTTGAACTTTTCAGCCTTGACAATCCTAGCCCTATAAAATTAATAATTTTTGATAAAATAAATTTTAACATATAAACTCTTATATAAAATTGAGCTGCCTGATAACACTAAATACTTTTGTTATCTAAAATATCCGACAGTTTTTTTGAATTATTTTTCCAGTGTTCATCATAAGGTGAAGAGTTAAGTGGTTTCAGTTTTAAGAATTTAACTTTCGAGTTTACGTTCATCTGAAAGTTTGTTTTGTTTCTGACTCTGATAGACCACTCAACATCTTCACCTTCCCCCCAAAACAAAGATTCATCAAGCATGTTACTTAAAAAAAATTCACGTTTAACACAAAAGTAAGTTCCACTAAAATACATTTCCTTTACATATTTATTGTAAGGTAACAGTGCTGGACCAACTTCAGGATAATCCCATGTACACCAATCCCTATATCTGGAACCATTCTTATTCAGCACTACATTCATACACGCATCCCAGCCATCGTCAAACTTATTAAAACCATCACGCCAACCAGGCTCAAGGGCTACATAGTCGTGCAGAATACACAGTTTATTAAATCTTGATTGCTTTGCTGCAAAATTTTTCTTATAACTAATAGGCCCATACTTGAAGATAAGACGTTTAAAATCTTTAGATTTAACAATCATTCTAATATTAGATAGAGAAAAATCAATTTTAAAAAATCGTTCATTTATTTCATAGAAGTATATAGGGTGAGAGAGGAATTCACTTTTCAGTCCGCTTTCGCCGATTACAATTATTTCAAAATTATTTTCACAAGAAAACTCACTTATTATTGAGCCAATGCTTTTTTTCAGTAATTTATCGTTACCTGCTGACGTTACAATACAAAAAGACCAACCTTCATTTATCATTCGAAATCCTTATAGAAATATTTTATTTTTTCTGGAAGAAAATCCCTTTGTATGATAATAAAAAAAACTGTAAGTACGAAGCTTTCTACTAACAATTTAATCATATCTGAGGATACTAATTGACTTAAAACTATGTGTACTAGAGGTAACAAAACACTCATTAAGATTATTTTCCTTACATTATCTTCAAATATATCACTGTATTTTATGGATAAAATTTTCTTAACAACATATATTGAATATATAAATGATGGGAAAGAACTAATAAAAAGCGCTATCACGATGCCTTTCGTACCATAAAAATTAAAAAACAAGCTCGCAGTGCCCAATAAGCAAATCACCTCGAAAATAGCAAACAAAGGCGTTTTTTTAAATTCACCTGAAATTTGAATAATTAACCCCGTGAAACTAGTTAAAAGTAAAATTGCTACATTTAATAAAATAAAAACAAAAACATTATCACCAATGTACTTTCCACTACCCACCCAGACAGATATAAAAAGCTCATTTAAAAAGAACAAAGAAAAAAGAATGAAAAATGTGCACTGAATTCCAAGATTAAATATTTTTTGATACTCTGATTTTAACTCATCCATTAACCCGCGCTCATACAGTGAAGCAAAGCGCGTGAAGTAATTGAGTGATAATTTTGACATTAACTCAGGAAATATCAACGGCATTTTATTGGTAATATTATAAACAGCAACCATCTGTGCATCTGCAAATTTAGTTAATAATACAACAAATAAACTCGATTTTGCTACATGTGCGACTTTGAGTAATTGAAAGTTTTTAATATAACCCCAACCTTCATATACATAGGTTTTATGAAATTTAGTAGGTAGTATAAATCGACAGGTTGTCTCTTTATTCAAACGAAAATACATTATAAAGATAACAACAGCATTTGCTATTAACAGAGATAGACCTAAGCTACTAATACCGTAACCCAATGAAAGCAACAATACATTAATGACTATTGAAAATAACATAATAAAAAAATTCATTATGTTTAAATAAGCTAACAGCGACTTTGCCTGAAGAACTGACGGGATAAGTCCAAAAGCAGTTTTTAAAACAACAGCACACCATGAAAATAAAAACAACCAGTTAACATCCTCTTTTAATATTTTATCTACACTTAAAAAGGCACTAACAAAATGAAAACCTATAATACCAATAATCAATAAACATCCCGCCATTAAATATTGAAAAACTTGTATCGAGGGTAAAAAAATCAGAGCGTGTTCATCATAATATTTTTTATTGGATAGTTTTTTAACTGCATATTGCCCTAAACCGATATCAGCAAGAGAAAGTAATGTGATGATACTTTGAACCGCAATAAAGAAACCAAATTCGTTTAACTCAAGAAAATATAAGTAAACGGGAATAGCCCCAAAGCCTAATAATATTTTTAATATAAAAATAATTAAATCTGACTTTACTCCAGAGACGATGGCATTATTGTTTTTTTTCACGTATCACCTTGGTCATTAACAATATTAGTTAAAAAATTATATTTATCAATATCAGCAGTTTTTAGTGCCTTTAGAAATTCATTAATGTATACCTCATATGTAGACACTGAATAATGATAGTAAAAGTTATCATTGTCCGCCTGACTCACATCGCTATCCTTTATAGATATGCTATATAGGTTTATATCTCCTTCAGATACAATTTGCTCAGTAATTTTCAATATGTACGCTGAACGTGCTTTAAATTTTTCTCTAGGATCGAGTATAGTTTGAAAGTGTATAAAAATTTTGGATGTTCTGACTGTACTGTTTAATTAAAGTTCAAACATACTTTTGTATAGAACATATAAACTTTCTAAATCTATTAACCCTTGACTCTGAAATTTATTATTAGCCAATTGCATATTTACATCACTATAATTAGCAAAAAATTTTTCCATTTGCTTCAGCTACGAACTTTTGATCTGTTAACTCTGAATGGGAATCTAAAACAATACACTCAGGCTTTTTATTAAAAGTAAAAAAAGATAAGGAAACTGTGAGAAAAATAAAAAATAACATTAGCGTAAGACTTTTGAAAGTTACACGCTAATGTTATCTTTCACCTATTCCCAGTTAAATTCTTATTTGAAAGAAACGGCTTCTTTTGATATATCTAAGTTAAGGAATAAAGTCAAATCAGTTGGAATACCTAAACCATACATACCATTACTTTCTTTGCCTATATTATACACACCTATTTTTTGGCTTTTAGCAGCCATAAAACTGTAAACTGGTGCAACATAAAACTCGCCATTACTTCTAATATTTTGCTCAACCATAAAATCAGCATAATAACAGAAATCACTTCCCTTTAAAAAATTATAAATACCTACTGTAGCTTCATCTGATATAACAATTTTTTCTACTACTTCTGAAACCAAACCATCATTATCAACCTTTGCATATGACCACTTAGGGTCATTTGCTTTCATGGTCAACATACTGCCGTCCAGTTTTCTCTGTCTCATATCATTTAAGTATTCATTAATATTCACATCAACCCATTGATCTGAATTAGCGATCATCAGTGGTTGATCATTATCAAAAAATCTCCTAGCTTTCAAAACAGTAATAGCTGCACCATCTGTGATGCCATCAATTGTTACAATTTCATAGTTTTTACATGCTTTTGCAAATATAGTATCTAAATTATAAGTCTTTACATGTTCTTCTTGACAGACAAAAATAAATCGATGTTCGCAACTAGGTGTCAAGTTGTTGATAACAACTTCAATCATTCTTTTACCGTGCACGTCTATTAGAGGTTTTGGGTGTTTAAAACCGGCATCAACGAAACGACTACCGCGCCCAGCCATTGGAACTACTATGTTTAACATTTTAGCTTTCCTCTAAATATTTATCATTCAACGCACCAGGCAATTTTATAACAGCGGTGATTGTATTTTCTAGTGCTTCAAAATCAGTATATTCGCCAGGAGAAATCTTAACAATGTCACCTTTATTCAAAATGACTCCTTTCATTAGCGCTTTTCCCAACACAATAACTGTAATTTCAGTCGCTATTTTGTGACAGTGAGAAACTTCTTTGTCGCCTTTTTTGAATTCTTGTATTGCAAATTCTACGTCTGTAGTATTAAACAATGTTGGTTCAAATCCGCCGACAATCCAGCCACGTACAAATTGTTCAAGGTTTGCTTTATCCATTATTCTTCTCATGTAAATAAGCATTCATCGAAATCATTTTATTATTATTATCCCATAAAATAACATCTGTCCCGATCAATACTACATCGCCTAATGTCAGTTCAAACTCAATGACACTTCGTTGTCTATCAACCAATATATTGTTTGCTTTAAACTGTAATTTTTTATTATTTTCAAATAATTCAGTAACATAAGTTACTACATTATTTATTCCTTTCAGATTAACAGATGGATCATTCAAACTTACGTTTTCCGAAAAAAACTCTGTAACGTCTTCAATCGAACTGCTACTAAAAGCATTTATATAGTCTAGAGTTCTACTATAGAGAGATTTATTTATGTTTGAGTTGACAACGTTAAGTTGCTCACCATAGTTATCTAATGAATGCTCGTCATGTATATGGAAATATTGTGATTTATCAATAGGGAGGGCTAATACTTTTCCTTCATTTAATATTATTTCATTTAAAGTATGTGAAATATAAAAGAGACCGTTATACATTACATCATTACGAATCATATTTTTCGCCGATTCTATAAATATGCGTGCATTTTTAAAAAAGTAAAAGCCAGCGATTGCATGCTTGCTGATTGGAAGTTTTTCAGCTGCCTGTGAAACAACACCGTTGTCATCTGTTTTTACAAAAGACCACTTAGGGTGAATACTTTCAAAGGTTAGGACTCCGGCATCTACACCCTCATTAATAAACTTATCTATAAAAGGTCCTAAATCTACATCAAGCACTTGTTCAAAACTAGAAATAATCAATGGTTCTTCTAAATCTAAATGCTCGATTGCAAGCATAGCGGAACATACAGCACCTTGAGTTTCGTCATTTATAGAGCAAATTTCAATCGACTCATCTAAAAGAGGTAAAACTTTATCAAGCTTGTAATCTGATATTTGGTTTTTAGGTACCGCGACAATAATTCTTTTATTATGCATTAATGTCGTAAATGTTTCTGATGAACGTTCAATTAACAATTTTCCATTGACGTCAGTAAGTACTTTAGGGAAAGCGTTACTGTTGGTTACATCAAATGTACTTTTTCCTGCCATGGGTATCAAAATATTAAGCTTCACCTTCAACCTCCTTGATAAATGTTTTCAAATTATCGTAGTTAACATCATGAATGGTTTCCACTTTTAGTACATGTGCGCCTGATGCATAAGCAGCTTTCAAACCATTTTCGTTATCTTCAACAATGACACATTCCGCAGGTGTCAAACCTAGCTTTTTAATTGCTGTATTATAAATTTCCGGGTTTGGCTTAGCATTTTTTACATCTTGATTTGAAAGGAAAAACTCTACATATTCTGCCAGTTTAGCTTTATCCATCATGACACTAACTGTATTACGAATTGAGTTTGACGCAACGGCTAGTTTGTAACCTTCTTCTTTTAATTTTGATAATGCAAACTGATGATGAAATATAGGTTTGCAGCTTTGATGAGTTATGTCCATTGTGTACTGCTGCTTCATTTCATTGATAAAACTATGCAATGAAACAGGTAATGAATATATTTTAGATAACATATTTAACTTTTGGCTTGTCGACAAACCATCGTATGTAGTTAAATGATCATGGCGACTTATTGCCATTCCGAATGTGGTTAACGCTTTATTCAAAGCCTCATAATGCCAATCTTTAGCATCAATAAGTACTCCATCCATGTCAAATATAACAGCCTTAATTTGTTTACCCAACATTATTAAAAAACTCCTTAGCATCTAAAGGTTTATCAGTACAAAGTCCTAAACTTTGCACTCTATCCGGATTTAATTCTAAAAATTCTCGTAATTGCTCCCAATACGATTCATATTCAAAACCATGTAATTCAGGGGATACTAATACTAATTTTTTATCTAACTCTAAGAATCTCTTTAACGCATTTAAATCAAGTATATTTGATGAAAAATTATCTAACCACAATCCTGTTGCATCATTAATAAGGGCTGGATGCGTTTCAATATCTGAGTATCGAGTATAAAAGAGAAGTTTACTTTTCGAATATTCCAATGTATCAGGAACAGACATGTCGAAAAAAAAATATTCCGAGTAGTTACCCAATGTTTGCTTTGCTAAACTTTGCAAGCCATCTGATTTTATATTCAGTGACAATGTTTGTGATGGGTACTCTCGAACAATAGCCATGAATTCTTTAAATGTAATACAGTCTGCCGTTGGAATGTCGTGGCTAATGACAATGTTCTCGTTAAAATCCCTTAAATCTGTTTCGATACCAAAGCCATTCTCAAGTGCTCGCTTAAAAGATTTTATTGAGTTTTTTTCATGACTTTTTTCCCAAAAACCTCGATGAGCAATAATATCCAACATGTTATCAATCCTCAGTGCTTTATTTAATCGAAATATATTCTCTTCTAAAAGAAGTCTGATTGCTAAGAAACCATTGATAAGCTAATGCTAAACCAGACTCTAGGGTCACTGTGGACTCCCATCCTAGTGATTTAAGTCTATTAACATTCATTAGTTTACGAGGAGCTCCGTCAGGCTTAGTTGTATCAAATTTAATATTGCCTACATAACCAATGACCTTTGCAATCGTTTCAACTAACTCTTTGATTGTACAATCAACACCCGTTCCCACATTAATGTGACTTAACATGGGTTCAGTATTAGCCGCATAAATAGATTGCTCCAAATTCATTACATGAATTGAAGCTGCAGCCATATCATCAACATATAAAAATTCACGCATAGGTTTACCACTCCCCCAAGCAATGACTTCTTTATAATTATTAATTTTAGCCTCATGGAACCGACGCAATAATGCAGGAATGACATGACTATTGTCTGGGTGAAAATTATCATGTGCTCCATAAAGATTTGTAGGCATTACACTTCGATAGTCTCGACTATATTGGCGATTATAGCTTTCACAAAGTTTGATTCCTGCTATTTTAGCTATCGCATATGGCTCGTTAGTCTCTTCTAATGTACCAGTTAATAACGCAGATTCCATCATCGGCTGATTAGCTAATTTAGGGTATATACATGAAGAACCTAGGAACAATAGTTGCTGGATATTAGCTAGATGAGCACTGTGGATAATATTGCATTGAATCATTAGATTTTCGTAGATAAAGTCAGCAGGGTAAGTATTATTTGCTACTATCCCTCCCACCTTGGCCGCAGCTAGGTAAACTTGATCTATTTTTTCAGTTTGGAAAAAATCAACAACTTCCTGTTGGTTAGTTAAGTCTAATTCACTTCGCGAGCGTGTAATTATATTAGTATAACCACTAGTTTCAAGCTGACGGATAATTGCCGAACCAACCATGCCACGATGTCCCGCAACGAATATTCTAGAATTTAACGCCGGCATACTATTAACCTTGATTTTCAATTGATATTGCTACGTTATGACCATGGGCTTTCAACAATGCATGTTGTTTTGCTTTACTCAGATCATTTCGAACCATTTCAGCGCACATATCTTCTACAGTGATTTGTGGAACCCAACCCAGCTTTTCTTTCGCTTTTGTAGGATCTCCAAGTAAAGTTTCAACTTCTGCTGGACGGAAATAGCGTGGATCGACACGCACAACAACATCTCCAATAGTTAAGGCTTTTGCATTATCGCCAGAGATAGATTTAACAGTGCCAATTTCATTCAAATCAGTACCACTGAATTCAAGTTCAACACCTATCTCTTTAGCTGATAGCTTAACGAATTCTCGTACTGATATTTGTTTACCTGTTGCGATAACGAAATCATCAGCTGTTTCTTGTTGCAACATCATCCACTGCATGCGTACGTAATCTTTTGCGTGCCCCCAATCACGTAATGCATCCATATTACCAAGGTATAAGCATTTCTCTAGCCCTTGAGATATATTAGCTATCGCACGGGTAATTTTTCTAGTTACGAATGTTTCACCACGACGAGGTGATTCATGGTTAAACAAAATACCGTTACATGCATACATGCCATATGATTCACGGTAGTTAACTACTATCCAATAGGCATACATTTTTGCAACCGCATAAGGTGAACGAGGATGAAATGGCGTTGTTTCTTTTTGTGGAATTTCTTGAACTTCACCATATAGCTCTGAAGTCGAGGCTTGATAGAATTTTGTCTTTTTCTCCAACCCTAGAAAACGAATTGCTTCAAGGAGACGAAGTGTCCCCATAGCATCTACATCAGCAGTATATTCTGGACACTCAAAAGAGACTGCTACATGAGATTGAGCGCCTAAATTATATACTTCGTCAGGTTGTACATCTTTAATGATTCGAGTCAAGTTTGAAGAGTCAGTCAAATCACCGTAATGTAGAAAAAAATTTTGATTTTTCTCATGGTTATCTTGATAGATATGATCAACACGCTCAGTATTTAAAGATGAAGCTCTGCGTTTTATGCCGTGAACTTCATATCCTTTATCTAATAGAAACTCAGCTAGATATGAACCATCTTGACCTGTAACGCCAGTAATTAATGCTACTTTATTTTTTGACATAGGGTAACCTACCACTTAACTCTTTTATATAAACTGGGAGACTTCTACTTCTATTGCCTTAATTTAAGGCATCTAGTAATTGAAGTTTATTGATTTAATTTAATGATGTTCTTAAGTGCTTTTTCCGCAAGTTGAATGGCTTTAGTTTCTGCATTCGACTCAGCGTAACAACGTAATTCTGGTGCATTACCTGATGGACGGAGATGAATTATAGAATGATCGATAAAAGTAATTCTTAGGCCATCAGTTTCATCGACATTATTAATTTCGAGATCAAAACCTATTTTTGATAATAATTCCGCAGGTTCTAGCTTGCCTTGATTCAATATTGATAAGCTTTTCTCAGTAGCAAAATTTTGAATGCGGTCACTATGTGTGTAACGTTGAGGGAGATTACTAATTAATGTGGAAATGCTTTGACCATCTGCGGCTGCTAATAACATTATTGCTGGAAGTACTGCATCACGAGTCGGTAAGGCTTTTATCCGCTTACCATTTAACAACGCATCACTGCCAAGCAGAAAACCACCGTTCGCTTCAAAACCCGCAACAGAGTTAAATTTTTCAGACAAGTTTGCAAATTCTGCTATCACATAAGGCGAGCCAATTTTGGTACGCTCAACATGAACAAAACGTTCGCATAATTCAATGGCTGTATTGCAACTCACAGGTATAGCCAATGCTTCAATGTTTAATGCATCGGCACATAATAAACCGAGAATATCACCACGTAACCAGTTTCCATTCTCATCCGACATAAGCGGACGGTCACCATCACCATCAGTTGAAAAAACAGCATCTAAGTTATATTCTTTAGACCAATTAATTGATTTTAACGTATCATCTTCGGAAACAGCTTCTGTATCAATTGGTACGAATTCATTACTTCGACCCAGCGATATCACCTCAGCACCTAGCTTTTCGAAAATTTTATAATAAATATCTCGACCAGCACTTGAGTGCTCGTAAATACCAATGCGTTTACCTGAGAGCCATGGTGTTGAAAACAAAGATGTGTAACGATTAATGTATGCTTCTGATGCACGATTACTAGGCTCTAACTCAGCACATTCGCTTAGTGCTGAGAATTCTACCGCCTCATTAATAATAATTTGTTCATTAGCTTTGCTGATTTCACCATCAGGTCGGTAAAACTTAAGCCCGTTACGATCAAATGGAATATGACTTCCAGTCACCATTATTGCAGGGATCTCATCTTCTTGAGCGACATAAGCTAGTGCAGGTGTAGGTACAACGCCATAGTAGTCAACACCTATATCTAACTGCTGCAGTGCTGCTGCACACGCTTTCGCCATTGCATAACTGCTCGGCCGATTATCTATCGCTATCGCTACAGTTTTAAAGTCAAAACTAGACTTCATTCCAACGGTAAATGCAACGGTAAAAGCGGCGCACACATCTGGCGTGAATTGAGTCACTAAACCTCGTGCGCCGCTCGTACCAAAAGCAATACCACTTTTCGCTATAACCGTTGTGCTGTTTAAAAGTTTATTCTCTGACATAATTTTCTATGCTCGCCCATAACGATCTTCAAAACGAACAATATCATCTTCACCCAGATAAGAACCTGATTGAACTTCGATCAGTTCTAATGGTAATACCCCAGGATTTTCTAATGCATGAATTTGCCCAATTGGGATATATGTCGATTCATTTTCAGTCAACAATAGTGTTTTGTCACCATTGGTTACTTTCGCTGTACCTGAGACCACAATCCAATGTTCTGCACGATGATGATGCATCTGTATGGACAATTTAGCACCAGGTTTGACCGTAATACGCTTCACTTGATCTCGTGCGCCAAAATCCAATGAATCATACTTGCCCCAAGGACGATATACTTCACGGTGAGTAAGGTGCTCAGTTCGATCTGATGCTTTCAGTTGATTAACTACTTTTTTAACATCTTGAACATTATCCTTATGAGCGACGAGTATTGCATCTTTAGTCTCAACAACGATCAAATCTTTAACGCCG
>VSKX01040960.1_pt1 | contig 11417 bp, 7 predicted proteins | sample 4799481 | NCBI WGS metagenome assembly VSKX01 (sample SAMN12179537, study PRJNA552185) | sponge metagenome | biome: deep-sea hydrothermal plumes; feature: spots directly above weak diffusing fluid; material: sea water; isolation source: sponge from the Swan site of a hydrothermal vent ...
CAGTATACACTAGCTAGCTAGCTAGATCTATATCCATGGATAATATCAGAGGTTCAACACAAACAGAGTCTGAGACCGGACTAGTGAAGTCTTCTTTTAATTATACTTTCAGCTGTTCTTATTCCTGCAAAGTGAGCACCGTGAACATATCCTGGGAAGTCAGCTTCCGTAGCTGAGCCGCTAAAATAAAAATTCCCCACTGGGGCACCGAGTAGCGAATAGTCGTTATAACTTTGCTCAACTGAGAGGTAGAGAAAGCATCCTTGCGTTAGTGGATAATCTATCCAATTATGTATCAGCGAGTTGACAACAGTTACGGTATTGTTTGGATAAATTTTGCGTAAAATCTGTTCAATTTCAGCAACTGTGGTAGCCATATCTTGATGTACTGCTTTCATTGCGTTCTCGCCCGTCAATTCAGCTATCAGTACTTTAGGTTGTTCTGGAAATATTTTTTCCAGATTAAGGAATAAAGGGTAATAATTTCTCTTCTTATCAATATAGCCTATTATCTCACTATCTGTCCAGAACGCCTCTGAAAATTCTAGCATTACATGAATGTATGCAGCCATTTTGAATCGTTCAATAACTTCACTCTTCCAATTTGGTAGCTCGGGAACAAACTGTATTGAATTTGTATTGTTTTGAAGCACTCCTACGCTTACAGTAGAAATAGCATAGTCACTGCAGTACTCGTTAGGCTTTCCGTTTACAGTAGCAGTTACGCAAACACAATTGTCACGGCCCCAATCAATTTTTGTTACCAAAGCCCCAAAAACTATTTGAGTTTGTTTCTCCTTTTTAATCTCATCTGCTAGGCATTTTATGATCTTTACATATCCATTTGGATCAGTTACAAAGTAATCAGTGGTCTCGTCTCCACCAGAAGAAAAATGACTATATGTCAAATCCGTGGGGAGCAGACAGATAGCTAACTTTTCAGGTTTATTTCCTTGAAAATAGTCCATATGAAACCAGTCTAACCAATTATCTGCGGGTGTTATTGGCATCCATCCATTTTTAGTCAGTCCCTCTCTTATATTAATTTTGCCACACTTGTCTTCTATTAATAATTCCTCTGCCATTTTCTCTGTTTTGCTCAAAGCGTCGTTGAAGTCTTTCAATCGCAATGGTTGCTCGTTCTTTTTCCCATCGTCGTTGTAGGTTATAAACGAGCTGTAGTTTTGATAGTAACCTCTCAGTCCACCACACTGCTCTGCTATTTGGTAGGTTGGATGTAGTTCGGGATGTGTTGGGTCGATGCCTTGAATCCAAGTTGCTCCTAATGAAACTGTCACTCCACCAAATTCGACACTTTCTACTCTTCCGCCGACTTGATCGCTGGCTTCCAAAATCAGTATGTTCTTTAATTCGTTTTTTTGAAGTTTATTTGCAGCTGAAATCCCAGCCATTCCTGCTCCAATGATGATAACGTCTGCATCAAGATCTGAAGGACAGTTTTGGCACGAACCCAGCCCTATCAGAAAGAGAAAACAAAAGGATTTTTGAAAAATAGTCATTGCTATGCCAGATTCTGATTGTGTAGCTAGTACTATACTGCACTGGTATTAAATACAGTATTTTGATCTACGTATGTACATAATAATGTCAAGAATGTCACACCATGTACAACGATAACCACAAAAACATACGAATGAAAGGGGTGGGGCTGAATCGATCATGGTGAATGGTGCGCAATAGTAAGAATTTACCACAATCAACAGTCAATCTACGAGTTCGAGTAGACAGATCAGACGATTGTTGTCGAGCCGAGTAAGCAGAGCTTCATTCATTGAGGATGCAGCGACAGTGGACACGTCTTGTACTGGTGGGAGTCTCAGCTGGGCGCTGTAGCGTTCCTAGTTCAGCAAGCAGACTCCACTCGTACTCGTACTCTAGCTCTACCTTCTCATCCAACAGGTAGCTATTAAAACACTTCTTTGTTTGCCCATAATTATGGTATCTCATTGAAGCAACACCGATGCTGCGTATTTACGCACTAGGCCGAGGATATAGGGAGAGTGTATGTTACTAGACTATCACTTAATTAGCCCAGCCCTAACCCAACCCCCAGCCCATAACCCAATCATTTTTATACAGTGCTAACATAATAATTATTGTCCCTAGGTCAAGTAGTAGGTCTACTGCTGCGTTTATAAAACTGACATAGCCTAGATACTTAGTATTTTCGTGTAGTATTTTTTTTAGTATGTCTACGTTACACATGTAATTTACGCTTAGTGACAATCTATGCTTGTGCAGTATTGCTGAAAGGAGTGGGTGGTTCTTGAGTGCTGCTGGTGCTAGTATGGCTGCTCTGTTGGGATACTCATTCTCGTCACGAGCCGACTGCCTGTCAGCTGACGTTCCCCCTCTCACACTCTATCAGTACGCCACCTGTCCCTACTGCTGTAAGACCAGAGCATTCCTAGATTATTATAAAGTACCCTACGCCGTGGTCGAAGTAAATCCACTTTTCAGACGAGAGATAAAGTTCTCCGAGTACAGAAAAGTGCCTTTTGTGACTGGTGGGGGTGTTCAGGTGTGTGGGTGTAACTTATGTGTTGGTGTGTCTAGTACCAGAGGAGGTAAGTACCTCAATTAGCAATTAGCGAGGTGATTACGTAAAATCCTTGACTACAAACCTATAATAATTCAGTTGACCTGTAAACAATACTGACTATAGCAACCCTAACCTCAACTATAAGGCTGTATTATAGTACTACCTGTGCAAACCGTATGATACCACTGTATAGCAGGTAAAATCCGTGGCACAACATTTCCATGGTTTGAGACAGGCCCAACTATTTTTACGCTATAAATCCATGCATCCAGGCCCAACTTATATCACAGCGCCAAGGAGTAAAACTATGCACTTGGACAGTCCACAAAAAATTGTGCCACGAAAATTGGTTTTAAATTCTACCCGCTAGGCCGCGAAAATTGGTTTTAAATTCTACCCTTCTACCTGCTAGGCCACGATAATGGGTTTTAAATTCTACCCTTCTACCCGCTAGGCCACGATAATTGGTTTTAAATTCTACCCGCTATATATATACAGTAGTGTTTTTTAGGTGTGTGATATACGTGAATGTAAGTGTCGTATCCATTAGGTGAATGACTCTAGTCTCATAATCAGTGCAGTGCGCTCACTCATGGTCAACGAGAATGAAGTTTCTCTCTCACAAGCCCTCGACTTCTATCCCTTAGTTCCCTACACAGACAGCAAGGGAAAGACACGAGAAGAACATGCCAACAAGTACTTTATCATGTTCCCAGACGGAGGCTCTGGACACCTCACGCTAGCACAGAGGAGGTAGTCGTATTATCATGTGACTGTCATGTGACTGCCATAATTTTTGTGGTTTGCCTTGTGGTATTTTCGTGGTTGGCTTCCCTGCTATGACTGTGTGATTTGTGGTGTAAATTATTCGTGGCCTAGCTTTGGACCACGATAATCACAAAAAAACACAAAAACCTTAATTAAATTGTTATGCCATGTGTCACGAAGATCACTTGCTATACGGTGATGTGTGTGTGTGTGTGTGCTGTACGGTGTTGTGTGTGTGTGTGCTGTACGGTGATGTGTGTGTGTGCTATAAGGTGATGTGTGTGTGCAGGGAGGAGAGAGAGTGGAGGGAGTGGGTGGACAGCACATTGATCCACATGCTGCCACCGAACATCTACCGTACTCTCTCAGAGGCAATCATATCGTTTGACTACATCTCCTCAGTCGGTAACTTTAATCTCTTGGAGCGGATGACTGCCAAGTATTTGGGTGCTATCAGTATGTTCCTCATATCCAAGCGTCTTAAGAAACGCTATCGACTGAAGGAGGATGTGAGGGAGAGTCTGTATGAAGCGTGTGAGGAATGGTGTTCAGCCCTGGGGGGCCGTCGCTTCATGGGAGGAGATGAGCCCAATCTGGCCGACCTCGTGAGCTTGTTTTCAACTTATTATTTCATTCTAACTGATTATTCGTGTACTCTATAGGCAGTCTACGGAGTCCTCAGCTCGACAGAGGGTATGGGTCCAACTTTTGTGGACATGATGACTCATACCAATATAAAGAGATGGTATCGAGATGTGCAGCATTTCGTAGTTAACGGTGAGCAACGTCTCTATAAGTTTAGCTCGTAGCTACTTTTAGTGATAATTATTATAACTCTTGTTGAGATTGCCCACTCCAATTTCAAAACTAAACCGTAGGCACCGGTCTTTAAGCACCCACCGCTAAGCACCTACTCTTTATTAAGCACTCGCCCCTTACCTTTTTTTTTCGTTCATGCTTTAATTCATCTCGCAATTAGGCACCTACTCGCATTTAGGCACCCATGTCTCTGCTATTGTACCGATAAGCACCTGTGCTTCCTACGGTATGCATTCAGTAGATATTTTATGAGAGGACCCATCAAAATTTGACGTATAGCCTTGCCTGAAAATGAGGTGTTTTTGGAAGAGCCAATATCTTGAACGGCTTTTGCAATGATGTGTTTTACCTGATCACATTTATGAGAGAAATCAAAATCCATCAAAATTAGAGGCCTTAGGCGATTAGAGGCCTTAGGCCATTACCATAGCGGCTTTGTGACAGGTTATTTATAAGTTCTCAAGGCACTGAAGAATTTTTCCAAGCTCATAAATAAGTCACAGGCTACTTTTTAATTATTTTTGTCGATTTATACAAGGTTACCCTCCCCCTTCCTCCCCTCATAGGTCTCGGCAATACTATAGTAACTGAGACTGAGAGAATAGAAGAATGTAACAGACTTTAATGCCAGACTCACAGTATCATTGGACTCATTTTTCAAGATTCATTCTAAAGCCTGTGGTGTTCACAATAATACATGTAAATTGTTGACGCGACGTGTCGCGTTGTCTATTTCAACGTAAATCGCACATGGCAACTCCCCATGCACAGAGCGGCACGTTACGTGTGTTGTGAACCAGGCTTAATTGTTGTATATAATTATGTGAAGATATCAATTTTACATGATCATAATTAATGTCACATAACAATTTTTACAGTGGTGGATGAAATCAGAATGAAATGATCTTTGCATGGTGTACCATACACATAACTATATAAAAGATAATTTAATGTCACATTGTACTAGCCAGAGTGTCTAAAATGTCTAGCAGCAGCTCTTTGGGTAGTTCTCTGAGATAAGGGTCATTAACAATGTCTGGGAAGTCGCTGGCTATCATGTCCAAGCAATGTCTTTTCATAACCTCCACTTGAATACTGTCTGCTACTTCCAGTAGACGAAGCACATTCTCAGCAGACACGTTGCGCTCCAAACTAGCTTTGCAGTGACTGTGTAGCTGACTGTTGGAGAAGCCAAAGAAATTGGGTGCAGAGAATATATGTAACGAGTCATCGGTAGGCATCTCCACCTGTCCGTGATAAATGTAGCGTAGGAGAGAGTGGAAGGCCTGCAAAGAAGGTGTGTGCTTGCCAAACGTAATCTCTACGGAATGATCCTCTGGGCTGAACGAACGAAACAACGCCTCAAAGTATGACGAGCGAGCAGCCAATACAACTTTGTGAGCCGGGACTGTTTCTGGCCCCACCTTCAACAGGACATCGGTAAAGGCTTTGCCAGTGTCTGAGTCGAGCAACTGTTTGAGGTCGTGTTGTAAAGACGGAGGTGTGTCCCCCCCACCGAGGGTAGGGGGGTCAGGGGAGGTGGGTCTCGAGCCAGACTGCTGACGACGAATAATACCCACCATTAAGGACTTGTCGAGAGACTCAAAGGTAGAGGTCATAATAACAGATCTATAGTTATACTCTTGCACAATGAACTGCAGACAGTAGTCCTTAAGACTGCTCAGGTGAAGCTCGGTTGCATTATTGAGCACTAACAACACATTCTGCTGATTAATAGAAGCCTTGATGTAAGCCATGCTGAGTTGAACCAGTCGCTCTGTTTCCAACAGCAGGGCCACCTTGTACACATCAACCATGAGGAGCATTTGAGTGGAGCTGACTCCTTGAGCAGAGCTACTCTCAAGGTTGGGGTGAATGCGATCCGTGTACAGGGAATATACAGCCAGTTTGAATGCCTCCCCCGACACATTGGGCAGCTCCAGTACCAGCGGCCGATTGAGCACGAAACACGGAGTGCTCAGAGACACACCGTGAGCCGTTAGTAGCTTCTGACGTAGGTACGGCGATCTAGCAGCTAGCACAGCAGCGTGGGCCCTCACCACACACCCCTCAACTGACACCTGCATAGGAATAATGTGAGTACACGTATAATGAGATTACTGATTTCTATTAAAATTTGGCTAGCAACTATTTAGCATCCAGCAGACACTGAAGCAGATCATACAAATCAGCTACACCAAGCTCTACGAGGCAACACAAAATGTGATGAGTAGATGAGAGAAATTAAGAGTAATTAAGACTGGAGACAAGGCTATAGTTACTATTACATTGAACAATTATACGAACAAGGGATGGTCTCCCTGATGCCAACACATGGGGTGGCTACCGCCTACCTGAGTGTCACAGAACTGTTCTTCTTTGAGCAGGCGACAGAAATCGTTCACAATGGTGCATTTTGGGAAGGTAGAGAGACTGAATCGGTACAAATCACCACTCCGATTGGCCACAGACTCCACAGTACCTCCAAACACATACAGCCCATTCTTCCAGACAGCAGCAGAGTGAAAGACTCTCCGACAAGGAATCTGTCCGCCCTCGGCCGGGTTCATCACACACCAAGTGCGCGAATCTACGTCGAACTGATGCACATCGTTGTCCAGTATCCTGTCAGCAGCTCCACCTCCGTATACGTACAGACATCTCCTGTACGCCACCATCGTGTGCCCGTACCGACGTTGAGGGGGGGAGGGGGAACTCCCCAACAAATGCTCGGTTCTGATGCGTGTCCACTTGCGATTATTGAAATTGAACTGGTAGAGGTTGTTGGTGATTTTAGCACCACTTTGACCTGAGAATACAAACATGTCGTCATCGATCACGGCCGTAGGGAAATTGCAACAAGTGGGTGGGCTGTCTCCAGTCTGTGCTATCTCCTCCCATTGGGGAGCGGGCGCCGTCAGATCGATGCGCCACATATCGTTGAGACGAGTGTGCCCATCGTAGCCGGCATAGATCCACAAATAGTTGCCGTAGATGACAGCTCCGTGCGCCGATCGTGCCGGGGGCAGGTCTCCGTTGATTCTCTCGCTCCAATCGATCCATTGACTCGTTGTAAACTTATACTCAAACAAATCGTTCTTGTTGCGGAGGTTAGAGTTGGAGTAGATGTCACCTGTGTAGCCGCCAAACACAAACATGCTGTCCTGAAACACAACGGCCGAGTGGTGGTAGCGAGGGGCAGGGGGCGTGCCTGTACGGGGGAACACAACGGTGACACAAAGTATACGCAAGAAATTTTAGCACCATAAATTTTTTAATGTTGGCGAATTTGCCAAAAACTTGGATACGACATAGACTAATAAGTAGAGTGGGCATGACTTGCCAATTTGTATTGCCAAAAATCATCGCCACTAAAATTTCTCGCCACAGTGCAGTATGGTACTGCATGATAACATTGTACCATAGCTACTATCTATGATTGTACAGAAACTTGCCTGTGTAAACAACACGAGCCCACGAGGAGTCCTGTATGTGCGACACCAAGAAGTCGTTGAGCATTCTGCGACCATTGTCCCCTCCAAAGACGTAGATCCTGTCGTTCCACGCTACAATGGTGTGCTTGCTACGTTTGGCCCCCACAAACTCCTCACACGAGGATAGCTTCTTCCAGAGATTGAAGGGTGTCTTCTTGGTGAATTTCAGACTCATTTCAGTGTCTATACAGGCACCAATGCTCGTTTTTGAGCCTGTGTCTTCGTCACACTCATCTGTGGAGAGCAGGGAGACGGTATCCAACGACAGCGCCACTGTGCCAACGCTCGGGGCCTTCTCTGGCGAAGGCGTCGCATTGGTAGACATTTTAGCTACAACATGGCATGAGCGTAGCTAGCTAGCTACGTTCTGAATGGAGTAAACAAAGCTCATTTTTCGAATTTATACACATCAATTATACAGTCTAAAAATAGTAACATGATCATAACAATGTTCTTAGTGTTCATTAGTGATGAGCTCTTTATTAGGCAGTTCTGAGAATGATGTGAACGCCAGAGTCGGTGGATACAGGTCCACTCATCTCCCCCACACTCAGGGCATAGCTGCACAACACACACAAACACATAACTGTTATGTGTGTTACATTATATACCTCAATATACCTGTAGGGCACACACACACCTTAACTAGGTTCTGTACACACAGTAATATTATACATGTTCACGCACGCACACACTAGCCGATTCGCATCTAATCACTGGTCAAGTAGTCACTGGTCAAAACCCCTGACTATAAGGCTGCACTATTCCGTTGACTACTAACCCAACCCCCATGCAATCCTGACTATAACCCTGACCATAAGCTGCTCAATTGCAGTCTTATGGTCAAACAGTGCGAACCGGGTGCACACACACATGCACACCTCGACACACTGGGTCTACATATGGACTAGTCTACGTACAATATACAAAACACAAAGACTTACGTCGCATCCTCAAAAGGCTCTGCAGAAGGAAAGACACAACAGTCAAGCAAGTACTATAACAGGACAGTGTTTAGCTCACTCTGCATCTGGCCCCTCCCAAACGGCCCGAGGTCACCGCCTTTCTTGGCACTGCCACAGTCACTCTCTTTAGTAGCCAGCTCAGCAAAACCAATCTCATCACTTGCAATAGATGCTCGGTAACCTACATAGCAACATGGATATCGAAGGTTAAAGTACGCAGTTGGATAATCAAGGTACCGTAAACGTCTGAATTAAAGAGCCACCCGAATGTAAGAGAGCCACTTGACCATTCTGCCCATTTATAGCACCATTTGTTTCTCGTACATAAGGCCCAAGCAATTTTGTGGCTCTTTTAATTACGATAGTACACAGTTGGACAAGGTTAAGTACGTTGGATATCAAGGTCAAAGTACATATACACACCCTTAAGAATCTCTAGAGCTTCTTCCTTGGAGCGAGTAATCTTATCCTGTTTCCATGATGAGGGGCGCCTAGAGCCACTGTGCTTGACGAGGAGATGAGAAGCTTGCACCTGCAAGACATACTTAATCACATGACGTAATTATGTTCACTATCAAGTCAAGTCATGCACATGAGTTAGCTTAGCTACACACACCTGTCCTGGCGTCAGAGTCGCAGGTTTCTCCCAAAGAGAAGCCTTGGTGAAGTTATTGAAGTAGAAGGAGCGCCCAGAAGAGCGAGACTCTTTTAACTCCCAACCTTCAGGCAGTGCCATGCTTTTATTCTCCTTAGGCTTAGGTATGGATCGTCAATTCAATAATTGACAATTATTGTCGTCATTCTAAATAGAGCCCATTTTAACACCATGTACGTATTAGCGCTAGCCTCATTCATCACATCAATCACCTCATTTTATATCAAGTCAAAATGAAGCTTCTTTCTGTGGATAATGCTGTCAGGTTCTTCCATTTGTTCCTGACCATCGGAATATTCCTACTATTACTAGAAAAGCCATCTGGTATGAATACAGGGTAGTGTTCTTTGTTAATTCAATAATCGATGATTTTCTTTGTTCCATTGCCTTTGTCACGTACAGATCTACACTCAGCTTGGTTAGCCAAGAGCCCATCTTTTTTTATCTGTACGACTTTGATGGCTCTCTCGTTGTTTGTGTACCTTCTGGCCAGTCTTGTGAATCCTGGCTACCTTCTTTCACCGAGCCCTGAGTCCCCCTTAGTAAGTATTAACCTTTTAAACTACTATTGTACCATAATTCTACTCCTTTGATGCTTGAGTCAGTGGGTGAAATAATCAAAATTGGGCCGTTTTTGATTTTATTTTGAGCTAAACATGCACCATACATGTATTTATGATTGAGTTTTCTGGGCTTTCACAAAATTGGACCAACAGAAATAAAGTAATGGCCATTAGAACACAACAGTCTCCATAATCACGTGTGCGTGTGTGTACATTGAGAGAGAGCTGAGATTGTAACAAAGATTTTATTACCAGTATTTTTATAGGAGGCCAAGTCTCCTCCAGGTTATTGTAGAGTGTGTCGTCATCAAAAGCCTCTCCGCTCCAAACACTGCTTCTCTTGTGGCCACTGTGTGAGCAAGTTTGATCACCACTGTCCGTGGCTGGGCAACTGTGTTGGTGAGAGGAACCATCGACTGTTCCTACTGTTCCTACTCCTGGAAGCCCCTCTTACTTGCTGGGGGGCAGTCATCGCCTGGTAAGTCCCCTCGTGTACTAGCCTTGACACCTAACTAAAACTATGTCACATAGCTTAATTAATTAAGCGAGCTAACATTTACTTTAGCGAAGAATTGGCCCTGGGTCAAGGCTACTTTTGTGCATGTACTAACTAACTCTTCGCTTATCGTTCACTTGTAGGAGTGCTGTAAGCTTCTCTGGCAGTCCTGGTCCTATGGTGTGGGTCTATTCAATCTTACCTGTGCTGGTCTCTCTAGTAGCCCTGTGTATGGGAGCTGTCACCACCTCATTGCTAGCATTATATCACACCTATCTCATGCTTACTGGGCAAACCACCTGGGAGCAGGCCTCACGAATCTCAGTGCTCTATCTCAAGAATATCAATGGCAACCCATTTAACCAGGGCTGTGTCAGGAATGTGGCTGCTTTTGTATGTGCCTGGAGCAATTGGGAAGAGCTCTATGAAAGAACTAACAACGACAGAAACTCTATTATACTATAATAGTTAAATAGATGTCCATTATTATTTTTTATCACAATCATCCATTATTTCTTCACAAAATTTAATGACAATATAATTATAAACGTTATATAGTTAGAATGGACAATGGCACAAAACGTGGACACTATGAAGATTGTTGATGTTGTGCAGAGAAAGTTCTCATGTCTTCTGCTGCTTGTTGGGCCAGTGACATGAGGTCTTGAGAGAGAAACTCAACATGAGAGTAGCGTACAGTCTCCAACGAGAATGCAGAGCGCACAAAGTGCAACACAACTTCCTGTAGCACACGTACACCAGGTAACAACAAAACCAGAGCGAGTGTGGGTGCGTGCACACACCTTGAAATGACAACACGTGGTCCTAAGGGACTCGTCAGTGCCCAGGAAGCCCCAGGCCATCGTTGGAGTCAACACTTCGCTTACAGCGTAGAACCGGGACATGAAACCATTTTTGTTCTGTTTGTTGAAGTGGGAGGTATCACAACAACACCTGATAGCTCACAGCTCACCTTTAACATTCCTTTCTTGGCCTTCAGTATAGACCAGAGGGCAGCAGACAGAGCCTATATACAGTTAGGGGAACGTGTGCAGTAGTACCATTTAGTATAGACCAGAGGGCAGCAGACAGAG
>VSKX01070969.1_pt1 | contig 11410 bp, 5 predicted proteins | sample 4799481 | NCBI WGS metagenome assembly VSKX01 (sample SAMN12179537, study PRJNA552185) | sponge metagenome | biome: deep-sea hydrothermal plumes; feature: spots directly above weak diffusing fluid; material: sea water; isolation source: sponge from the Swan site of a hydrothermal vent ...
GGGTGATCATCGCTTCAAGTCAGGAGCGGTTTGTCATGCTTAATATTCAGGATAGCGTATGTAAGTTTGAAAAATACACTGTAAATTTTTGTTTTAAATATTAAACAACTCATTAACCTAGATAGCCATGCGAAAAGTGGGTAGTTTGTATTTGGCTGCATATTAATGACTCTGAAGTTAAAAATGATTCATGTAATGTTAAGGCAGGCAATCATAACTATTTAGTATAATTGCACGTAATGATAACGCATCAGGGTAATATAAGTGACGACCGCAATTCACACGAGTACAGCACCGCAACAAAGTTTTGATTCTTTTTATCGAGCAGTAGATGGTGAATCTATTCACGCTGAAAAGCGGAATCAATCCACTGAAATTAAATACTACTCTGAAAAAATATACGGGACTTATTCTGACTTTATCGCAAGTGACGATTTTGTATTATTACAAGTTGAATACACAGCTGATCTTGAAAAGCTCGAAGCATTGGCACAACAGCATATCTCATTAAAACCTGCTGATATTGCCAAAATTTTTCAAGAATTCAAAGATCACTTATTTCGTGAATATAGTAAAGAAACGCAAATTTATGGATTACTTGCCGACACGTATCGAGCGATAGCCTATGGCGAGGTAAGGCTTAATTTGCATTTAGCATTAAAAGGTATTGAAGAAAATAAATCATTGACAAAGGAAAACATAGCACAAGCATTGAATGAGATGGTCGATGGACTAAACCAGTGTATTGGTCGTGTTCAGAGCAACATGGTAGGTGCGATTCAAATCGTAAGAGAAGATCACAAAAATTTCCATGAATATATCTGTGTTATTCAAAGAAAATTAGCTGGGCAAATTGCTAATGAATTTGTGCAATACAAACATAAAAACGGGCATGAAAAATTTGGAAATGTCTACCACATTCATATTATTAACTATTTGCTCAATACAGTGAGTGAGCAATTTGCTTTTGAAAAGTCTACGGAGTATGGGCTACGTTATACAAAAGGGCGGGAAGTTACAGCAGCAGTAGTGGAAGAATTTAAACTATATATAGAGAGCAAGTTGACGAATAAAGCGCTATTTGAATATCTTGTCCAAGATTTTATACAAAAATTCAGTCATATTTACATCAAATGTGATGGTCCGTATACCGCTAATGGATATTATGACCAAGCAGGAATCAAAGGTGATTGTCGTGAGAGTTTATATGATTCAGCATCAACATTACTAACTGAATTAAGAGTTGTTACCGGCAATAAAGATTTTGGTTTTACAGATTTATTCGAGAGTGACGTAATTGGTGAACCAGTCAGCCCACGGCGCGTTCAATTTAACTTGAAGCGAGCATTAGCGACAGAGCTGCATGAGAAATTGAAAGGTGCAAACACATTATCCTTTTATTTAACAAGTGACTCGACAAAAAGTATCAAAGTTATATCTGGAGACTGCTTTTCGTGGTTAGACATTGATGGAGAACCGAATCTAGCGACTATAGAGCATCTTCCTCTGATTCATAAAGTTAAGTGCACAGATGAAATTAAAAGTGAATTAATCGTGCAATCACTTGCTGATGAGAAAAAAACGCCTGTTCAATTATATCATTGGCTAGAAGTTCAACTGATTTGCTCAAGTATTCAGTCACATGCACAACTTATGTCGCAAGTAAAAAAAGACTTAATTGATAATGCGGCTGAAATTGTCATGCTTATAAAGAATGAATCATCATGCAACCGCCTAAAAATAGTAAGTGCTATCGCCGGTGAAAATGAATTAATCATGATGGCGATAATAGAACGGAAATTGACTCTTAACGATGACCTTTCGGATGAAGAGTTAACCGCATTACAGACACAAATGGAAACTGTGAATTTTAATACTCCTGAACTTGATGGGATTAAAATTGCCATACGTCAATTGCCTTCTAATTCCGCAGACAATTTGCTGAAAATTGCAATAACCCAACAGAAGCCTGAATTTCTTCAAGGCCTTTTAGAATGTACATCATCAATGTCTGGTCATTGCCAAAATTCAAGGAAGCTACGTACTCGACCAGGCAGACTTCTTCACTTAGCTTATCGTCTAGAAAGTAAACCTTGCTTCGAGCTGTTAGTGAACCGTCCAGACGTAGACATTAATTTTATTGATTCTGATTCAAGCTCTGACCTATGCCTATTACATCAAGCAATAGATAATAAAAATGATTTTTACGCGAAATTGTTGCTGTCAAAAGCAGAAGTTGATTTATGGCAGATGAATGGAAAAAACCAGACGGTTCTAACAAGAATACAAGACCATGAAACATTCAAAGCGATCGCAGATAAGACGTTAGCAGATCGTTTTGCTTCTCATCAAATGCAGTTTAATGAGCATGGTGAAGGTTTTCAAGAAGAGCCTTTTTCTGTGTGCTTGAATGAGAGCCATTACGACGAAATCTCTGAGCTTTGTAAAACGATGCAAGAAGATCAAAACTTTGACCGTATCTACTCAAAGTTGTGTCGGCTGTCGACTGATACAAGCAGCGATGAATTACACGCAAATATCAAATTTATACTCGGTTACTGGCTAAAAGCTCGTTCAGACACTGACGTAGACCTTATTCTGCACTTTTTATCACAGCAATCTGCGGTTAACTTGTTTGTGCTGCAATGTGTTAATAAAGAATTAAATAATCTTGAAATCCATAAATTAATTGTAAAAACTAAAATGGAGAATGATTTATCGCTTACACAAGATGATCTTGATTGTTTTGAGATACATTATGTTGAAATTCGGAGTCTATTAGGGAGTTACTTGTGGCCAGAACCAACCTTTCAGAAAATATTGAGCGATGCGATACAAAAAAACAATATTGGATTAACAAAAATGTTATTGACAGAGAAGCCTTCAATGAGTTTCGAGCGTACTTTCAGTGTCCCAAAAAAATGGGACAAAGTTTATAACGAATGCACTCCCATGAACTATGCCATAGTGAATGGAACCGAAGAAATGTGTATGTTGATGTTGGACTTTAGGCCAGATGAATATAGATGTGAAGAATCACATTTGAATCATTCTACGCTTCTAAAGGCACGTTTTAAGTTTTTTTCTCAAGTATTATCAAAAAAAAATATTTCTTTCACACAAAGAAATAACTATAACCAAACACTGTTACATTGTGCAATACAGGCGGCCAACCAAGTAGAGGAAGTAGCGCTAAAACTTGAAGCTAAAGCAGTTGTAAATGCATTAGCTTGTAGAGTTGAAGTTGATATTTTTGCAGTGGACAGTTCGAGTAACTGTTGCCTTGATAAATTGCTTGAGTTTATACCCTTAGAAAAACTTATTTTACTCATAACAAATAATACCTGTATACAAGAACCAGATAGCCGAACTAAAACTCGTAAAAATAAAGGCTTATCGCTTTTTAAAGCGAAGGCTGTTGAAATGAAATACCTAACGTTTTCTGAGCAGTTAAACAAACTAAACCAGAGTTTGCTTGCAGGCTGCAACGATGAAAAATTAATAAATACAATATTTGAACTTATTGAAGCAAATGATTTTTCGTTGTCCGAGTCACAGCTGAAGTCAATGAGTTTAATAATACTAGCCAATCGATATGGGCATATTGGTGGCTTAGATAGACTACTGAGTAGACATAACATACTCATTAGCATCAAAAATAAGCAGCAAATACATGGCTTAATTAATAGACTTTGTATTACATATTCTAAGTTTAGGGGAACTCTAAATTCCGTAACGTCAGAGAAGTAGGTAATTTCTTACAATATGAGGACTGGAGAACCAATCGTTTGATCAAGACTTTAACGAGTAAAAATACTGCGCACTTATACTTTAAAGTTATAAAAAATTATTTTTTATTCTTTTTTGTTTGTATAAAGTTAGACTAAGATTGCAACAATTAAATTACTTCTTACTCTGCTAAGGATGGTTGCATCGTGTTGGATTCAGTTACACATCTTACGTCACCTTTGTCTCAACAACAGCTGAAACAGTTGACGGGCTTAACTCTAGCTCTCACACCCGTGCAACAAGCGTGGGTCAGTGGTTATTTGGCAGCCCAAGCTAATTTCAATCAATCATCAAATACTATCGCCAGTAATGATGTCGTAAATAATCAAAATTCTGAGATTGTGACGGTATTATATGGCAGTCAGACGGGCAATGGCCGCAGCGTGGCTGAACAAGCTGCCGAGCAATTTATTCAAAAAGGTTTATCAGTTAATCTGGTTTCAATGGCCGATTATTCCGTTCGTAAACTTAAAAATGAGTCGTTACTTGTCGTTGTTGTAAGTACGCATGGTGAAGGTGAAGCACCGGATGATGCCATCTCGTTGTATCAGTATTTAAGTTCTAAACGTGCGCCTAGACTCGATAAAGTACAGTTTTCAGTGCTGGCACTCGGCGATTCGAGTTACGAGCATTTTTGCCAAACAGGTAAAGATTTTCAGCAACGATTGCTCGCGTTAGGCGCTACTGAGCTTGAGCCTATTATCGAGTGTGATGTTGATTACCAACACCAAGCAAAAAAATGGCAGCAACAGCTGAGTGAGATACTCATAGAATTGATGCCAAGTGGCGCAGACATCGTTCCTTTGCGCTCGCAGCCAACGGCTCAAGCACCAACAAAAGCTGAATTTCAAGCGAGTGAATTTACTAAGCAACAGCCATTAGAGGCTGAAGTCATTATCAGTCAAAAAATTACTGGTAGAGATTCGGCCAAAGACGTTCGTCATGTAGAAATTGATTTAGGGGATTCTGGTTTACGCTACCAACCCGGTGATTCATTAGGTGTGTGGGCTGAAAATTCAGAGGTACTGGTCGATGAATTAATAACAAGCCTTCAATTAGACGGTGAAGACATCTTTGATGACAAGCCGTTGAAGCAGATACTCTTGCAAGATAAAGAGCTTACGATATTAACCGCGAACATCGTTAAGCAATGGGCTGTACTGGCAGAAAGTGAAACGTTAAATGACTTAATTGAAGATACTGCTCAACTCCGTGAATATGTCATAGGACATCAATTTATTGAATTAGTACAAGCTTTCCCAGCAAGCATCACTGCACAAAAGTTATTAGCCTTATTACGTGGCTTAACCCCGCGTTTATATTCGATTGCATCAAGCCAAGATGAAGTCGAAAACGAAGTGCATCTCACTGTCGCAAAAATTGCTGAAGCGCGCCATGGCGTGACACGTTACGGCACAGCTTCGCAATTTCTATCGGAAGCGCAAGAAGGCAATAAGCTCATCGTTTTTGTTGAATCTAATCCTCATTTTAAATTGCCTGAAAATCCACAAACAGATGTGATCATGATTGGCCCCGGTACAGGAATTGCTCCGTTTAGAGCCTTCATTCAACAGCGTGCTGTAGACGACGCGACAGGAAAATCATGGTTGTTTTTTGGTAATCCTCACGTCGAGCAAGATTTCTTATATCAAACTGAAATTCAACAGTGGTTAAAGCAAGGGCATTTAAGTCAGGTCGATCTGGCGTTCTCACGCGATCAAGCCGACAAGGTTTATGTACAACACCGTTTAGCTGAGCAAGGCGAACAAGTGTGGCAGTGGCTTCAATCAGGCGCTCATCTTTATGTGTGCGGTGACGCAAAATACATGGCAAAAGATGTCCATCAGACCTTAATCAATATTGCCGTTCATTACGGTGATTTGAACGAACAACAAGCTGAAGATTATTTCAATCAATTGCGCGGTGATAAGCGTTACCAAAAGGACGTGTACTAATCATGACGAAACAAACATTGGCTCATAATGAGTACATAAAAACAGACAGTGACTACTTGCGGGGCAGTATTACCCAAGGTTTGAATACTCAGGCAACAGGTGCATTTGTAGAAGACGATCAGCAGTTGATTAAGTTCCATGGTTTTTACCAGCAAGACGATCGTGATCTGCGGATTGAACGCCAACAGCAAAAGCTTGAACCTTTATACAGCTTTATGTTGCGTGCACGAGTTCCGGGTGGAGTGTGTACACCTGAGCAATGGTTAGGTGTCGACAAAATTGCATCCACATTAACCACGTCAAACAGCATTCGCCTTACCACAAGACAGACGTTTCAGTACCACGGGATCCCAAAACGTAACTTAAAAACCATTATTCAAGATCTGGATCGGCAAGCTCTGGACTCGATTGCTGCATGTGGTGATGTAAACCGTAATGTAATGTGTAACCCAAATCCAGTGCAATCTCAGTTACACAAACAAGCTTATGATGTCGCCAAAAAATTGTCCGATCATTTACTGCCACACACCAAAGCGTATGCCGAGATCTGGTTAGATAAAGAAAAGTTGGTGAACACGCAGGACGATCAAAAAACGGTTGAACCTGTTTATGGCAAAACGTATTTGCCACGAAAATTCAAAATGGCTGTCGCCGTACCGCCAGATAATGATGTGGATGTGTATACCAATGATCTTGGCTTTATTGCGGTCGCTAAAAACGATCAACTGATTGGTTTTAATCTTGTCGCTGGTGGCGGAATGGGATCAACCCACGGCGATGTGAATACGTTCCCAAGATTGGCTAATGATTTTGGCTTCATAAAAACGCAAGATGTATTGGCGTTTGCCGAGGCGGTTATGACGGTGCAACGCGATTGGGGAAATCGAGTCGATCGCAAGCGAGCTCGATTTAAGTACACGGTAGTCGATAAAGGTTTTGCTGCGGTTAAAGCTGAAGTTGAAGCTCGTACAGGGATCAAGTTTGAACCCCGTCGTGATGTTACTTTAGTGGATCGTGGCGATCGTTATGGTTGGGTCAAAGGCGTTGATGACAATTGGCACCTGACATTATTCATTGAATGTGGCCGAATAAAAGATACACCGGGAAAAATGCTACAAACTGGATTACGAGAAATTGCCAAGATCCATCAAGGCGATTTTAGGATGACGTCTAATCAAAACATCATTATCGCGGGCGTGACCGATGGTGCTAAAGCAGACATTGAAGCGATCGCCCGTCAGCATGGTTTACTTGGCGAAGTCATAAGCCAAAGCCGTGGTCGCTCAATCGCTTGTGTCGCATTGCCAACTTGCCCATTAGCGATGGCTGAAGCGGAGCGTTATTTTCCAGAGTTTATGGATCATATTGATACACTACAACGCAAACACAGCATTGATGACCGACCGATTGTTGTTCGTATGACAGGTTGCCCGAATGGTTGCGCGCGACCTTTTGCGGCGGAAATCGGTTTAGTGGGGCGAGCCCCCGGTCGATATAACTTGTATTTAGGCGCGGACTTTGAAGGTAAGCGATTAAATAAACTGTATCGCGATAACATCAATGAAGCAGAAATTTTAACCGAATTGGATCAACAGTTTGCTCGCTATGCCGCTGAACGTGATGCGGGAGAGAGCTTTGGTGATTTTGTGGTTCGAATCGGCACTGTAACAGCTGTAATTGACGCAGCTAACGATTTTCATGGATAACGAGATGAGCAATAAGGTAGAAGTGCAATATACAAAAAGCTCGTTAATCGAACTGCTTGAAGCGCCTGAGCATGAACAGCAACCAGAATTGAGCCAGTTAAACTTAATGTTGGATGGCTTAACCGCATCAGCGCGTTTGAAATGGGCATTTAAATACTTGCCCGATGTTCAAGCCCTGTCGTCAAGTTTTGGTATTCAGGCCGCTGTGATGCTGCATTTGGTGACACAGATACAACCCAATATACCGATTATATTAACGGATACAGGCTATTTGTTTCCTGAAACCTATCGATTTATTGATGAGTTGACGGCTCAATTACAACTCAACTTAAAAACTTATCGAGCTACGACGAGCGGCGTGTGGCAAGAAGCACGCTATGGTCAGTTGTGGACTCAAGGGGAAGAAGGACTAGCTCAATACAATAGGATCAATAAAGTTGAGCCAATGCAACGTGCGCTGAATACGTTAGAAGTGAGTACTTGGTTTGCAGGATTAAGGCGCGAGCAGGCTAAAAGCCGTGAAATACTGCCGATACTGGCGATTCATGGTAAACGCTATAAATTGCTGCCCATTATTGATTGGAACAATAAACACATTCACGATTATTTGCTGGAGCACCAGTTGCCTTATCATCCTTTGTGGTATGACAATTATGTCTCTGTTGGTGACAGTCACTCAAGCAAACCGCTTGAGCTAGGTATGCTAGAAGAGGAAACTCGTTTTAATGGCATTAAACGAGAATGTGGTTTGCATTACGAGATTTAACCTCAAACAGATATGTTAGATTATGCTCCCGTAATCAATGAAGATGCATGAATTAAACACTTTCATTGATTACCGATTCAAAACTCAGTCCGATGTGTTATTTGTAATAAGAGATGGCATGATCATGTCTTCAAATTCTACACCCTGTGGTTTTGCATCTATATCCATATCTTCTTCATCTATACCCATATCTTTAGGCTCTACTGTTGCATGACTCACGACGTTTGCAATTTCTGTAATTGTGCTTTTCTTCGCGGTCATGTAACAGTTTTGGCCTTTAGCATCCTGAAGGTACAAATTTGGACTGTTATTGAGTAAACACTTGACTAAGTCTGTGCGCCTATAATAAATAGCCCAATGCATAGCGGTATAACCATTTTTTGATTGTGCATTAATGTCGGCATCAGCACTAAGCAATTGTTGCACGCCTATATCGTTGTTAAAAATAATTGCTAAGTGTAAAGGAGTAAGTCCAGTGTCTATGCCCGCGATCAGATTTATTTGATCTTTGTGCTGGGTTAGTAGCATCCCTAAGCAACCAGTTGCTTTATGGATAATACAAAGATGAATCGCTCGATAAAAAACATTCATTGGTAAAAAATGAGTAGTAATAAGTGTTTTAGAATAGCTGCCATTAACCGATGCTACTGTCATTAATAGTTTTAAAGCTTTGTCATTATCTGCAGCGCAAGCGGACAATATATAAGATTTAAGACTACTTAATGTAAACAAGGATTTTAGCAAACTACAGGATAGTTGTTCATGAAAATTTTTGATCAGTGACCATCCGAGTTTATCATCTTTTGATTGAGTATATGCAGATAAGGTACTTAAAAATTGAACCAATGGTTTTTCATCAAAAATGGTTAAATCGACCAATGGAGTGGTTTTGATATCGAACGAATCAGCTGATTTAGCTAATTGTGTAATCCACTTATCTACAGCAATGCTTGCCTCAGGATCTTGCAAATGAGCAACTAAGACATCTGTTAATTCGGCTTTGAGCGTACTATTTTTCAGTTTATTAATCGTGTTAATATAATAATCATTTAATACTTGGCAATCATAGCAATTAATAATTGCTTCAGACATTAATGCATATTTACTACTTAAACTAAAATCGTGAAATTCAAATGTTGATAAGTCTTGTAATGTCACAGCCCGTTTTGAGCCTTCATCTTCAATATAAAAATACAGTTCATCTTCAAAGCATAATCGACAATGATCAACTGTATTGTTACTTAATACTCGATGAGATAAGTCCCATGTTTCCAAACAGGGGGAATATGAATCAATGCGTGTCACTAAATTATTAATGATGTGATTCATTAATTCGAACTTGAGCTTTTGCAGGGTAATTCGATATAACTGTTCAGTTTCAGGAGATACCTCTGCGTCATGACTCACTTCTTCAAGTATCAGCGGGAATTGAAAACTAAAATCTTTTATATACTCACCGATACTTGCTGTGCAAACTGTAATTTGATCTGTAATTTGACCTGTCGGTAGCTGTTGTATTGTAAAGCATTGCCCAATACTAATACCGCTTGCAAGTATCGCATTTTGATAATGCTCGAGGCAGTTGTCCACAATCGCTCTGTAAATTCCACACGGCGATAAGCGTAACTCGAGTGTTTCTCTAAAAACATTTACAACGGTCCTTGATGCAATACTGCGTACGGTTTGATTTTGTATATAGTCATCAATTTGAAAACTTGGGAGCCCATATTGAATTGCGACGCTACTAACTAAATAATTAACAGCATGGATTTCCCAAGCGCTGTTATATGCTCTGTGCTCTATTGTCTGTCTTGCGATTTGTTTGGCCGCTTCTAATCTTTTTCGTTGAATATCCCCTTGGCAACCTTCTTTCGCTGCTAATAGAAGCATTAAACTAACCTGTAAATCGGTTTTAAAACCTTCAGTGCACTTTGCCATTCGAAAGGCAATATCATTACATATACTCTTTCTGGTATCTAAAGGGATAGATTCGTCATCAAGTAATTGTCGGACATGCGTTAGTTCAGCATGAATTTTACCAAATACATCAGCATTGAATTTTTTAGAATTTATTTTGGGGGCGTCTAATATTTTAGCTTTGAAATTGGTAAAATTTATTGTACTTTCATCAGTGGAAGCCCAGTTTTCATTTATCCAACTAACATAAGAATCAAGAAGATCGGAATAAGTATTCTTTAACTTATCCCAGTCAACTTCCGCCAGAAATTGGCTTATATTCTGACCTTCTCTCATAGGAAAAAGCTCTAAAGTCTCGGTATTTGTAGCAAGCTCAGTGGAAGCTTGGTCGACGCTCTGATACAAGTAATGACTTGGATGTGCTTGTGAAGCTGCAATTGACGCCATGAAGTACTCATATTCATTCGAATGTACTGTTATTCTGTTAAAAATAATGAGTAGATACAATAAACGGGAAATTAAGGTTTTTTAACACTTCATAATAAGCAGTGTTATCTAGGTATCAAAAGATACAAGAACAAAATTTGTATCATCGCCTTCGTGTTCTGTGTCGGAATTATTGGTCCCGTCAGTCAAACTTGTATCAGACGCAATGATAATTTTATTGTAAATAATACGTTGAATTTCAGGTTCATTTTCAGCTATTAAGTAACAGTCGTGACCTTCTTGATTCTGCAATGTTAAGTCAGGCTTTGGTTTACATTCTAGTAGCTGAGCAATAATGTCCTTTCGTTTATAATATATTGCCCAATGCATAGGTGTATATCCGTATAAAGTTTGTGTATTAAGCTCTGCTTTTGCATCAAGTAGAATTCTAACGGTCATAGGGTTATCAAAAATAACAGCCAGATGAAGAGGGGTAAGTACAGTGCAGTTCTCGGAGGGAACATTTATTTGCTCTGGATTTGCTTTTAAAGCCAGTTTTAAACAATGATTGGCATTTTTAATGACGCAATATTGAATGAGACTACAATAGAGTAGAGTCGTATTTTGATGAACTTGAGCTCTGTGAATAAAGGTTACATTTTGTAATTCGGCTATGCGCAACAGCACAGTGAATGCTTCGCTATTATCGTTTTTAATCGCTTGTTTTAAACTTTTGGTCAGATCTCTTAAACTGAATGATTTTTGTAACCACGAAGGTTGAAGGTATTGAACGTGTTTTGGGGCAAGCAAACACCACCTATTCTCTTCACTCGGTGATTCAAGATAGCTAC
>VSKX01047319.1_pt1 | contig 11409 bp, 6 predicted proteins | sample 4799481 | NCBI WGS metagenome assembly VSKX01 (sample SAMN12179537, study PRJNA552185) | sponge metagenome | biome: deep-sea hydrothermal plumes; feature: spots directly above weak diffusing fluid; material: sea water; isolation source: sponge from the Swan site of a hydrothermal vent ...
ACTTGCCCCTCCTCTTTTCATTTTGCCAGACGTCCGGATTTGCGAGGTTTCGGACTAACGGGGTCCGGATTAGCGAGGTTCTACTGAAGCTCAGGCAGTATCAATAAACTCCCACACAGTGAGGTCAAGCAAAGCCATACACAGTACAACGAGCACATGCATGACACATGCACATACAGGAAGTCATAACACAGGAATGCACGGACACATACACTCACAGAGGCACGTACACACACATATACTCACAGAGGCACGTGTACGTACACATACACACACGCACACACACACACAGGCACGTACACACAGGCAGAACAGACACGGTCTAGGCTGCCTCACACAAGAGACTACGTGTATAGCGTTACCTTAATAGCAGTCTCACCAGGCCTCACTAACCATAACCACTACAGCAAGATCATACAACGCTCTTGCTAACCATTTCCTTGCAAACCCACACATGCCAGCAAGCTAGCTCACTACAACCAAGCTACAGTGCAGTACTGTGCAGGGAGTGTGTCAGGCAGAAAGGAAAGGTAGGGTAAAGGTACTTAGTCAGCCACCTGTTGTGGGACATGAAGTAGGCAGTCTGCGACAGATCCTTGCTCACTGTAGGTGCGTGTGTGAAAACACCAAAAAAATTAAGGCAGAAATTCTGGTTATATTTTCACAATCATGCAATCATCCATGAGACAACTAAGCTGTGTAGAGTAGTAAACGGCTACATTGAATAATACGAAACGTTCAGTCTAGTGTTATTACCCTTATGAGGCATGGTTCGCAATATGACAGATAGTGGAGCATTACGTAGTATTAGCTGATGCTCAATTACGTCTAACCGACTTCTTCGCTACATAGCTGACGCTATGTAAACTCCAGCACCCTATCGTGAACCAGGCTTAAGTCCCAGTATACCAAGCAGTTCTGTAGAGAACACATACCTCCGACTAGCTGCGTTCCAAGGACAACGTGCTTGTGGGGGTGCTCTACAGCCACCTCGAACCCCAACGTTTGTAACAGCAACAGCTCGTGGTACGAGATATCCTCCATCAGTTTCTTACACACCTGCACACGTTAAAGGATTGACTACTGTGCACATTGCATCAATACAATACAGCAAGCGTATACGCAGCAGCACAGCCCTCACAAAAACTGAACACGAATGAGTAACATGGACTTGTGACTATCAAAGACGTGTGCAACATAATTAACACACACACACACACATACTAGAATATGAGGGAACAGCAGGAGTACAGTCAACTCCCTCCCTCAATAACAGACACTATGGTTCCAGGAGTTTTGTCCTTTATTGAGGGAATGTCCTCTATTGAGGGAGTTAAAACATGTTTGGGACTGAGAGCAGTGTCCATTATAGTGAGACTGTCCCTTATTGAGGGCGTCCATTAAAAGGGAGTTGATTGTACACATGCGTACATTATTATGCATACCATAACAGTCTCTATAAAAGCTACCTACAACACACTCACACACTCTATAAGTGCAAGTGCTAGTAAATTCGGCTTTGATTTCGCTTGGGCATGCCAATTTACGCTACAAATACAACACATTATCAATTTCTCACGTCACTATGGCTGTCGAGGGGTTTAGACTCCCTGTTCTGACAGGCAAACGAGACGCGAGCCACATGCTCCAGTTTACGAGGCTCCTCCTCCACTTTAGCCGCTAAGAACAACGCTGACGTGGCAACCGTCTACACCAGGACAAATTACCTCTTAACACATACACATAATTATCATGTGAAGAATTTAGCGCCGTCACATTTTAAGATAAATTCCAAACAAAAACACTACCCTTCGTACATCACTACCCTTCGTACATATACTGACGCTACCACACTCCAGCGTCATATTAAAAAATAACTTACAAATCTCGGAAAGGCCTTGAAAGAATGGACTATAAAGAAGCGGTGCATGTAGACAACAGCAGTGGCAATACACAACTGACCTCTGTGTACAGAATAAAACAGCCTACTTGAATACAACCAGTTGGAGCATTTTTCTACAATGCACACACAATACAACCACAATACAGCTCATGTAGGCAGCGTATCTAGTTGATTAGCCACCAGGCTTTTTAATGGTGTAATGGGTGTAATGTGTGTAATATTCAATTCGTACACTCCAATCCTGTGTCCCACATCTTTGATGAGACTTGCAGCCTGTTGTCTGTAGCTCAGCTCCTTGGCGGAATCAACACCATGAACCCTAGAAGGAAAATTCTTCAATTCTTCCTTTGTGAAGTACCATCTCTCTTTCAAATTGGCTACACGCTCCTCAAAACGACTGATTGTGATAGCAACACTTTCCGCCATCTTGTCTCGATCTCGCGGTGGGCTTGCCAAGCCATGACGTCATTGCCAATGTCACTCACTGGGCATGCGCACAAACTTGTCAGGTGACTTAAGTCCTCGCCTTCATCTTCGGTACACACCCAAAACACTGCTTTTTTGCTCTCTCTTCTCCTAAAATAGTTGATTCGTTGCTTTCTAACTGTTCCTTTATATAAGTAAAAGCCATCTCCTGTGCAGTAAAGCTCATAACACTACGGCTTTCGGCAGTCAGACTGTTTTGACAATGTTTTCTCCATTTGACACTAATGTTGCGTAACCACCTTTTATAGTCATTTCACTTCCTGTCTAGAACTGCTGAACTGTACAAACCACGCCTACTTACCCACACAGAAATTATGTAAGGCAGTGCATGCAGTCAACTCACTATTCGCCAGCTCTTTTAATACAGACATCTGGTGGGTCAAGACTCAAAAGTAGACCATTCGCTGGACCTGCTGGTAAGTAGTACTCGCTTAGCCAATAAGTTATAGTCTATCATATTCTGAGTCTGGTATAAACTGCAGCCTAACCAGGTTCCAAATTCAAGTGTGTTTCTTTGTGCACGTGTACACAGGCGCTAGGCTAGGCTCATAGCAATGGCTACCTCCATCTTGGACCAGCCCATAGTCAGCTTGGAGTCAGTGACACAGCAAAGACTTGGTGGGGACCTCACTCTCAGGAACTCTATGAGCAGAGACTGGGCTGGAGTGGCTGATCGTGTGGGGTTTACATGCAAACAAGTCGAATTACTTCAGCAGCATAAAGACTCGGGTGAGTTGATATATTTACACTTGTCATACTCATATAATAGCTATTAAAATAATTAACAACCTGTTTATTATGGCAACATAAATTAGTGTGTATCTTCGATGTTATCTAAAATAAACACTGAATTGAAAGTTCATACTGACGCTGTAGGCAAAGGGTATCTGTTCCTGAAAACTTGGGATGGCACTAGAGAGAGCTCGGTCAGAAAACTGCTGTACGCTTTGTTGGACCTGAGAATGGGTGCTGCACTGAAAGTTCTCAAAGAAGATGAAAATGTTTCAGGTACCCAACCTACCTTATATGGATGCAGTTCATTGTGGTACATGGTGTGTGAAGATTGCTGTTTGTGGCTCGTGTCTTCCTGTGTTACATAGTCCTGTCCAATACAATTCTGGGTATTAGTTCACACTCTCACACACACAACTGTAGAAGACGATTTTCAAACTGTAGAGGCTGAATACGATCAGCTCAAACAAGAAAATAAACTGAGATTACGTGCTGTCATATCAGATTGTACCTTCTATCAAGTCCTTTACCCCAGACCAAACTCGATTGGAACATTCCCGGTTGATACACGAACAGAAGAATGTCAAGTTGAGAGATTGGGTGAGGCATTTTAAGCAGTATGTACTTGTGCCGATAGTTCGAATAAGTACTGAGTATATGGTGGTATGTGTACTAGACTTTTGACTGACTTTTGTTTGTATATGTGCATAAATCCAATTAATGTGCATACTTGCGTATCTACAGTGTTTCTGTTCCCATGCACTTGCAACCTTACTAAGCTACGGAAGTTACCAATGAGTATGGCTTTCACTTACACTGTGTACAGTACATATGCACATGCTGTGCTAGCTAACCTGCAGCATTTATACAAACTATACAGTAGATTACTGGTACAGTTAGAAGCTGGGTCACCTGTGCAAACTACATGTAGTCCTTGGGGCTGTAGGGATTTTTTCAGTGGCGTATTGTAAACAACCAGTTTGCTATGGATTCTTACCAGTGGTTTAATTGGTGGTTTTAGCAGAGCTTTTAGTTTGCTAAATAAACATCTGTCACTCAAAAGAGCCTTTGGGATTTAGTGTAGAGCTTCACTTGTTGAAGCTGCGTGTATATAGACAATGCATGTGTAAACTTTCAGCTGTAGCCTATTATTAAATGCGTCACATGATATAGAGTTGAGTCACTATGTCTGCATCTGTGTGTTTATAACCTTTGTTAGAGTCACAACACATATACACACATATACACACACATATACAGCTCGTGACCAGTGTGCATCTCCTGACGTCTCCATAGAACCAAAAACCGTCTACATCAGCTATGTTTCCGAATCAGCCCTCTCGAAGTCAAACGCTTCGATAACAAAACTTGCAGAATTCCTACATAGCCAAAATTTCAGAGTTTACTACAAACATTTTTGCGACCAAGAAATTCGAAATGTTGGTGGAATAAGTGCGTGGAAAGAACACTGCATACAGCGCAGTGAGCATATTATTGTAGTGTGCACACCAACCTATCACCTCGAAGATGGCAAGTATCTCAGTCGGAGTACCAAAGCATCAAAGATTTCCATAGATAGTCAGCTTCTGAGGGTTCTGGCCTACTCACCCATCCCATCAGAGAAGGCAAGACTGATACCTCTCTCCCTGGACTCAAAAAAGGCCAAAGTGACTGAATGTGTGCCTGTGTGGTTGCAATCTTCACAGCTTTATCAGTGGCCCAGTGTGAAAACTGATCTTCTCCGTGCACTGTTGAAGCAACCCAAATACAAGTTGCAGAAGCCAAAACCGGAGGATCTCATTGTAGTTAAACCAACTGTTATTGGATTGTCAAAAAGGAGACCACGAAAAACTCCTAAATGATCTGTTTGGTGTTCTTTGTGCTATGACGTGTACGTCACTTTGTGTGCTTTTTGTTTGTATGTGCTATCTGTTTGTATGTGTGTGCTATCATACATGTGTCAATGTCACATTGTTAAAAATATAATGGTAATGAGCGTTTGATAAAGTAAATATAATATTATGATGTCATGCGCGCCTAGCAACTGCACTGACGATAGCGTACTTATTCGATTTAAGGCGACACTTAAAAAAACAGCTACAAGAATAATAATTATTAAGTAGCATAATAACAGGAGTACATGAAGAGGCTCTGTCACCATGCCCACAAGCTTCAAAGCAGTGATAGGGAGACCTTTGAAGTGGAGGTAGACATCGCCAAAGCCTTCATGTACTCCTGATAATAATTATGGGCATTATAAACGAGGGCGTTCCAACCGAGGATGTCGCTTTAAATCGAATAAGTACGGTAATTATTGTTTGTGAGGTGGAACAGGACACGTTTCAAGGTTTTAACGTTGGCAGCTCATGCTTGACACGGAGACTCTCATTCGTATAAGGTCAGTGCAGGTGTGCTGTGTGCTGTACATCAGTGTATGTACTATCTACTTTGCTATCAGTGAACATTTTAGCTGACTATAGTATTGCTAGCTAGCTAGCTAGCTGTACGTCTCAAAAGGAATAGGCTTAACCCTGTACTATATACTGTGTACAGCTAGCTTCACTACTCTGTCACCATGCCCACAATCAAGCTTCAGAGCAGTGATGGGGAGACCTTTGAAGTGGAGGTAGACATCGCCAAAGCCTCCAATACAATCAAGACCATGATAGAAGGTATAAATAGCAGAGGCCAGATGTTGCCAAGGGGTGGGGGGGGGGTAGGGGTTACTTGTGTGTGTACGATAGGGGCTAGGAACGTTCCAATTGGAACTTTCCATCCAGAGAACTTTCTCTGAATGACAGACTTTCCCAGTAAGTAATGTCAAGATATGTGTGTGTGCGGTATTCAGAGAATAATATACTGCATTTTCTGGGACCGATGGTTGCCATAATACTTCTGGTTGTACACGAACTTACACTGTTCCTAACACCTACATATATACTCACACACACACACACATACGCACACCTACACGCATAATTATATGCCCACTCGTACACCATACTAGATCTGGGTATGGATGAAGATGATGATGACCCTGTACCACTGCCCAACGTGAACGGTGCAATCATGCGTAAAGTGATAGAGTGGTCCACACACCACAAGGACGACCCTCCTCCCCCAGAGGATGAGGAGAACAAGGAAAAGAGGACCGATGACATTGAACCATGGGACCAGGAGTTCCTCAAGGTTGACCAGGGAACACTTTTTGAGCTCATTCTGGTATGTAAAATGTACAGTATATTCGTTATACTCAGTTTCACATGTCAACTATTATTATTGCCGTATTTTCTTAAGTAGAAGAGCGCCCCTGAATAATCGTCGGGTCTTGAATAAATGCCGGGTGTTTTGAGACTTGATTCAGTACACGCTGGTCTTGTATAGAAGCCAGGGCTTTAGGTACCTCGAATAATGAACTAAAAGGGGCGTGGCTTACACTGCATGCAGCTAGCCGCAAGCACAATCAAGTCTAGCTAAGTTCAGTGGATCTATAGTAGCTAGATATCTACTCAGATAGTCTTGTGCAGTACTCAGTGATGTCTACTAAAAGACAAAGGCTAGCCACAAGCGGTAAGACGTTGAGGGACGGACAGCGTGCAAAGTAATAGAGGCCCGTCTCGAACAAACATCAGTCTTGAATAGACGCCTACTCGAAAATCCGAAATAGACACCGTGCTTTATTTAAGGAATTACAGTATGCACTTTTCAGGAAATATTTTGTACTTTTGCCAAGTGATGTGTTTATGTATATGCTGTATATAAATGGTTGCTTGGGCCACACTAGTCTAGATACGGGAAAGGGGCGATTTTTTATAGGGCAATGTGTGTGGCTTTGTCCTGGTTGTCTGATTGTATAGTGTACTAGCTGTGTGTTTGGTTGTCACTCTGTTCATGAATGTGCCTTCCTGCAGGCGGCCAACTACCTTGATATCAAAGGCCTCTTAGACGTCACTTGCAAAACAGTAGCTAATATGATTAAAGGTGAGAACACACACTACGTGTATACATACCGATTCACCGAATTACTTGCTGTGAGATTACAACTGTTCTGTTATCGAAATTATAAAGTGTGAGAATCCCAATTTGTGCTGTACGCATGCCTTTATTCCTAGTCGGTTTGATAGTTGTCTCCCCCTCAGGAAAAACCCCAGAGGAGATTAGGAAGACCTTCAACATCAAGAATGACTTCACATCAGAAGAAGAGGAACAGGTTGGTTGGCAATAACATGTTTGTACATGTATGTAACTGGTGCTTTTTGGTACTCGATTTTGGAATATTGTATGAAACGGCGATAGCTTTGCTTATTAGCTTATGTACGAAACTGATCCAAAGATAATTGACCTACTGGTTAATAAGTGCATGTGCTTATAGGAACAGTAGCAAAAAAGTGTGCACTTATTAACCAGGTGCACTTGTTATAGAATGCACAATTTGTGCCCACTCATTTTATATCGAATTGACCTGCCTGGTCGTTATAAAGTAGTTAGTCACAGGTGGCCAGAACGATTTTTCTGCACATAATTATATATAATCACGTTATTGTCTTCAACAGATCCGCAAAGAGAACGAATGGTGTGAAGAGAAGTAAGCCACTATTATAGACCCACAAACTGGCAGTTTTAATGTCACATAATATGTTGTTATAATTATTTTAGTTCCCTCTGACTATTAAACTATTACTGTGTGGAGCTAAACACATGATACCTTCAAAAATTACTATCAGAGAATTTGAAATAATACAGCCGTGAGAAACATTTGATGAGGGTAAACACACAAAATAACAAGCCAAATTAATGACCTGGGTATTTGATAGCACTGTTTAGGAACTGTGTCCATTCCTTTGCTAGCTCTGTCTCAGCTGAGCCTTTAATGGCCAACTGACTCACTGCCAGTGTCACTGCCTCACTCAGTAGCCCGGGGTCAGTAATAGAGGGTGATGCCACCACTATCTCGTTAACATCCTCAGGCACGGCTATAGTCCACACATTGATGAAGGTTTTAGCAAACGATGACAGAATATTGTTTTTTGCATCCTTGTCTCTTGCTGCCAGGTTGGTTACCATGATACCTGGTGAGGAAATTTATTTTATTACAGAAAAGCAACGGGTCGGACAATATACCATAGTATCGTTTAATTTTACTGGCTTAATTTTACTGGCTTAATATTAAAAAAGCAATTTGTAACAAGTAACAGCCCAGCAAATTTGCGAGAGCATTTACTCGCTAGCAGTCACACCATGTCTAGAAAAATTAGTGCTCAGCTAACTAACTTGAGTTAATTTCAAAAAATCATTTCTGCATTCAATATCTCTTTGATACGCCTTTAAAACTATTGTTCACCTTGGTAGTTTTTCGGCACCAACCCCCCCTTTTAAGCTACTATAGCTACTGACAACTATACTGTACACGTAGTTGTAGGTTCTTTTGCAGGCCTAACAGATGCCTGTTTACAAGTGGTCACACCACCAATTGACAATGAATAATCAACCACTCACCATTGTCACTAAGCAATGCCCTGGTGTTCCAGAGGAAAGTGGGTGTGGTGAAGGAAGGGGGTGGACTGCTCACACCCACCGACCGGTCTTTGGAGTCTACGTCCAGTATCACCACATCATACATACCTACGTGATGACACAACAATTAACAGTCAGTATAACACTATCTAACAACAACGTACACTGGCAGAATTTTTACACTTGACACGCAAAAATCGCATTTTTGATTACAAGATAGGCATCTTTCCTTCGGGCTTGCATCAATATTTAGCTGACTCAATGGTACTGTATATGCATGTACTGGTATATGTGACGTGTGATGAGGTTTTACTAAATAGCAAGGTCAAATATGTCGGACCTCCTCTGGGTTCTAGCAGTTGAATACAAATTGGAAAGTGGTTGCAAACTAATCGCAGAAACAGACTCAGCAACATCCACAGCTAAACACAATGTCCCATCACTAGCAGGTATACTCATGTCACGGAACACTCACTCTTCTTCTCAGTCGAGTCTCTCACGAACTGTACGCCATCACCGAGATGCACTCTCACTCTCTCACTCTCATTGAAACCAAACCACTTCTCTGCAACTGAGAGCACCTCCGGATCCAACTCCACCACATCCAGTGACAGCTGTGTGTGTGTGTGTGTGCATGCTTGTGTCTGTGTGTGTATGTGTGTGTGTGTGTGTGTGTGCGTGTGTGTGTGTGAGGGGTGGGGCATGCAGAGATAGAGTGTGTACCAAGGGATTGGCTAAGTGAAGTGATACAGTATCTTGTGAGAAGGCTTATGACAGATTGAGAATAAGTCAAGGGCTCAAAATAGACCAAAAGTTGAGGAGGATTTACAATTAAGCGCTTTTGGCACTCCACGAGGTTAAATCCTTCTTTATACCTTTCCCTATAGCTATAACTTCAATTGAATAGCTGTGGCCCTTCAAGGTTCCACTTAAAGAAGTTGTAGATATTACGCAAGATTACGAGCCTCACCCTATTCAGCAGTCTCCCCAAGTACATGGGCAGAGCACCACCACCCAGTCCCACTAGGAGACCTTTGACCTCCCGACCTCCTGTAATTATGTCTCGAACGAGTGCCAGAGTTGCTATGACAACCTTGTGAAAGTCAAACAGCAAGTGGGTGTGGTCAGGTTTGAGTGATGGAGAGTTTTTTTTGGATCTCTTTGAAGTTGAGGGTTTGCCTACACAATGGAATATCATAATAAAGGCAGTGACATGAAAAAGAGAGGGAGACTGTTGTACACTTCTTGTGCACTTCATGTTCTTGCATTGTGTTGCATTTTGTCACACATTGTGAACTTCCCTTCATAGACTGCAGACTGGTACTGTCATACAGTCTGTAAGTTTGACTGTATGACAGTAGTCTAAATACAAGTTTGACTGTATGACAGTTTTAAAGGCTGTAAAACAGCAAGTGTAGACATGCACACACACATACACTGTTTGACAATAACTCTGCTGTTCAATTAAGGCATTACAGCTCTTTCTTTCACCTGTGAGCCTCATCTCGGTCTGTGCCAGATGAGGAGTGTCCAGGAACACTAGTCTACGAACACGTTCCTCTCCCTCTGTGCACTCCTCTACCACGTAGCGGCCTGAGTGGGTGGAGTTTCCCTCCTGGAGCACCACCCGTGAGCCCAGGCCATCACCCAGTGTCAGCACAGGATACTGGGGGAGGGCACAATAAGTAATTGTGACACTGTCTGCTAAATATAAAGCAGAACATTGGGGACTTCATCAAACTACGTACGTACGTACGTACGTACGTACGTACATGAAACATACAATATGACGTTGGAGATTGCGTTGCGTTAGTAGAGTCAGTTGAGTAGCGATTAGTTCTACTCTACTCTGCATATTACATGTACGCTGCTGCACTGCGTCATATTGTGAACTAGGCCTCTAGGAGTGCTAACTGACATATATAAGGGCAATACAATATTATATCGGAAGCACGCACAGAGGGACTAATCTCTGCTTGCATTCAGTTGACTACCAAAAGTGATCTGGAAGTACGTAGATAGTAAATTTTCCTTGTAGGACACGTAGGCTGGGATATAACTTGACTGGTATGTAAGTAATTACGTCTTTTTGAAGCTATATTTTTACGTGTGTTCTAACTGCAAGAACAGCAGTGCAAGAAATAAGAACTACTTATGAAAAATAAAAATTAATGCAATAGTGCTGGAGGCTTGCTATTTACATGTACAAAAGTATCCCTGCGTGAGTGAGTGTATAGTGCAGTACAGTATAGTGCAGTGCAGCACACACACAGTACAGTACAGTACCTGTTTACTGTTGGTGACTCCTGATTGCACCAGTTCCACTGCCTTACCCGACACTTCCTCTTTTACTGCCTCCAAACTGGCATACGTGTGACCTCGATGAAGGGTCACAATCACTAGCCGCTCAAATCCTACTGAATCAGCAAGTTGTGAGCGGCCGTAATCGCACGAGAAGAGCCAGTCAGTCTCTCTGTGAAAAGAATACTAACCACATAATAACAATGTTTGGCAATATATCATTCTGTACGTACTGTGATTTGCAGGTTGGTTGTCAAAGTAAATAGGGAATGGGCGTTGGCATCTGAAGTGGTTGATCTATGAATATTGATTGATAGTACAGAGCAAGCTTACAGATGTGTGACCAATCACTTGAGATGCCAACACCCATTCCCTATTTACTTTGACAACCAACCTGCAAATCACAGTACGTACAGAATGATATATTGCCAAACATTGTTATTATGTGGTTAGTATTCTTTTCACAGAGAGAC
>VSKX01010859.1_pt1 | contig 11404 bp, 17 predicted proteins | sample 4799481 | NCBI WGS metagenome assembly VSKX01 (sample SAMN12179537, study PRJNA552185) | sponge metagenome | biome: deep-sea hydrothermal plumes; feature: spots directly above weak diffusing fluid; material: sea water; isolation source: sponge from the Swan site of a hydrothermal vent ...
CCTCGAGCTTTGTGCAGTACGCGTAGTAGTATGGAGGTTGTCCTCGAATAGACCGCGCAGGATTACATAACCATGCGCGGTCTATTCGAGGGAGCGCGCACTATTAAGCCAGGACAGAAATGGCTGCGCGAACTATTTAAAGGCGCGGTCTTTTCAAGGGCGCGAAGTGATCAAGGAAATACGGTAATTAAAACGGAAAATTTTCATTGGGTTAAATCTTCATTATTTCGTGGTCTTATTTTCATTGCATGCCCTGATCACGTCATAATAGTAGCCTGCAGTCCGTGGCTACTATTCACCAGGTTTTCGTGGTTTAATTTTCTGTTTGGAGACTCTCCGTAACAAAAATAAAACCCAACGAAAAATTTGCTGCTATACAGTTATCTGTAGTCATTTAATTAAAACAAGGGAGGTATAACAAAGTAACACGAGTGTATATGCCTGACTGTGACTGCACACACATCTAGTACACAACAAACCTTGTGTTTTTTTAGCATACTCTCGCTGTCAATGAGGCACTGTTGGAAGGCCATCCAGTTTCTCTGCAGCCCGTTGAGCTGGTGTTCTACTTCCTCTGGGATCTGCACTTCGTACTTACGCAGAATGTTGAATTGATCATGCAAGGGCTCAAACTGAGCCTCAAAGTTGGGAATGTCAGACTGAAGGTGTTCCATCAAGTCCAGACTATCACTGAGTTGGTCCAGGCTCTCAGGAGGCAACCTCAGTCTAAAGAAAAGCACTCAGTCTACAGTACACGTGTACACTACTACAATTGTAGGCAACAAGACACACATATGGGAGATATGCACATATAAAATTAGAGCTTACTTTCTTGAATTTTGCTCAAGGGAAGAGCATATGTCATTAAGTTTTGTGGAGGCCACTTCTAAAAGGAGATTGTGGAACCTGTTCTGCCACTCATCACAGTGAGCAATGATGGAGAACTTGAGCGGAGAGCAGTCCAAGAGAATAAACTCCACATTGCTGATAGTGTCGACATTCTGAACCTTGTTGCTTAACTCAATGTACTGTGTGATGGCTTGATCAAAGTCTGACACTCGAGGGTCCTGGGCTCGCCATCGACGAAAGAACGCATCTTTCTGTACTGTCCAGATGATCTTGAATCTGTAACAATTTACACACTGAGTGATTTCAGGCACACGTATAAGGGCTGACTCACTCGTCCCAGGTCATGACGTACTCCTGCAGTCTAGTGGCTGCATTTTGAACTCCACCCTCAATAGACGAACGTGTCTTCTTTACATCTTCATCTCTGTCTATCACCTGACATATGGTCTGCAAAAAGATACGTACGCAAGCACACACAAAAAACATAATTATGTGTAGCCTTCTTCTTGTACATCAATATTGGAAACTCTACACTCGTTAACATGGTAGTGATAATAGTGAGACATATCTACGTACGTGTACCTTATTGTTACTATTAAAGACGGGTAGTCGCTAAAATTCGCTAAAATTAGTACCCGTTTTTAATAGTAACAATAAGGTAATTCAGGCTAACACACAATTACAACGTACTGGTCCCTTGCTTCTTTTTCTAGCAAGCACTTCTGGAAGTCTGCGAAAGTCTGACGTAGCATTGACAATCTCGGCAGCAACAGTGGTGACAAAGCCAGCCATCTCATCGATACTGGGGGAGAACTGGATGCTCTCAGAGAGGACTACTTTGACTCTGAACACAGGGTCTGGGGTTGACTTCCCGTCACCATTGATTGCCCTAGCCAGCTCCTGCAGAGACCACTTGACATTGAGTCTGAAGGCCTCCTCCACCATTCTGTCCATCTGCTCAGTGTAGTTGGTCCAGTGGTGGTGGACCTCCCCTCCATCACCTCTGAACACCTGTACGAATGATGATAATTACTCATTATATTGAACTTCTCTATAATTATATGGGGAGACCTGTCCTATAGACTCAATGTCAAATCACATATAATTATGGAATAACACATTTGGTAAGAATCAGTCACTTCACAAATAAAGATTGGATTTGCTTCGATTTCCTGGATATAAAAGGGGAGGATATAAAAGGGGAGGATAATAAATTTTGAAACAGTTTGGCAAGTTTTGTACAAGTGTGTATATGTTACTTGAAAAACAGTATGACAGAACCTCTTAGAACTGCAGCTATAAATCCAGATAACTTGAAAGTTCTGCTTGACCTGTTCAAAGAACTCACAAAACAAGGAGCCGAGATAGCTGAGCAAATTCCAGAAATCAAGAAAGATGTAGAAGAAATAGAAACGAGCAAAAGAGAACTAGAGGAAGCTGCAAAAAGCCAAGAAATCCATGATCCTGGCGTGAGTCAACAGATAAGCAATTGTGAGAATTGCTTAATTGAATGCACAATATTTGCAAAACAATTTGTATCTGCTTGCGTGTCAATGGCCCGATATGCAACACAAAAGAAGATAGCAGATGCAATAGAAGAAGAGCTAGGACAGGGCAAATTTGACACGTTAATAACTTTCATTAGAGCATTCAAGAGACAATTGGCTAAATGTCGAGAAAAGTTAAGAGAATATGTCGAATCACATGATCGTCTCACGATAAAAGCTGTTAATTATACGAAAGAGTGGCAAGAAAGAGTAGAGAAGAGAAATGCTATGGCACAAGCAGCAATGAATCGATATATCACTGCTGAGTTTGTACAACGATTTGCACGCACAACACATCTATCGATTACAATACTTCCAACAGTCGGAGCATTTGTTGGTTCTTGCCTATATTATCTAACAGACTACAGGAAAGCAGCACTTGCATCTCTTATAACTGGCTTTGCTGTACCTACAGTTTTACGTGGTTCACTTTATTCGTTGCGACTATATAATGAGAGAAGAAGGTTTCATGCAGTCGATGCATTTATTGAGAATACAGGAGTGAAAAATATGCTGGAGAGAGCACAAGAAAATATCCGGAAGCTAAGGAAAACAATCGATCTTAACAAGCAAGCAATTGATAAAATGACAAGTGAAATTGACAGTGCTAACGCCGCAGTTCAAACTATCATCACAGAATACATCGATTCAAACGTAATGCTAAATACAGCTGGGCTTGAAGACATACGAAATGAGCTAACTGATTTTAGAAGCTCAATGAACCAAATTCTAGAAACTGCAGGCAATAACGAAGAAAACGTTAGCTCTGATCCCTCGCAAGTTTTTAGCAATACAATCGCACAGCAGCCAAGCAACAGTGCAGAGACCGAGCCAGACGAAGCAAACAAGATGGATGTGGAAGTTAGCCTCCCCGAAACTGACTCTGGACAAGAAGATAGTTCTTTGCCAGCACCCATTTCAGCACAAGATACTGGGGGAACAGCCACGGCCATAGGCATTGGGACAACACCACCCACTATCACTGTCACAAACGAAGAAGACGAATGGGATAAAGGTGACGGTGAGACACAGACGGAGAAAGAAGGGTCAGAAGATGAAGCGTTCGAATGGTCAGACGAAGAACAGGAAGTCAAGAAAAGACACAACTAAAAATACGTAGCTACTTGCACAGAAACTGAACAACTACAGTACCTAGATTAGTGTAGTTCGATCCATACATATAATATTGTGACAATTTAATGCAGTTGTAAACGTAGATTAGTGTATTTCCATACATGTATTGTGATAAATGCTGACAGGGGGGCCTATTAACCACATTCCACTAAAGCAGTTGACAGGAAGAGCACAATGAGCATGAATGGCTTGGGAGATTACCATAGAGGTAGCCACGGTGTCTTAGCCATATATGGCCATATGAACCAACCGGTAACTGCATGGCTTTTTTTTATTGAAGCCACAATGAGTTTGAAGCCCTAGCTAGTCTGCGGCCAATTAAAATCAGTGCTGGAACAATTTTTAGACAAAGAAACCACAAATATGTTCAACTCCCACAAACTGGCTGTGTGCTAGTAGCTTTGAAGGCCTATAACTTGAGTTTGGAGTGGCCAATTTCAAAACAGTAATTCCTACGAAACATACAGTGAGTGTATATGTACTTGCCTCAAATGTCTTGGACATGGCTTGAATGATCTCATTGTGGACATCTCTCAGTTTCCTCACAGTGCTCTGGCGATGCTTGGCCTGCTCCACCTCAAACTCATTACCATCGTACACTCTTTTTCCATCTACCTTCACGAGGAGCATATCACTAATCTTACGACACTTAGATCCAATGTTCCTGTTGGATGCCTTGTAGCTGTCAATGATAGATCGAACCTAGAGGAAAAAACCATGAAATCAGCTTTTAAATTACTAGTCACTAAAATATTATTTTATAGAGACAAATACTTTTCAGACATGCAAAATGTTGCAAGGAAGCTAAAGCCATGAAATCACATATAATAATCAATTTATCATCCCTCACCTTGGTTGCATGTGTGCGGCAATCACTGACGTACACCAGTATACCCTCAGAGGCCCAGGTGAGCTTGGTCATGCCTGGACGCAGTTTTTTATCGAGGCTCTTGATACGTTCCTTAAAGAGAGATCTTTCCTGTGGCTGTAGACTCCCTATGATGCTGTTGTAGTCCCTCACAACGAGCAAGACATTCTCTCGAAGTATGCGTAGATCCTCACACATTCGGTAAGTCTCTGCAGCATAGTGGGGCACTTCAAACCGCAGCCTCTCCCAATATCGCATCTCTCCAAACAGTCGTCGCATGAGGGGGCTGAAACTGTCCTCTATCATCCCAGACCTACGCAGGGCATAGTATATTCACACATAGTACTGGCCTCCTACGCAGGCCTCTAAAAAGAAGGAGGCCTGCCACTACTTGCACGCGCATGCGCGTCAAGATACATAATATACTATACGTAGATATCCGTATACGCCCTTGGTATTACCCAGAATCTGGGTAATGGTTAGCGCATGCGCCTGCAAGTAATACCAGGCCTACATAGAAGGATGATAGGCCTGGTCTCGAGGCTAACATAGTACATGCTAGCTACAGTTGGCTAACTAAAGAACTACGTGTATTGCACACAGTTACAAAAGTACATGTAAAAGTGATAGTCTCAGTCTAAAGGCTGGTTTAAAATAATTATGACATTACGCTGGAGTAGAACATTATTCTAATCGAGCGTTTCCTGCACTAGGATGCTATGCCAGCTCCAGTGTCATATTATAAACCAGCCTTTAGGAAAGCTCGATACATATCGCACAAACTGTACGTACTTGTTGTGACAGGTGCTCATGAGTTGTGTCTCGAGGTGTCTGCCCAGTTCCTTGTCGACGGTGACCACCCAGTCGTTAAATGTCTTGCCCACATACTCTTCCAGGCTCTGAGCCAATTGTAGGTAGCCATACTGTACCTCCTCTCCCACACCCTTCTCATACAGGTAGAATGCTCCCTCCATGGTCTGCAATGATTCAGTCAACACAACATACTGTCTCACAGCTTTGTGTCAGTAATCAATCAATGTGGCAGGGAAGTGTACAAACTTTAGTTTCGAAATCACAAATACATACAATTAAGTTATACACTCTCAATTGCATACACTATACATACGTACCTTCATGGGTTGGTCAATCCTCCTCTTGAGTGTCCTCACCCAGGTGGACATGCCTGCAAACTGAGGGTGTGAGGGGGGAAGGGCTGGGCTCTGTTTACTGAACTCCTTCTTGACCAGGTTTAGTTCCTCACTAAACATGGCGTACAGGTCCACAGTCCGACAATCCACCACTCGCTTGATATTCTGCAAGTAACGTTACGTCGTACAAATATATATATATGTAAGCAACTAAAAACTTGTCAGTAAAACAACATCAGAGTCTACTTATTGTCACGTGTACTATACTTAAAAACTCCTATTGGTGGCCACTTACTTCTCTAGTGGTGAGATAAGAGAATACTTCCAGGAACTCCACTCCCTCTTGCACAGTGGTGACTGTTGTAAAGGCAGTGTTGATGACATTCTGAACCATCACCTCGAGGTCTTTAATCCCACTACGAAACTTGTTGTAATCGTCGTGCCAGCTCGTGACTCTCACATCTAGGATTGTCTTCCGCACTGCCTTGAGTGTGGTCAAGTGTTTCTCAAACGTGTGTTCAATCTCTTTGATGCTCCTGGTCACCTCTGGACCACGGCAGCCTCCAAAGGCAGGTATCGGATTTTTCTTACCCTCAGAGCAGCGAGCAAAATGTACCTACGTACGTAAGAAAAAAATGGGACATCATTAATATACCTACGTACACAGGTATCATCCACTTTTGCGCATGAATTGAAAAGTAACGATCATATTGAATTTTGTATGCTTTAAAGACAGCTAAAACATTCGTATGTTACCTGGCTTTCTACCACTTCCAACAAGTCCTTGCACCTCTGAATAAAGGCATCGATCTGAGCAAAGATGGTCGATTTGTCGAGTACCCAGCCTTCATCTGAGAACCTGTTGTGGACCTTGCTGATTCGGTCATAGGTTTCCTTCCAGGCACAGCAGCAACTGATGCTCTCCTCCAGAGCCTGTCGACTTCTTTCAACATAGCCATCAAATACATCGTCCAGAGAGATCTTGTTAAAGCACCTCTTTATAATGTCACTACTTACCTACACACAAAAACCACACTCTTATATATAAGCAGGAGACAGATACTGTATAACGAACAGGCTTACGTAAATTCACAACTGATTATGTACATGTATAATATCTTTCAAATAGGAGCATTCGTGGACAAAACCCACTACCCCAAGAACTACCCCAAGAGGTACATAAACAGACACATAATAACAGTAACTGACTTTTCTGAGGAGTCCGTTGAGTCTCTCTATGCTCTTGTAGTGGTCAGAGTTCATCCAGATAACTCGTATGATGTTGAGCAACTTCGGCAGGAGGGTGGGGATAGCCTTGGGCTCAGAGCTGATCAGCTCCTTGCAAGGCTCACTCAGAAGTGATATAAATTTCAAGCAATTCTCAGCATTTTCATGGTTTTCCTGAGACAATAAATCACAAATAAACCTCACAAATAAACCTCACAAATAAACCTCTCCAAAAAATACTTCAACTCATCACTTTGTACTTTGTAAATTTATCTTTGGATTCTATGCACTCATAAAAAAGAATATTTTCTTCTACAAGAGGCACTTACTTTACTGCATAGTGTGTTTGAATGCATAGTGTGTTTGAATGGGGTATGTACATACCTTTATCTGTGCAGAAAGTTTTTTAAAAGGCTCGAGATAGGAGGACTTGGCTTTCTCCATGATCTTGACGACTCTGAGCACACCGGGCTGGTCCAGTTGTGTAGTGAGCCCTGAGAGATCCTCACACCTAGCCCTCCAGAACTGTATCTCCTCGAGAGGCCCTGAACTGTCTGAACTCTCCATGGCCTCCTGATTGATCAGCACCTCCTTAATCAGACGACTCCAGTGAATCATCACAACTGAGCGGAATCAAGATAAGTAAATCACAAAGCAAATTGTTTCAATACGTACTTCTAATAAAGTCGAAGGAAATAAATACTGGGTTTCAGTACTTATAACATTGACTGTTGAAGGAATCAAGCCTATACCTTCTAGTCTTTGAACAAGGTCTTTGTCCCTGTGAGCATGTATGTCTGCCATTCTCCTCCCCTCGTCAGGCACATAGAGCACTGTGTGACCCACTGTCTTATGCTGAGCATCAGTGAGATGCCCCATAAACTTGTGAACATGACTAGAGAAGTCATTCCGAAAGCCTAAACAATCTGGTTAAGGTCTAAAACACGAAATGGATATGATTGATGTACAAGTACTTACTGTACACACAGTTAAATTTGGCTGCGTTCCATCTAAAATTCTCCAAAGTGCTAAAAACCTCGCTAAATATTCCCCGCTATTCGCCATTTTATCTGCCTGACTGTGAACTAATACTCAATGGCCGTCCTTGAGGATACTGTCTGGCCACGATTCATTCTCAAAGAAGGTGGGTGCATACAGATTGTGCATGGTTCTCAACATGCCATCTACGTGGGATCCGTGCATAGTGCCAAATTGAACCACGTGAATAAAGTTCCCGTGAGTAATTTCAGCATTCTCGTTTCTAACAAAATAGGCCACCTCCTCTAGTTGGAATGCTGGTAGAGTATTACACAGGACTAGACCGCTCTGCTCATCCACATACACCAGCAGGAGCAGTTGAGACGTGTTTGAGATGAACGTATCGATCAGAGACTCGTGGTCTGCTGTCCACATCTCTGGACTCAACCCACTTAGAACAATGCGACTCTTCACAAGGTCCACCTAAAGCAACAGAGATGGACTTAAGCCAATAAGGGGGCATAACTTGAGATACGTAAGAGTGCCTAATTTTAGGTATAGCTTGAGCAGAGACCTTTCAGATGGTGTGCTCAAATGACCAAGGGAAAAACCATGGAGTGGGAAAAATTTGGCCGTTTTAAAGGCCATTAGAACAAACAGTCACCATAATAATTATTATTAATAAAGTAAAATGCATGTGGACGTCAACCGTCAATATGGTATTGAGGAGGGCTAGAGACGCACACCACTCTGTTCAAGTTCAGAGAGCATGTAAAGGGTATGTATAGTAAATTACAGAGGCAAAAAAAAGCAACTGTTCTTGAGTCTTACCAAGTCTTCCAAAGCCTGGGATGAGGCTGCTGCCAGTGGATCACTGGTCTCAGCAGTCCCGCCCCCCTCCAGCTCCAAACTCTTGTCCATACCTCCCACACTTTCCTCCAGCTCGGTGGTCGGACTCTCCATGATGCAGGCTCCGTATAATGCTCCTTTTGCAGCTCTTTAGGCTTAGCAGCGCATTTCAGCATGGGCCGCCATCATTGTCATGGAAACTGTGCAGTGCTAACGGTATTCATTATGCTCATGTCCCACAACCACCATCTGGTATCTTTGTGTACGTGTAGTAGTAGCTGTACAGTCACAACAAACGTACAAGAAAGCCCTGTAAAAGGTTAGTAGTTCTTCTGCCCTGGCGAATCCTAGAGCTAATGTACAGATAGGCCTACAAAAAAGTGTTATTTGGAGCTAACATTGACCTTTCTGTTTTACAATCTATGGTTTACAGTATGGCTCAGACACTGTTCAGTCGGATTGTGTCGATCAAGCTGCCACTTGCAGTCCCAACTCAGTTAAGCCATATTGATGATTTCGACGTAGGAAAGGTGTTTATTTCGTCTAAGAAGCCACCAAGATTCCGACCTCAAAAGAATGAAGATTTGAAGTACACGGGTGTTTCTCTTAGCAGCTTGCTGGAAGAATCCAGTACTAAAGATTTGGAGACGATGTCTTCAGCTAGCGTTGAGTTTATAACTAGCAAAGACGATCCTTTAAACCTTAATTTCGACTTGAGCTCCAAAAGCCCTCTCACAAAAGCTCTTTCTACATTGCAATTTCCTGTCAAAGACGTGAAGCATGCTACCCTCACTGCTGACCTTGGTAAGGTCATGTGTTTTGAAGCCAACATGCTGTATTCCTGTTCTACCAAGAATCTCCGTGTGAAGTTGGATCATCCAACGATCAAGAAAGCCATGGCTACCTCGAGCTCACTGTTTGTCATCACAAGTATCTATCGAGGAGATCGATGTCACGTCAATGTATCACTGGGAGGATCGCAGAAAGAAGGTGAGTGGTATGTATGTACTGGGGTACCGGGTGTAATCATCCCAATTGCATGTCATTCCTTACGTATCGAGACATGGGAAGCCTTACTAGTCAGGTATGTAGAGTGTTTTGTATTGTATACCCCTGGCCCTACAGTTATTAGTCGAGAAGAAAAGACTGTCATTGCTTATTTGCTCATGAAACTTTCCTTTGATTCATCTGGTGTGCTCACACCAATGCTCAACACTGGTCGTCTCAATGTCCTAAAGGTATGGCTTTTAGTACCACCTCATTTTCCATCCATACTTCTCTACAGAGGCGCTCTCCGAAGAAATCTTCTCCCTCCTCTCAAAGTGACACACCTGGTGAAACTGACACTGCCGAGATTAACCCAGCAACTTTTATGGTAGAGACTGAAGAGTCACTTAATATTCCTGGCTGGACTCTGGTGGACGTTTTCAACAAAAAGGAAAACGTAAGCAGCTTCTAAATAAATACCAGTTACTCCCTACTTGTACTCTTTGCAGGGTCCAGATGAAGAAGAGTCTGAAGCAACTGGTTTGCTCGGTGGGGCCCAGCCTGTAGTGGAGGAGGCTGTAGTCTGCAAGGTTATCGATCTTACCAGTGCTGCACCAAATCCCTCTAATGACAGTGAAGTTGTTGCATCACCTGAACTGGATCAGCGCTACATCTACAGCCTCAAAGACTTCCAGCCATTTGAGAGCATCACTTACAATGGTGAGGGCCTCTGTGTGCATGTTTGCATTCTTCTTATGGTATTTCAGCACTACAAGCACTGTGTATACAAGCTGTTCAATCATATTATCCGTCTGCAGGTATATACACGGAGGTACAACAGTGGATAAAGCCAATGATGACAAATAAAACACTTCATTCTGTCTTTCTTGAGTATATAGCCCCACCTCACACGTTGGAGAAGCTCCAGGAACTATCTAAACATGTATGTCTGACTCATATAATTATAAGTTGCATAAAGTTACTTGTTACATGTTGTCATTCGAGGCAGTCCACTAAATGTGTTACAACGCACACACTCAGCTTTTAGTTTATGGCAAAGCTTTGCGTGATCACAAGACAACTCCTGCTAACAGCAATACCTCTCTTGAACCTGTCATGTCAGCTCTGACTGTGGAGTGGGCAGCTCAACTAGACGAGGTGTCATCTCTCATCATAGTGTGCGAGGCTCTCAGGGAATTTCCTCAGCATATTGTCCAGAAGGCCCGTCAACTATCAGTAGAGAAGAAAACCATTCTGGTGGACTTGGTAAGTCACTATCAACGCTAGCCTCGATACCAGGCCCCCCCCTTTTTTTTCTCGATCCAGCGTTCAATTGGAGAAAAAACGGCCTAGGAACGAGGCTAGTTAAGCTGCTGCATAGACATTGTGTACAGCACATGCTCTGCTCTTATAAATTGTTGTCCAGCCCCTTTCAGTAAATTGCTAGTATAACAGCGCCCCACCCATTTCCTTAGTGTGCGAACAGCTAAATATAGTATATCCTGCTTCATATCCTGCTTACAACTTCATATTCTGCTAGATACGTACAATTGAATGTGAGTTGCATGCCCTCTTCTCTTTATACGCCCTTGGTACATCTCATTCATTTGTGCAAATTCATGAAATTTATGTAATGATCGATCCCCTCGGGCTCGAGCATGTATTAGCTGTACAGCCATGCATAAGCTCAGCCAGCGTATGAAAACACTGTATTATGTTTTGCACGGGCGGATCAAAGGGAATGCGGAAGCAATACATCACGTATTGCACTGTGCCCGACATCACAACGCGTCATTCTCATATTGCACGCTCTACCG
>VSKX01008921.1_pt1 | contig 11402 bp, 13 predicted proteins | sample 4799481 | NCBI WGS metagenome assembly VSKX01 (sample SAMN12179537, study PRJNA552185) | sponge metagenome | biome: deep-sea hydrothermal plumes; feature: spots directly above weak diffusing fluid; material: sea water; isolation source: sponge from the Swan site of a hydrothermal vent ...
ATATTGGTCTTGATGTTTCAGTGTAACGTTATTTTTGTTAATTTTTATCGGCTTTTAGGCTGAGGGATTTATGTTGTCTATGATATATCATCAACGAAAGTTTCTCGCTGTTCGTTAACTAGTGGGAATTGCTGGTGTTTATTACTAGTTGTATGATCATCACTAGCGTAATAATTAACCCGAGATTACGTAGCAGAATGACAACAGCTCAAGCAAGTTTGTTCGGAATGATTGTTGTCGGGTTTGCCTTAATAGCGGTACCAAATTTAGGCACACAAGGCTTTCTTGTTGGTTTCGGATTAATTGGAGCGGGTGTCGGAATTTATAACGGCTTTCTTTCAAGCTACATTTCGACTGCCTACGAGCATAGAGCCCAAGGAAAGTTGATGGGAATGCTTGTTACTGTCTTTTGTGTAGGAAATTTAGTTGCTGCCGGACTAGGAAGTGCATTATCACTTATTGAAATCGATTATACCTTTTTTGCTTCAGGCTTGTGTGTTGCAATAGCTTCATGCCTATTTTTTTATGGGCATTTCAAACGGTCACTTTGGGGAAAATAATAGCCATATGACCATCGTTCAAGGAGTGATGCGATTATCACTCCTTTTCATTCTGAATATTACACAACTGCATCAGGTTGATTTTCGGGCAATGCATCATCGAAAGACTTTAAATCATTGCAGGCATTCCAAACTCTGACGATATTTGGATAGGCCTCCATCGATACGTTAAATCGATTAGCATTATAAACTTGAGGCACCAAACATAAGTCGGCCAACGTCACTACATCACCAAAACAATACTTACCACTGTACTTTTCTAACATAGCTTCCAGTGCAACAAAGCCTTTATGAACCCAATGCTGATACCATTTCGCTTTGGCTGAATCATCAGCCTCGAATTCGTTAGATAAATATTGCAAGATACTCAAGTTATTTACAGGGTGAACATCGCAAGCGACAAGTAATGCCATACTACGCACAATCGCTTTTTCTCTCGCTGCTGTAGGCAACAAACTTGCTTGCGGGTACACATCATCTAAATAATCAATGATTGCTAAAGACTGTGTAAGCGTCAATGTTTCTCCTGATTTTTTGTCTTGAGCAATAAAAGTAGGCACTAGCTCTTGAGGATTCATCTCGACGTATTCAGGTTTATGTTGCTGACCACCTTCTTTAACTAAGTGAACCGATATATGTTCTGCTTGTAACTCTTTTAGATTTAATGCGATTCTGACTCGATAAGCCGCGCTAGAACGCCAATAGCCATATAATTTCATTATAAAATCCTTAAAAAAAAGGACTTACACTATATGTATAAGCCCATTCATTTATTTATCAGATAAAGCCTTAAGCCTTATATTCAATAACTTTTTGATCAATCGAGCCGAAAATTGTCACACCATTATTATCGAGCATTTCAATTTTAACCGTGTCACCAAATTTCATAAATGAAGTGCTTGGCTTACCATCAGCTATCGTTTCTAACATGCGTTTTTCAGCAAGGCAGCTTGAACCTGCACTGCGATCATAATTAGAAATAGTACCCGAACCGACTACTGCACCAGCTCCCATTGGGCGGCTTTTTGCAACATGAGCAACTAATTGGCTGAAATCAAATGTCATATCCACACCAGCATCTGGTTGGCCAAATAATTCGCCGTTCAAATGTGTGATTAAAGGTAAATGTACCTTCGAATCCTGCCATCTATCACCTAATTCATCAGGTGTGATTGCAACTGGAGAGAAGCTGCTTGAAGGCTTAGATTGGAAGAAACCAAAACCTTTAGCGAGTTCGCCGGGGATCAAATTACGTAAAGACACATCATTAACAAGCATCAATAGCTTAATATGCGAAGCAGCTGTTTTTGAATCAACACCCATTGGTACATCGGAAGTAATTACTGCGATTTCAGATTCAAAATCAATACCCCAATCTTCATTACCTAGCGGGATATCTGCTTTTGGTGCAATAAAGCTATCCGAACCGCCTTGATACACAAGCGGATCAGTCCAAAACGTAGCCGGCATTTCTGCGCCACGAGCCTTACGGACAAGTTCGACGTGATTTACATACGCACTACCGTCAGCCCATTGATATGCACGCGGCAAAGGTGATTCACATTTATTTTGGTCAAAATCAATGGTGTTATCTAATTGACCAGCGTTCAGCGCTTCGTACAATTCTTGTAATTGTGGTTGTAGTAAATCCCACGAATCCATTAGCTGTTGCATCGTGTTAGCAATAGCAGGAACGGCAACAGCCTTGGTTAAATCACGATTCACCAACATTAATTGGCCATCACGGCGTCCGTTCTTATAAGTTGCTAATTTCATTTTTATTCCTCTGCACTAATGCAAATAATTAATTCATTGTCGTTCTGACTGTAACAAATACCCTAAACAGCTAAAAATAGAAATAGCGTGAACTAAATCACACTTTAACTTGGGTATATGATTAGCGTAAAATAATGCTTACGATAACTTTTTTTTCGTTATTTTATAATCTCTTAGCTTGTTCGCTATAGCGGTATGAGACACGCCTAATTTTCTAGCAAGTTGACGAGTGCTTGGATAGGCTGGGTACAAACGTCTTAACAGGCCAGCTTCGAATTGTTTCATAGCATCGTCAAGACTACCTTCAAATTCGTTATCAAAGTAACCGAATCCTTCAGCGTAAGATGGAAGTTTAAGTTGCTCAGCCTCTAACTCGTTCGCACCACTGTGCATCGACACCGCTCTAAAAATAGCATTTTTCAACTGTCTGACGTTCCCCGGCCATGCATAGCTCAGTAAGACATCTTTGCATTGTAGCGAGATCCGTCGAGTTGGACTCGACAGTTGCTGACTATAATGCTCTAAAAACATCTCAGTCAATGGGATAATATCTTGCTTTCGTTCTCTCAAAGATGGAATGTGATAATTCAACACATTGATTCGATAATAAAGATCTTCTCTAAACTCACCGGTTTGACATAGTTCGGCTAAGTTCTTTTGTGTCGAGCAAATTATTCTAATATCAGCTTTGATTTCTTCACCGCTGCCTATATGACGAAATGATCCATCTTGCAGCAATCGTAATAATTTAACTTGAGCGGCTGAAGACATTTCAGCAATTTCATCGAAGAATATTGTGCCGCCTTTAGCTTCGTCAACATACCCGCGTTTTTTTAACTCATTATCTTCATATAAACCAAACAGCTCTTCTTCAGCAATATGATCAGGAAGCGCGGCACAATTGATTGCAACAAAAGGTTTTTCGCGGCGCATACTAGACTCGTGACTGGCTTTAGCCATAAGCTCTTTGCCTATACCTGTCTCCCCAGTTATTAATAATGGTGAGTCTAATTGAGCCATACGTTGGGCAGTTTGAAGCACTTCCTTCATTTTATCACTTGTAGCCAATACAGTTTCAAAACTGGTCGTTTGGCTTTGCAATGCATTAAATTGCTTACCAACTCGTGCTGCTGATTTCAATGACACCACGGCACCAACCATGACTGATTCGCTTTCTTCTTGTTCGTCTGGTAGATATAAAGGCAGCATTTCTGCTAGATATTCATTTGAACCTATTTGCACTTTTGTCGCTTGAGCCAGCACTTGTGGCTCAGTAATCCAACGACTAAAGCTAAATCCTTGCACCCATTGGTTTAAAAGCTCTCCGATCACGTCTTCTTCTGAAAGCTCTAAAGCCATTAATGCTGACTCATTAACGATCCTGACTCTGGACTTAATGTCGATTGAAAAAACAAGATCTGGAAGTGTTTTTAATAACGTTTTTAATGCGTAATGTTTTTGTTCTGAGGGCATAAATGAGACAGTTTTGACATCATAAACCCCTTCTACTTTTCTTAGTTGTGGCATGAGTTCGCTGAGGGTATCGAAACCAATTTCAGCAAATTGTAAATATATAAAACCATAGTTACTGGCGTCAATAGCAAGCAAGTTAATGCCATAACGCTCCAACACTTCTAAAATATCTTTCGCTAAACCAACTCTATCGTGACAACTGATTTCCAAGCGCATAGTTATTATATTCCATTATTTACAAACAACATGGGGACTGACAAATGCAAAAAGTGGCTATACGGTAGTGGTTTATTGTTTATGTGGCAAGTCTTGTTTACAGACGACATGTTAATGTAAGTATAAAAAAACAGCATGTTATAAGCAATAACATGCTGTTTAATTTGTATATTTAAAACTGAGTTAAATTCAGCCCAGTAATTGATCTGTTTTCGCAGCCATAATGAAATCGTTACGATGAAGCCCTTTAATTGAGTGCGACCACCAAGTAACGGTTACTTTACCCCATTCAGTTAAGATACCCGGATGATGAAACTCTGCTTCAGCAAGTTCTGCAACTTTATTAGTAAACGCTAGAGCGAGCTTAAAGTTTTTAAACTTATATACTCGTTCAAGTTGCATAATACCGTCACGAACTTCAACACCCCAATCAGGGATCATACGTACCAATTCACCAAGTTCTTCGTCAGTCACTTTTGGTGCATCAGCATGGCATGCTTCACATTTCATCTTAGATAATTCTGTCATTATTCTTTTTCTCCTAAAATTTGGAAATTTAACTCGCTTTCGCTTTTGGTTCAAATTTTGGTGCAAACAAACCAAGCCCTTGGGCTTTTCTAACTGCTGACATAATATCCATTTTAACGATTTCATCTAGAAAACTGATGTTCTCAATGACATAGTAAATAGGCTGCATAATATCAATACGATACGGTGTTCTCATAACACTTACTAAATCAAACTCTTTTCTTTCTGGGATATTATCCATCGCATAAAGCGTCTCACCCGGCGAGCTTAATATACCGCCGCCATATATATTAAGGTTTTCACCCTTTTCTTGCATCAAACCAAATTCAACCGTAAACCAATAAAGACGAGCCAAGAAAACTCTCTCTTCTTTTGTTGCCGCCAAACCCAGTTGTCCGTATACGTGAGAAAAATTAGCAAACGATTGGTTTGTTAATAATGGGCAATGTCCAAATATTTCATGGAAAATATCAGGTTCTTGGAGGTAATCGAATTCCTCCTTGCTTCGAATAAAAGTTGCTACTGGGAACCGTTTGCTTGCAAGCAATTCAAAAAAACGTCCAAACGATATTAACGCTGGTACAGGCTCTGTTTTCCAACCTGTCGTTTCCAATAAGACGTTATCAATTTCACTAAGCTGTGGAACGCGATCTTTGGGTAAATCTAGCGCCTCGATACCGTGCATATATTCTTTACAAGCTCTTCCCGGCAGATTAATTTCTTGACGAGCATAAAGTTGACGCCACACGTCGTGCTCTTCATCCGTATAATGAATGAAGCCTGACTCATCGGCTATTTTGGCAACGTATTTAGTCACTTTACTCATCGCTCTATTCTTCTTATTAGTAAATTATTCTCTACATACTGTGCTATGGCTCACTTTTTGTTAACAGTCTTACTGATTTTGCTTGAGTGTACTGAATGTAAAATCGTAATAAAATCTTTACAAAGCTGTTAAAACCACAATATTTACAAGTATTATTTAAAAATCACTAACGGTATTTTCTAATACTAAAGTGTCATTATTTCCCTATTTTGGTATGGCATGGCTAATACGGACGCAGTACAATGTTTGTCGATGTTAATTTAATTAAGGGATTAGAGAATGGCTGTTTTAGTTACTGGTGGTACTGGCTATATAGGAAGTCACACTGTCGTAGAATTACTTAATACTAATACGGATGTCGTTATCATTGATAACTTATCTAATTCAAGCATTGTAGTGTTAGATCGCATTCAGCAGATCACCGGCAAAGAAGTAACCTTTTATCAAGGTGACATTCTTAATAAAGCCTTACTACAAAAAGTCTTTACTGATAACACCATTGAGTCTTTAATTCATTTCGCAGGTTTAAAAGCTGTTGGTGAATCCGTGACTAAGCCCCTTAAGTATTACGAAACTAATGTCACTGGCACTCTGGTATTGTGTGAAGTAATGCAACAATTCGGCATCAAAAATTTAGTTTTTAGTTCGTCCGCTACTGTGTACAAAGAATCACAAATTTTACCCATCAAAGAAAGCTTTCCGACTCAAGCTGCGAGCCCATATGGTCGTTCTAAGTTGATGGTTGAAGAAATGCTCGCTGATTTACATCACTCTGATCCAAATTGGAATATAGCTCGACTTCGTTATTTCAATCCTGTTGGAGCGCACAAAAGTGCATTAATTGGTGAAGATCCTAACGACATACCAAACAATTTAATGCCATTTATTTCTCAAGTTGCCATTGGTAAAAGAGAAAAACTTGCTATCTTTGGTGACGATTATCCTACTCATGATGGAACAGGTGTACGAGATTATATTCACGTTGTCGATTTAGCTATTGGTCACATAAAATCACTTAAAAAACTTGGCACTAGTCCTGGTTTAGTTACCTATAACTTAGGTACAGGCATCGGTTACAGTGTTTTAGATGTTGTTAAAGCATTCGAAAAATCATGTGGAAGCAAAATTGCTTATGATTTGGTCGCTCGACGTTCTGGAGATATAGCCTCATATTACGGTGATCCCACTTTTGCATTGAAAGAATTAAATTGGGAAGCTTTGCATAGCCTTGAAGACATGACTGACAGTAGTTGGAATTGGCAATCGAAAAACCCAAATGGTTACAGTGAGTAAGGTTCGTTATTGATGAGTAGTGAGTTCAGAGCAAGTCGAAGAAACTTATTTCGGCGAAAAAAAGATGATGCACTTCGTCCGCCTTGGACAAACCTCGACATAGATTTCATCGATACGTGTACGCGCTGTAATGCGTGTGTCGATATCTGTGAAACCAAAGTCATTACGCGAGGTGATGGAGGTTTTCCTGAGCTAAATTTTAGCCAAGGAGAATGTACTTTTTGTGAAAAATGCGTTGATGTGTGCCCTGAACCTATTTTTAATAAGCAACAAAGCTCACCTTGGCCGCTTATTGCCGACATTCAAGATTCATGTTTATCGTACCGTGGCATTTGGTGTCAGAGCTGCAAAGATGCCTGTGAAGTCGAAGCAATTAGCTTTGCCTTGTTATTAGGACAAGCGCCAATACCAACAATAAATGCTGACGCATGCACAGGGTGCGGTGCTTGTGTCGAGCCCTGTCCGAGTACTTCAATTCGCATTTTCAAGCCTGAATAACGCGAATTAAACTCTGTTGATTACAACTTTGCCTTAGTGAGCTTTTCAAATTCAAAAAATGCTGTTGAACTTAACGACAGCATTTCCTGCCCCCTAAATTCTTATATTCTCACTCATGAAAACCATAAATTCGTTGGCGTTTTTACTTGATCAATATTGAGAACAACTAAGAAACAGCCCTGAAATAATTTGATGATTTCCTATAGCTTATTTTTTGTTTCTACAAGGCTGAGAATGTAAGATGTAGTTATTCTACATAAATATCAAATAACACAGTGACTAGACACGAGCAATATGAGTTATTTCAATTTCTAACATAGAGTAGACAGCAAATTATTTCTATAATAAGCCTTGAATACGTATGTAAATAATAGTTGAGGCTCTAGTAAATTTTATTGATAAAACAATTAATGGCATAATCAACCAACTCGATAATTTTAGGCTTGTAATAGTGCATAACCAATCGTTGATATCAAAATTAGAGCTTTTACAGCTGTGTAATATTGCCAAAAATGCTGGTGACGAAATTTTACGTATTTACAACAATAACGACGTGAACATCAGCGTAAAACCAGATGACACACCTGTAACTGATGCCGATATTGCAAGCCATAATGAAATTGTAAAGGGATTAACCTCAAATTTTTCACAGTTCCCTATCATGTCTGAAGAAGCGAATATTGCAGATTGGGAGCAGCGTAAACTCTGGCAAACATACTGGCTTATCGACCCTCTTGATGGCACAAAAGAATTCATTGCTAAAAACGGTGAGTTTACTGTAAATATTGCTTTAATACATGAAGGTCAACCTATCGCTGGAGTGGTATATGCTCCAGCGCTGAATAAGAATTTCTACGGTGCTCGTAATATTGGAGCATGGGTAGAAACTGAGGGGGATATTCAAACTCTTCCTGTTAATACACAGAGCAATCAACATCTCACAGTTGTTGGGAGCCGCTCTCACCCTAGTCCTCAACTCCAAGAATACTTAACTCAATTTGACGACTATCAATTAACGAGCGTTGGTAGTTCCCTAAAATTCTGTCTACTTGCCGAAGGCATTGCTGACTTATACCCGAGATTAGGCCCTACCCATGAATGGGATACTGCCGCGGGGCAGGCGGTACTCGAGGCTGCGGGAGGGAAAGTAACTGAATTCAATTCAACTACCCCATTACGCTGTAACCAAAAACCAAGTACATTGAATCCGTTCTTTTTGGCTACAGCGAAAGATATTGAACTCAAATAAAACTAATAATAAAAATGAAATGGAGTAATAACACAATGGTACGTTTTGGTGTCGACTTAGGTGGTACAAAAATTGAGTTAGTGGCATTAGACCATGATGGGCAAGAAGTATTTAGAAAACGCGTTCCGACACCTAAAGCATATCAAGCAACCTTATCTACAATTGTTAGTCTCGTTCAAGAAGCTGAGTCTCACTTGTGTGTCATTGGCAGTGTAGGAGTTGGTATTCCTGGCGTTATTTCACCTTTTACAGGGTTAGTTAAAAATGCTAATTCAACTTGGATTAACGATCACCCTTTAGACAAAGATTTAAGTAGCTTGCTTGATCGTGAAGTTCGAGTCGCCAACGATGCTAATTGTTTTGCTGTATCAGAAGCAACTGACGGCGTAGCAGCCGGAATAGGACTCGTATTCGGCGTAATCATTGGCACGGGTTGTGGTGGCGGCATAGCCATTAATGGCAAGGTGCATGGCGGTGGAAATGGCATTGGGGGTGAATGGGGTCATAACCCTTTACCTTGGATGAATAAAGATGAATTTCATTCAACAAAGTGCTTTTGTGGCAATCATGACTGCATTGAAACCTATGTTTCCGGTACAGGTTTTGTACGTGATTTTAATCAGTCCACAGGTTTACAATTAACTTCTGGCGTTGAAATTATGACTCGATTCCATCAAGATGATGTATCAGCAAAACAAGCTTTAGAAAAGTATTGCGACAGGCTTGCCAGATCATTAGCACATCTTATTAATATTCTCGACCCCGATGCAATTGTATTCGGCGGCGGAATGTCCAATATTGATGAGATCTATCCTCGGATTCAACAACTACTCAACAAATACGTTTTGGGCGGTGAATGTAAAACTAAGTTACTGAAAAACCAGTTTGGTTGTTCTTCAGGCGTTCGTGGTGCTGCATGGTTGTGGGCTAAAGATTAATGCTATTTTGGATTAAAAAAGTAATCTCTCAGTTTTTTATGCCGTTGCCATTAATAATACTGGTATTACTTTCTGCGTGGCTATGGGTACGTTATCGTCGTTTTACTCGCATCAACATTGCAATAGCGATAACTATCATTATGGTATTAGCTTCTCCTATCTCTAACAGGTTACTTGTAAACCCACTCGAGTCTCAATATTCTGCTAATGATTATCCAATGGCATCACATTGTACAATATTGGTTTTAGGCTCTGGTCATAATGATATGACCGAGCTATCAGCAACACAACAGTTATCTAGTGTCGCTTTAGCTCGTTTGGTAGAAGGCGTCAGGCAATATACATTAAGCCCTGATTGCCGCTTTGTTGTTTCTGGATGGCATGGTGATAATCGAATCCTCAGTCACGCTGAAGTGATGGCTGAGGCCTCGATTGAACTTGGAGTTAATCCTAACAACATAATTCAAATGCCGCTTTCAAAAGATACGGAAGAAGAGGCCATAAACTTGAAACATTTTCAGGGCAAGCTTCCATTCAGACTCGTGACATCCGCAACCCACATGCCTAGAGCCGTAGCTATTTTCACAAAACATGGTTTGACTCCAGAACCAGCCCCGACTGATTTTATAAATTCATCAGGTAAATGGTGGCAACTGGATGCAAAACAACTAGATTCATCACAACGAGCAATCCACGAACATGTTGGTCTAGCTTGGTTTAAAATAAAAACGTTTTTTAAAGGCGCACAGTGATTACAGAATTCCAAATTTCCCCAAAAAGAAAATATAACGGTTCAGTTTTTACGCTTTTCGGTGCAATTGGGCTTATTATTAGCTTCGCTCTATTTATCAACAGTGGTTACTTTGCTCAAGGGTTAATATTTTTCACACTGGGTGCGGTGTGCTTAATTTTAGGAATTGCTCAGCTTATTGAGCCACAGATCAGTTTTATGTTTTCAGAAAATAGTTTTACCTATTTTCACCGTAGAGGTCAGGTAGAGATTAACTGGGAAAACATACAACGATTTGATGTACTGAGAATAAACAACGGGTTAGCAATGGTCGAACTGCCATATATTGGAATTAAATTAAGGTCTATAAACCCTGTGTTAGATTCAATATCACCTAGGCTTGCAACGGGACTATTAACTGAGCAAAGGTCGTTGATGATAACCGCAAGTGCTCAAGCAGGAGACGAACAAGCTCTTGAAGTATATTTAAATCATGAATTTATGCCATTAACTGTTAATGATGAGCGCTACAGAGGAATTCTTGCAATGTTCGGACGCCGTAGCTTAATGTTAGAGCTGTTTCTTGGTTATCATATCTACATACCTGCAGACAGCTTTGACAGAGATATCGGTGATTTTCTAAAGTTACTGCGAAAGACTAAAGAAAATCATGATTCTGATACAGAAAATTATTGAGTTGCTTCTAGAGGCACAGGCTTAGAGTCCTGTTCGACAAAGAATTTTGTTTTCTTCTTTTCTACAGTTTTAGCGGTTAAGCGAGTTCCTACAAATTGACCGCCTTCTGATATTTCGATGCTTGCACTGCTGACTTCACCTTCGAAAATACCAGTATTAGTTATTGTAAGCTTCTCACAGTGTAGCTTGCCATTGAAATGACCTGAGATGGAAACTTCAACACAATCAACTTCGCCATCAACTCTTCCGTCAGCTTCAATGATTAATTTGCATTTGGAAGTAACTGTTCCAATTAGACTCCCACCTATCAAAGCATCGCCAGAAAAAACAGTATCACCCGTTATTTTTGTTCCTGGGGCTATATATGCTAGCTCAGCAGAGGTGTGTTTTTTCCCAAACATTCTAATTGCTCCTTTGTTAACAGATAGATTAAATAGTATCCTTATATGAACAATTCTTCAATTATTTTACCGTCAATTGCTATTTAGGAACAGTCCTGAAATAACTTACCGATTTCATCCAGTATTTGGAATCACTGTATAATTCCATTTAGGCAAATTTTTATCGAATAATATGGTCATGCTCTTTTTGAAGTCTTTCGCATATTTGCGACCCTTTG
>VSKX01002774.1_pt1 | contig 11395 bp, 7 predicted proteins | sample 4799481 | NCBI WGS metagenome assembly VSKX01 (sample SAMN12179537, study PRJNA552185) | sponge metagenome | biome: deep-sea hydrothermal plumes; feature: spots directly above weak diffusing fluid; material: sea water; isolation source: sponge from the Swan site of a hydrothermal vent ...
AATTAAGTAAGGCACTGTACAGATACAATCCTCAACATACAGCCACACAGGCATGAATGCACAGAATACTGTATAACATGAACTCCAGAAGTATTCACAAATGTTAATTTGTACGTACTTACCAGAAGACGTAGCGTGCGCACATGATAATAAAATTTCACATTCAGATTTTAGTGGAAGTTAATTTTACAAACCCTCCCAAACTCCGTGAAATTTGCGAACATTGTTAGCCTCGAAATATAATGTGTTATACTGTACAAGTTGTGAAGCTAAGTACTCTATAATTATAAGGATACGGTGTCTTGAGAGCAGATAGGCCTGCCTGCAGAACACTGGCGAGAATAGAATGAGGACTCAACTGAAAGATATCGAAGTTCTCCTGACGAAACAAAGCAACCAGCTCATTCCAGCGAGACCTAGAGAACAGTTTCTGAGAGGGGGGATATTAGAGTTGTTGATTAGTTGAAGAGTCTGAAACAGAGCAAACCTGATAACGCTTGCACTTGGTGGCAGGTGAGAAGGCCAGCAGACCCATGGCTCTCTGGATCTCATTCATAAACTGCTCATTGCCACTGCTGAAGTGTTTCCTGGCGTATCTGTAAACAATAAAGAGTACTCGACCAATATTATAACACAAAATTTTTTATCTGAAAGGGTTACCGTAGAGCTGGTTATTTTCGAGGAAGAAAATTTTCGCGAATTTTTGAAAACGTTATTTGCGAAAAAAGGTGGGCGTTATATTATAGCATCTGGCACATAGCCTGCAGTTGTAGTCAACCACTGCAGTGATCCGCGAAATTCACTACAACAGCTAATCGCGAAATATTTGCTCCTCGAAAATAAGCGGCTATACGGTATCAATAAGCTACTAAATTTTATTGAAAATGAACATTTCATACTCATGCTACTACCGTATAGCTTTGGCGGCGACTTTAATTTGGCGATTAGGCCGTTGGGACAGGGATTGTCAATTTTAAGACTGCCAATACTACAAATCCATGTAGATCCATGTCTTACGAGACCAATGAGTAAGGGAAAGGACGGTCAAATTAAACCGTCATATGCATCTATTGGCCACGCCGCCAAGTTAAATTACTGTCAATATCTCCGGCTATCCACTACATCACTAGTCAAAGAGGATGGTGTGTGCATGGGCTGCTGTTGCATTGACTCACGTGATAGCTTCCACTCGTCTCTCACTCCGCACCAACTCAATAAAGTCCTGCAAACGAACCTGGAACTCCAACTGGCTCTTGTTCCTGCGTAGCTTTGATCGATGCTCGTGACAGTAAGTCAGACACGGTCCTACAAGCACACAGTAAACACTTAAACACTAGCCTATAGAACTGAACAGCAAGGTTGCGATCTAATTAAGGTTAAATTGACTTGAGCAGAGGCCTCATTTTTGGTCATACTTGGCCATAGCCGAAAATTATGGTACAAAATTAATTACAACTTTGAGAGCTTATAACTCGAGTTAGGGATGTAGAATTTCACCACTAATAAGTTCATTCTGTAGCTCTTGAAAAGGTCTTTCAAATGATGCGTCTAAATTTGCAATTTATGTCAGGTCCAAATGTGTGAAAATTTGGAAAAACCATTTCACCAATGGGTGATGTTGTCAAAACTGAGCCGTTTTAAACTTTTTCAACTCAACACATCATTCTATAGAGTTTTTGATGGGCTTTCAGAAAATCACAAAATCATTGAAATTGGACACACAAAACTCAAGTTATAGGCTCTTAAAGCTCAACACACACCACTAGGGGGGAGTGGGGGTGGGGTTTACCAGTGTCCTGTCTCCTTAGTCCCTCCTCAACACTCTGGCATACGAAGAATATCTCAGTATCCACCAGTTGCTGGAAAAAAAGTAGTATAACTTAACACTAGATTGTAATAATTATTACTATAAAGGCGGGTTTATTATTATAACGCTACGTTGGAATAGAACCTGGCTCTAATCGAGCATTACCCTGATGCTACGTCGGGTCTAGCGTTATATTATAAACCAGACTTTACAGTGATCTCTCTATTAATCCTCAATACTGCACAATTTCACATTACTGTAAAAAAAAGCACTCTCTAAGAAGTTGCAGATTTTCAAGGAGAGAGGCAAGAGTTTAGGAAAATAATCAACCCACACCGAACTATAGTCCCTTCCTTCTCATAATAGCAGGTCCTAATTATTTTTCTCGAAACAATGTATGAAAATAATTATATGGTGGTATATAGGCGTTATAAAAGAGAGCGTCATAACCGAGGCTGGACCTGTAATTAGAACAAAGACAGTACTGTACTATATTTTTTTCGCTGGAATCACCTTAGTGCCAGAGCTCTGGGCTAGTCTGAGGGCAGCTGAGTAGTGTCCTTGTCTCAGGAGGTGGTCCACGAGGATACGATCCTCACGACACTTGAGCCACACACCTTTAGCAGTCTCACTCTGATCTCCTGGAACACAGAGTTTGAGAGTTGTCTCAAATACACACTCCATGACATTGACAACAAATAGAACACTAAGAGATGCCTAAGGTCAATTTGAGTTGAGTTGAGCCCTCGTTTTCTAGAACTTGGCCATACTTACAATATTTCTCGGACCATTGTTCTTATATTTAAATGCTGCTTCAGATGATACCTAATCTCTCACCAATCAAAAGTTAGCTATTTTTATTGCCTGGGCTCAACTCAACTCAAACCTTAGGTTTCAATATAACAGCCATAACTAGGCTTTCTGAATAGCCGACACTCCCAGAGGCTGTGCAATTCTAATAGAGTAGTAACCAAAGAACAACAGTGGTTGATAGCTGTCTATGCAAACAGCCTACCTAGTAACAATGAAGGCGGGTTCACGATAAAACGTAAAAGGTCGCATTTCCAATCGCAAGGTTGACACAATTTACAATGGATTCAAGTCTCTACTCTTGAGTAAAACGCAGGCAGCGATCCTCCACAGAGCACACGCTGTGTTGTATTGTGAACCCGCCGGCCCTGACTCACCAGATGCAAAGGCTTTGATATGTTCCAGACGTGTCTTGCAGGACTGTACACATTCCACTTCCTCTCTCAACACCTCGTCTGCCTTTCTCTTGAGGGAGACTAATTTACCACTAACTCTCAATAGCAGGGAGTCCACCTCAAGTTCTGTGAGCGTGGGTCGGCGCAAAAGTGGCGTGGAGCAGTCGGATGTGACCAGGGATATCTCTCTATCGAGCACCTTCTGGACTGAACGAAACTTCTTGTTCAAGAGCTCATAGGGAACCTTATTTGTAGGAAGAGATATCAGCTAATGCTAATACCAAGGCTACTAAGACTTACTTTTAGAGTAGAGTATTCCAGAGCCGTGATTTCATCTTTATTTGTACTACTATTGCTTGTAGTAGTCGCCATTTTTATCTAACTATTTCTGTTTAATGCACACCCAAACGATCTTTGTTTTGCTTTTTATTTACACGCTTTTTACCGATTCCATAATTATGTGCATATTTGTTACTTCACTTTTTTTTAATCATGTTGAATTAAAATGCATTAAATAATCTGGTAAACAAATTAACACACAGGTGAAATTATGGATGAGCACTCTGTGTATCTATGTGTACATTAATTAAACTCATGGTATAAAACAGTTGCTAAAGGGAGTGCTATATCCAGGTGCTTAGAATGATTGACTGTACTTGTGAAATGATCTATGCATGTAGACAATCAACAAACCATACAAAACCACAAAAAACAAACATATAGACTTCATCGTGTTGGAAACAGTCAGTTGTACAAATAATTAAGTGTAGAAAAAGACAATTAATGATTTCAAAACGATTTGAGCGCGTAAGATTGTGTGATCAGACGAATGTTTCACACCCTGCTGGATCCTCAGGTAAGGTGAGCGTGTGTGTGGAGGGAGAGAGGGGAGTTTTGCCACCAGAGTGAGTAGACGACTTGTCGGAATGGGAATGAAACTCGTCCATATCCTTTTTAAAGATTGCGTTCCCACGTTGAATCAAATCCGAGTTCTCTGTCATGTCCTTCCTTCTTTTGGACGAAATGAGATTGCCCGCAGGTTTTCGCGCGTGTGCTTGATGCCACGGATAGCTAGACAAGTTTGTAGTGGCGGCGGGTTGAGCTTGTTTTTTCTGGCCCGAATGGCCAGGTTTCCTTTGAGTGTAAGCCGCCTCGTTTACGACGTGATCTAGAGGGTGACCTTCGTCACGAGGCGGAGAAGGCATCATACTAGGTCGAGGGTTTCTCTCCTTAGAGAGGCTCGATAGATTGACTGGCCTGTTTTTAGCATACGATCTAGATCTCTCCTGACCGCCGCCATTCACATAGATAGGACCTTCGACTTGACCTGGATGAGCCTGAGGGAAGAACTGAGGAACATCCGCACTCCTATTCTCATAAATGTGCTCAGAGGGGTTGTTGGGTCTGGACCGACGTTGTCGATCTGTTCGTGAGGAGTCAGTGTCCTCGCTGAGTCTCAGCCCGTGATGTCTGTCATTGCGACCGTGTTCTGAGGATTCTTCACTCGATAGTGAGTCAGCCGTTGCACGTGAGCTGTGACTGCCTCCTTGATTCAATCTCTTTACCTCTTTTGGCAGAGGAGGTGGTTTAGAAGTGGGAGGGGGTGGGGAGATTCGTTTACCATCATCGTACACGAAGTTAGCTGGTGGTGAAACGGAGCGGTTGACTGGTTTGTAAATGGCTTTCTGAGAGTTTGAAATCGAAGAGCCACTTTGCACTCTCTTGAACTGAGTTCTGGATGAGCTCAGATCGTCTCTATGGTATCGCCGATCTCCTCCGTGACCTAGCACGCCAATAGACTTGCTGACAGTGAGCATTTTGTGTGAGAGGTGGTTACTAGAGGGGCGTTTCCCAGTGCTCGCTGTTCTGCGTCTAGACTCTTTGGGAGATTCGAGAAGGTTTTCGGAGGAACGAGCACGGGAACTGGTTCCGGAGGATGGAGGGGTGCGGCCATCAGGCTCAGGGGTGGAATGAGGAGTGGGAGAGATGCGTTGATCTGAGAGGGTGTCAGACTGGAGCATGGCAATCTTGGAGAATAGATCTACATAAAAGAAAGAGAGAATTCCAGTGAAAAATGCTAGAAAATAAACATGATTATGGACCTAGAGGAGGTTCGACAACCGTGCGTTTGATGTATTGATCACGTGACACATTATTGTACAAGTGCATCTGCAGAAGAGGAGGGTTGTCAGACTTCCTTTGGACTGCACCCACAAGACTTTAGTCCACACAAGACTTTACAAAACTTTAGTCCACAAAACTTTAATGCTCAAGCTTTCAGTCAATTAAAGGCAATCAACACAGGTACATTGCAATATTGTAGTGTATGACTGCCACACGTAAGGTAGAGTGTGTGAACACACACAAGCACTCCTGGGTGAATCCAGAAAGATTGGCTCTGCAAGCCATATTACACTCACTTACCGTCAATGTCTTCCAGGTCGTTCTTAGAGCTTTGTGAGGGCTGCAGAGTGGGCTTAATGTGCAGAGAGGTGGCCTGAAAGGTACCTACACAGGGACAGAGAGAGGGCCTTTAAACAATAGTTAGAGCACTAGGGCCTGTCACACATTGTACACTGGCTTCCAGGAATGTCTATAGCTATCTCTGATGGCATGTCACATATGCATAATTATGCATCAGTACAAGGAGACATTCACTGGATGACTCAACACATCAATGCAGCAGCACAGATATGTAGCGAAACTATGCAGACTAATGTCTACAAGAGCACCAGAGTAATAATTCCACAATGTGAGACAGTTGGTCATTATTATGGTGATATTTATAATGAGGACATTAATGAACTGGACATCCTATTGCACACAGGAACAAACATAGTCGTTCCCACAGTCCACACACACAAGCCTCAGAGTCCACTCCACACAGTCCACACACACACACAAGCATATATACACACACACACATTCCTACACCACTTACAAGGTCCTGGTAGGTACTTGACGATCACCCTTTGTCCCACAAGCACAGACGTGTCCACACTCAACTCCAGAGGGACTCTAGAGCCCTCACAGTATATTTGGAAGTTCTGTAGTTTGTCTATCGTCTTGAGTACTCTTACAAACAGCTCTCCCACGCTCCTGGAACCATCAGCAGGCAATATCTTGTCCAGTTGGTCAGGAAACGCAGCACTGTGGTGTGTATGTGAGTGGGTGTATGCGTGTGAATGTCTTCTATCGTCTAAAAGAACTTTTGGGAAGCAATTTCCTAGTCATTCATGAAATAACATGAGTACGATGTTTATTCTCCCTAGCATTGGAATGCAACAACTAAACACATAAAAGGTGAACACAAATTAAGTTTAATTGCACGATCCTCACATGAAGGTGTTCTTTGACTTGGCCACAAGAATATGCTGTCCTACCAAGATGTCGGCAGAGAGATCCAAACTGATCGGCTGCAGACAGAAAGAGAGAGGAAAATTGTTAATTTCTAGTTAATCACTCAAGCAAAAACACGAGGCTACTACTAATTTAAAAACAGGACCATATCACCAAAACTTGTATAGATTGGAGAGCAAAACTGAATAGGGATTGATATGATTAACAAATGCAAGTTCTCATCTTACAAAGGTTAATGTGGGAGAGTCAAAGAAAATACCACTGCACAATTGGAGCATACTAAGAAACCGTACTCGCTTGAACACTGCAAAGGCAGCTACTGCACACACAGTAGGCAGAAACTCACTTGGAAATTATTGGCAAATCTCAACTCCATGATGTCGAAATCGTAGCCATATTTCTTGAGCACTGGTCGAATGGCATCTCTCACTGTGCCCTTATCAGGGACCTGCATGATCTTGGTAACCTTGTTGGGCAGGTTCACTTCAAACACATTTCTCTTGTGAGCTTGGAAGATATCCAGGTGCTGTGGGGGGGGGGAGGAGGGACAGTTTAGGTAGTGGTAAAGCACACACACCCACACAATATAGAAGTTACTTGGCTTACTGTGCCCTAAAAAGACATATTAGAAATGTGACAAAAGAGCTCCATATGGCAATATACAGGCCACACAGAGCTAGTGCACACTACACACACACACACACACATGCACGTACATCCTCAGGGAGAGGGTTCTCAGAGGCACCACTGTCGGGGTGGGATTGCTTGGCACGACCCTCAGTCGCTTTGACAACACTGTCTCTGGTCGAAGACCGTTTCTGAGACTCTGCATTTATACGAGGGAGGAAGAGACGGGAGTTAGAATGTGTATGTCTGGTTGTCCTCCAAAGAGAGGTGGGTATAATGTCAACATGGTCCGTTGTCAGGCTTTATGCTTGTTGATTGATTGACTACCCCCCACAGACAAATCTCATTACCACACACACCTACGATATGCTCAAAATAACTAGCACTTAACACTTAAAAACACCTTCTCGTGATTCATTAACCTCCAGACTATGTATATCACACAGTAAACAACACGCACCTTTTTTCTTCTTCTTGCCTGAGTCAGGGGACTTTCCCTTGGGGCCCGCCCCCCAGACAGCAGCTGCAGCCTGCTGCTCCTGATTAGCCTTGCCATTGCGGCCAAACTTGTTGAACAGTGACCGATAAAAACCTCGCTCCTGTGAGAAATACGGAGCATCGATCAGTAACTTACACACGTACAGTTTTTAGCTAGCTGTTATACGCATAACAGCTATCAGGTCAGCAAAAGCTTTTAAGGGGACATAACTTGAGTTAGGAGAGTACAATTTCAAAACTAAAACATACATTAGGTAGCTCTAACATAGACCTTTCAGATGGTGTGCTCAAATGACCAATTGCATTCGAGTCCAAATGTTCCAATTTCGAGGAAAAACGATGGACTATAAGTGGGTGAAATTGTAAAATTTGGCCGATTTAAAAAAATTGAACTGAATATACCATCTGATAGAGTTTTTTCTGGGCTTTCAGAAAATCAGAAAAATTAATTATTCAAATTGGACTAGCAGAACTAAAGTTGTGGACACAACAGTCGCCATATACAGTGTAATATTACGTATGTGTATAGTAAGACAAATACACGTATGACAAATACACGTATGTCTTAAAGGCTGGGACAAGGTGTGTGTAGCTCTCTTACTCTTTGTCTCTTCCAGATGCCGTTAAACTGATTCTCTGGCGTCTTCTGAGAAGGGGTGGGGTCAATAGGAAGGGGTTTCCCCTCCATCTCTGCCATTAGGCATTGCTTGACAATTTCGGACTTTTTGAAGCGAGGATAACAGTCCATCTTCATGAGCTGGTAAATCTGGGAGAGAACAGAAGATTGATAGAGTACACAATGCAGCACAACAATAACAGGAAAGGAAACACTAAAGCCTGGTTAACAGTATTATGATGCTGTACGTAATGCAGCGCTGGAATACAACAATCGTAGTTCTATTACAATTCGTGCGTAGCTGCTGATGCTACGTAAGCTCCAGCGTCATAATTATTGTGAACCGGGCTTTAGAGATAGTGTGATGTCAACTCTGTGTTGACCAGGAGTGGGCAAACAACTCTCAACAAGCAGTAACTAATATACACACAGACAGCTGTACTACACAAAAAGTGACAAATTCTTTACCATTCGCAAAATGGTAATTCACAAGTGATTTGTGGCTAGTTAGTAGCTGTGTTTGACCCAATCTATGAATATACCCACAATGCCAAATACGGCACATACCTCGCTGTCACTATGGCAATAAAAAAGTGCGTGAAAAACTGTAACGATAAAAAAGTTGTGCAAACAGCACTTGTCCGGTCATTATCAAAAATAGCCTTTTGACAATTATGATCAACAATTGAGACATACACTACGGGGCAAAGGTCAATAACACCTAGACCAGAGGAGGTACAACATGAGTATCTCAATAAGTCTAAAGCGAGGTCGTTACCCAGCCAATATTCACTGGCTGCACGTGACTGGAATTATAATCAGCACCTCACTTTAGGACTAATTTTGAGGTACTCGTGTTGTACCTCCTCTGGATAAGTATATAGGGTAACAGGAAAGTGGTTGTGTTATTCAACACATGTAAAGCCATAAAGTAGACGAAAAGCAGTCAACTGTTGACTGGTAGGTAATCACCTTATTTTGAGGTAACAGTTAGCAGAGCTTGTATAACTACGAAAAATGTGTTATAAAGTATGGCCAGGTCAAGAAAACGAGGGATCAACTCAAATCAATTTAACTGGTCTGGTCACAGTTTGACAAACGTACCTGTTCTTGTGATTCGTTGAATATGTTGAGGGGTGGATTGGTGAGGCGTGACTCGACTGCTTTAAGGACTCTGTCGTCCACGTTGACAGTGGAGGGAGAGTTGGGAGCGAGGTACTGATCATACAACTTCTTCACAGACTCCTGAAACTGAAGGAAGAGGTTAGCTATAATATTATAGTTAAACGTGTGCGTGTGTACATGTGTTGCAAGACTTACGTTTGAAGATTGTGGAGCATTCACTTTGAACTCTTGAGCATCCTTCCAGAACAGAATGTTCTCTTCGCAGTGCTCCTTCTCGAGGAAGTGCTGCAATGGAGAGAGAGAGAGAGAGAGAGAGAGAGAGAGAGAGGTGTAAGGCTAGCAGAGGTAACACTGACAGTTGGCCACCACACACATCTGCAGCTGACTTTGTTAGCAGCTCACCAATACCGCAGAAAGTATGGATCACGCACATACACCAATTAGAGCCACACAAGCATACACTCAGTTTCTGTCTACAAAGCAGGCTATTGAAGAGGGTATAATATTGCCATTACATATGACAAGAATGATTGATGTTGTGAAAACAAATTAGAAGCTCTTCCAAATAACTTCATCAGCAAAAACCCTCAGATATATCGAGCTTGAGATAATCAAACATACGTGCTACATGCACATTACATCATTATCAAGTACAAATACTTGTACCCTTTACCAACCACAACAGAGATCCCTGACAACTCCAAAAGCTAACATGGCATGCATGCCTTGAGTCAACAAGGGAGTTCCCATAGCTCAAGATACTCATAAAATATCAAAAGGATTCTTACAACATCAAAGGAAGAGTTATTTTTGATGACCGCCATTGCCAATATTTTAACAGTCAGCTTTTATGGAAAACTATTAAGGTCAAATTGGTTGGAGTTCAGCCCTCATTTTCTTGTTATAACTTGGCTGCTGTAGTTTGGGCCACTTTCTGTGTACTTACTGGGGATCAACTCAAATCAATTTGATCTTACAGTTAACGTAATGTTCAGTACTGCAACTGGAATGGTGAACCTGGAATGGTGAACCTGACGCGTTGTTGTCTAACGATTCCACTAGGATACACACTGAGTGCAAAAGACCATGGGAATGTGTTGCCTTTAATAAGGTATTAGATAAGTGTTAGCCAAATATATAAGGCAAGCATCAGTTGGTATGGAAGACAGCCCAGCAACGCACAGAGACACAGGAACATGCATTTGCAAGGTGTTAACAAGGCTTGTATTAACACTCAGTGATAGCCTAATGAGATACCAAAAATGGAGAGAAACTGAGCAACCCTAAAGCCTAGTTCAGAATATGACATTAGTTCAGCGTAGCGTCACGAGCGTCCAAAAAAGTTAAACACGCTCGATTAGACTCAACTTCTAATCGAGGGTTTTTGACGCTCGTGACGCTACGTATAAGCTCCAATGTCATATTCTGAACTAGGCTTAATTAAAGTCACGCATGTACCACAAGGCAGCAACTTCATACGAGAAGAGAAATGGGTAAATGAAAACCTGACTCTTCAAGTACCAAAAGAGGCCACACCAAGACTAGACACAAACTAAACGACAGTCCAGGGTACACAAAAATGTTTCTACAGCACTCGATAGTAAACAAGCTGGAGCATTAAACGGGAATGTCTCACACACAAGCTATACAAACACATGACACAGAGGTGATGGATTCAATGGATTCCTGTCCCATGCCTCACACAACAACAGCTAGGATAATGGAAGCCATTACAATCAAAAACTGGCCTGCAAGCCGGGTCCAGCCATATACTGAGCCCTCTTATGATAAGCAATGTTCAAATGTGATTACGCTCAGGCACTCTGTCTCCTATCCTCTAGTCACGGGCTTCAGCAAACAAATAACAACACGTACAGGCTAGATATGATATTCAGACAACAATGTGTTCCTAATTCAATGTTGTCAGTTTAAATAATCAACTTGTCCTAAACTGGTATGTCAATGAGCTCAAATGACAGTGTTTGCTATAAGGGGAGGCTGCACAGCAACACACACACACACACACACTCACACACACACACTCACACACTCACACTCACACACGCACACGCACACGCACACGCACACGCACACGCACACGCACACGCACACGCACACGCACACGCACACGCACACGCACACGCACACGCACTCACC
>VSKX01034074.1_pt1 | contig 11392 bp, 3 predicted proteins | sample 4799481 | NCBI WGS metagenome assembly VSKX01 (sample SAMN12179537, study PRJNA552185) | sponge metagenome | biome: deep-sea hydrothermal plumes; feature: spots directly above weak diffusing fluid; material: sea water; isolation source: sponge from the Swan site of a hydrothermal vent ...
GATTCATTATGATGATGGCAGCATCATTATGTTTGTGGTAGCACCTTGTACGAAGCCATAAAAACCACAAACGATGACGCTTTCATCATCATAATGAATCATGTGTCGAATAACCTGCAACCTGCAGAAATAAGACTTGTCTGGTAGCCTGGTTACTTCTAGTTTGTCAGAAATAGACCGAACAACTCTCTTACGCTTGCTACCGTACGTACTAACGTGTACTAACGTGCTAGCACACAAAGTTCACATGCTTGAATTTATTATTGTGCACACGCAATACATGGATTTTCACCTTGTAACCCAAGATTTTGAGTCGTTCGGAAATTGAGGGGTCGAATAATTGAGGTTCCATGTATACTATAATTATAATGACTCTGCTTGCATTACACGTACGTATGATGCACATGTACTGTACATGTACGAGTATCATTTGCTCATCTTCTCTTTCTTTGTTATCTCCAGATGGCAACACCAGCCTTATCACGGCCGTGTTCCAGTGTTCGACCTTTAACCCCAAGAAGGTGACTAACGACAGGCAGGAGACTCCTCTACACCTGGCAGTAAAAGCACACCGCAAACGAGAGCCCAGTAAGAACATTATAAAGGCACTTTTGGAGCCCGGTATTATCGACCCGAGCAGGCGGGATAAGTCAGGAAAGAGAGCTGTAGATCTGCTCTCTAAGAAAGACACTCGTGTGAAATTACTTGAAGCTGCCGGGAGAGAGTTCCGATCAAGCGAGGATCAGGGCAAGAAAAAACGAAAGAAAGCAAGTGCCCCAGCGAATAAACAACAACCCCTAAAAGAAGTACACGTAGAATCCGCACACACGCCAGACGAAGAACAGGCTACACCTGAGCCAAAACCTGTGAGAATCATTCAAGAAGTTGTTACGCCGAAGCCTCAGTTTGATTATAGCAAGCTGTCAGCTCAGGAGAAGGCCAATTGGCTTCTAAAACGATTGCTTTCACAGAACAAAGACTATTTTGTTTCGATTGTCGAAGAAGAGCTGTCTAGTGATGAGAATGTGAGGTCACCAACTCCACAAGCCACACCCACAAACACACCCATAACATCCCCTCAAAAGCATAGCAAAAAATCGGGACAAAATAAGACACAGCAAATTCAACGTCCCATTCCGGTACCACGTGAAGTATCCCCCGTATTGGAACCGGACAGTATGAACTCGGTCGTCAGTGAGCTGGGCTTTGATCTGGACACTCTGCCCTGGGAAGTCGAAGGGACAGAAAAAGTCATCAAGTTTTTCAAAGATGTTAAGAGGAACTCGACGACCGATCGTGTGTGTGCTGCCAGGACCATTTTCAGTCTTGCAGAGGGCACTCGAAACAAACACCTTGCAACGCCAGTGAGCAGTGAGCCTGGACTATCTTTGTACGAGGCAAGAATCACGAGAGCTGCTCGTCTGCTCTGGGAGAAAGCCATTACATACTCCTCGAAACTGACGGGGCCCAGTTCTTCACCGGTATACACGCAGGTCATACGAGTGTGGGATGTTGTGTTGGACCACGATGCATTGGACCGGAAAATCAAGGGTTGCACGGATCAGATCGAGTTGTCATATCGACGTGGTCGTTTGGCCTCGGTACGATGGACACTACTACCTCAAGAAAATACTTCTACGTGTGGTGGTGGTGTTCGTGGGAGAGAGGTGGTGGAACTACCGATGAGATTTCTCTTACCCGGTGGCAAGTTGCGACAAGTCGATTACGAGTTTGTGCCAGCTGCTAGTACGAAAGAGGATGAGTACAACCTCACGACGTTTGTGTCCTTTGACACGATCTCGTTCAAGAGCATCCTCCTCGGTACTCGAGAGAGACGCGACTATCCCTTCAAAGAGTGGCAAAAAGAGCACGAGATTATTCAGCTTTGTACGAAAGAGGCCATTTTGCTCTTGGGTCGAAGCGGTACCGGGAAAACGACGTGCTGTTTGTATCGTCTCTGGAACGAGTACAAGGAATATTGGAACCCGCAGTCCCTCACCTACAACTGTAAGCTCCCACGGAGTGTTCTCATATCTCCTCCGCCCATAGAACAAACAGAACAAACGTGTGAATCAGACGATGAGAGTGACGACGATGAAAATTTGGAGAGTGTTCCTTTGTCTCGCCAGGACAGTGACAAGTCAAGCGGGAGCTCTGGGTCACATTCCATGCCATCTAGACAAACTAGTACCCATTCCACCAAGTCTGAGTCCCAAGCAGAACCACAATTGGCCAGTTCTGAAGATGTAGACGATTTTTTTGATATTACCAACGAGCTAATCGAAGAAGATTTGCATCAGGTGTTTGTGACGAAAAACTACGTGTTGTGTGATCAGATTAAAAAACGTTTCTTCAACATGGTTGCAGCACACGATTTCCTCCAAGAACACCTAAACTTTGAGAATGAACCTCTTCCAAATAACTTCACTGATGTTGATAATCTGGCTTTCCCTATTTTCTTAACGGCTCGTCAGTTTTACATCATCCTGGATAATTCCCTCGGCAACGATGAGACGTTCTTTCGTCGTGATGCCGAAGGCAACCTCTCTGTGAAAATATCGAGTATGGACTACGATCACGAAGATGTTGAAACGCTCTTAGACCTCGACGAGACAGACGACGAGGGCGAGGAGGAGGGGCCTATTGCTATGGCAACACAGGGCCTCGATCATGCCACCGGGGGGAAACAACACTCAGAGCGATGGACGGAAGTCACTGCTCTCTATTTCAAAGAAGTTGTCTGGCCCACCATTTCCCATCAGTGTCATGTGCCAGCCAAAGACTTCGACCCTCTTTTAGTGTGGATTGAAATACAGTCCTTTATAAAGGGCTCAGAAAAAGCACTTCGGAGAGGATCGCCATTGAATTATCCCGAGTATCTCGAACTTGGAACCAAAATGGCTCCCAATTTTTCAGGCGATCGTGGTACAGTTTTCAAGCTATTTGAGAAATATCAACAGCATCTTCAAAAACGTCGTCACAGTGAGTATCTATTTGACGAGTGTGATCTCATGCGACACCTGTACAAGCGACTACAAGCCGTCGGTGATGTGCCCTGGTCCATTCACAGTATCTTTATTGACGAAGTACAAGATTTCACACAAGCAGAGCTCTCTGTCATCATTCACTGCTGTCGAGACCCCAACTCTATATTCTTCACCGGGGACACGGCGCAGAGCATAATGCGAGGGATAGCATTCCGTTTCCAGGATCTACGCTCCGTTTACCATCGTATTCACGGACATACCCCCATAGTAAAAGTACCTCAAAAGCCGTACAATCTCACGATAAACTTCCGCTCTCACGCGGGCGTTCTGAAACTCGCTGGTAGCGTGATCGACCTTATCAGCGAATTCTTCAAAAACTCTATCGATCAGCTCCCTGAAGACGAGGGCATGTTTCCCGGACCCATCCCAGTCTTAGTGGAGTCCTGTGAAGTGGATGAGCTCTCTCTGCTACTCAGTGCTAACAAAAGAGAAGCATCTGCTATCGAGTTCGGTGCTCACCAAGCTATCATTGTCCAGTCCAAAGAATCAAAGGACCAGCTACCTGATATATTGAAGGGGGCCATTGTGCTCACGATATTCGAAGCCAAGGGGCTGGAATTTGACGATGTGCTACTGTACAACTTCTTCACTGACTCTCTGGTAAGTGATGTGTGGGCGTGCGTGCGTGCGTGCGTGCGTGCGTGCGTGCGTGCGTGCGTGCGTGCGTGCGTGTGCGTGTGTGTGTGTGTGCGTGCGTATAGTATATTACTGTTTTGTCTACCACAAGATTAAGCCCATCCTGAGCTTTCTGATGCACGGATTTGTATGATACAAGCGATAGTATTTGCTAAACTTTAACTGCTTGTACTGCAAAATCAATATTACTGTTTGAAGTCACCCCTTTCCCCATATTCTGTTACGTATGTTATTTGCTTTTGTACAGGACATGTAGCAGTGCTTGTTTATATGGACCATTTAATTATTATACCCTTACAATTAGACGTTACGTACATGTACAGTACTTACATGCATATCTGTACACTACGTACATCATGTATACAGGTACTATTCCAGCGTTTCAGGACGGTACCGTACGATACCATACGAAACACTAGTAAAATGCATGCATTTCAGTACTTCCTCCCTCCCAGGTTGACGAAAAAGGATGGCGAGTGATTTCATCATATTTGGAAATGTCTCGGCACAAAAACAAAATAATCACTTCTTCGAAATTACCCGGGGACCTGGCGGACCCTCGAAGTCGAACGTTTGATCCCAAACTCCACAAATCTCTAAATGCCGAACTGAAGTACTTATACACTGCCATCACTCGCACCAAATGCAATCTCTGGATATACGACTCCAATCAGAAAGCACGTCTCCCCCTGTTCGATTACTGGTACAAACGAGACCTTGTTAAAGTTGTGCGAACAGGATCATCCTCTGATATAGAGGGAATGTACAACCTCGTATTTGCCTCCAATTCAACAACAGAGCAGTGGAAGGCCCAAGGAGACAATTTCAGAAGGAAGCATCTATGGGAGCAAGCCAAACTTTGCTACGAGCGTGCTGGGCCCGAGAACGAGTATCTAGTGAAAGAAGCACAGGCCTACCAACTGGTGAAGAACTCCCGTCAACAAAAACGATCTTTTCATTTTGAAGCAGCTCTTCTGTTCTTAGAGTGCGATCGTCTACATCACGGGATCAATTATTTAACAGCTGCTGCCCTTTGCTTCAGGCACGCTAAGCCCCCGAAATTCACGCAGGCTGGAAAACTGTACGAGTTGCTTGGTGAGAGCACAAAGGCCTGTCAAGTCTACCTTAGAGCTCGGGACTTTGATAGCTTTATACGACTCAAGGAATCTATTGGTGAGTACAGTTCTGTCGTTATGACTCTATTAGGCAAGCCTTTCATGAGGAAACGAGAAGCCCTAATGAAGGCAAGGGAGTACGAAGAAAGCGGTATCGAATTAGCACCAGAATTGTCCGCTAGTAAACTCTCCTACTCTTGTGCCAAGTTCTACTCTGAGCGGAAAGACAAAGACACTCTTATAGATGTGTTACAGTACATGCCAGAAATGGAGCGAAGAGTGAGACTCCTGAAAGAGTCCAAACTTTACGACCGAGCGTTCTTTGAGTACGAACAAAGTCACCAGTATGCCGACGCGTACAGACTGGCAGCTGCTCAGGGCTGGTTCAAACGAGGTCAGGAACTTGCCAAGTCAGCTGGTAATCACGACGAAGTCGACTCCTTTATTCTTCAAAAGGCGAAATCGAAATATAAGCACACTCTCGCTAAACTAATGAAGAGTGGGAAAAATTTTACAAAAGATCAAGTGATCGAAGAAATAGGACAAGACGTGATTGATGACTTGTCGTCACTATTTGAGAGAGGCAAGAGGACAAGAAACACTCGCAATACGTATGCCGCCCTGCTTCTCGGTATGATAACGTCAGACAAGGGTCTCTGCCGACTGGCATGGCGGACTTTCAAACATCTCAAACACAAAACAGGAGAATTGGAGGCCTTTCATCAGCTGCAAGAACTTGCTGACGAATCAATCGCTTCAGTTCTCGAAGTGTGCCAACTCGCAAAAGAGGTTGGGAAGATATTTCAGAGTGCCAATGATATCAACACTGTAGTACAGCAAGGGCTCAAGTTTTATGATATACGCAGAGTTGGACAAGTTTACTGTACCCCTCGAGATCAAGATATCTGGATGACGGATATTATACGGACATGCCAAAATGAAACGGAAAGAGTTGATATTGATGGTGCGCACAGATTAGATATCAAAGAAGTTCGACGGTGTATTTTTGAACATTGTACCGGTTATATAAAGCATTGGGTGAATCGATTTCGACTGGAAACTGAGCTACCGTACAACTGTGAACGTTTCCTTCTCGACAAATCGCTTCGAACAAAACGATTCCCCGATCGAGAGTATGCCATCGAAGAAGTCTCCAGTGAGGGGCTGCGAATATATATTAAATCGTGTTTGGAATACTTTCAACTGCGTGTGATATTAGAAAAAGACGTGGAAGGCTTGATTTCTCTGCTTATCGGACTCTTCAGTCCTCAAGTCACTCGATACCTTCCTCAGAGGTTCAACGATCAGCACATTGCTTTGCTAAGACAGTCCACTACTACCCACTCGGCCTTCACCCACTGGCTCAAAGAATCTACTTTTAACCCTGCCAAAATATTCCCTGAGCGTGTGTGTGTCGACCAATGGCTGACATCGTGGCGAGCCTGCTGTCTGTTTTCACCTGACGTGACGCCAATCTTCTCTGCTCTAACCGAATTAGAAACTACCGTCAGTAAAAAAGCGCCGGAAAAGAAATTCGAGCCGCCTGCAGGTTTCGTGTACAAGAACAAAGACAATGCTTACTATCACGTGTTCTCGATGTGGCTTCTTTCCTGTCAACAGATTAGAGAGCACGGTGATGTTTTGTGGGGTTCTAGACTCGCCATCTTTCATTTTGTCAGCGAGATTGCTTCCAGTCAGTGTATGTCCATTTCCGTGCCCAATATGGTGGATATCCTCTCACTACACTGCACTGTGCTGCTGGTCATTCTAACTCACGTGCACGGTCGTCAGAACAAACCATCTTCTCTCACTGTTCCTCTCTTGTACAAGAGTACCGTACAGTTGTTTGACAGCATGGTCACGTTCGAAGGCAGCAAGTGGAAGATACTTCAGGCATGTGCACACGAAGTTGGCTCCAAACAAGAGCGATTTCTCTCGCGCTATCATAAAGACCCTCGAATCTTGCTCATACGATCGCTGGACATTCTTTTAGGCAACTACAAAAAGGCCCCACGATACAATGTGGTCAAATTTGCTCTAAAGAAGTATCCTCACAACGATGCTACTCGCCATTGTCTTATTCTCACTCTGACCGTATTCGGAAATCTTATTATGCTCAATGACAAACAGAGTATGTTCATGTACCACCAAAAACTGCTGAACATCTTTGACCGGATTCAAGACAGGCAAGATATTGTACCGAATTATGTTGAGCAAGTCATGGCGGCTATCAGAAGTCCATCGTTTGTGTCTCCGCGTGAGGTGTTTAGTCTCGTGGACAAACTGCTCCGTATGAAAGGAAAACAGTCGCTGGCAAAACTGGTGTTTAAACAGTCTGGAAAAGTCTCCAAAGTCGATTTCGTTGAATTACAGATCCAACAGTACTCCCCCAGAATGCACAATTACCCCACTCAACCACCCCCTTCTGTGAATCCTGGGTTTCCTCCTGTCGTGAATCTACCCTCCTCTACTGTGAATCCCATGTTACCCTATACTGTGCGCCCTGTACTACCCCCTGCTGTAAATCCTGTCTTACCCCCCACTGTGAATCCTGTTTTATCCCCTGCTGTGAGTCCTGGATTACCCCATACTGTGTTACCCCCTGCTACGAACCCAATGTTACCCCCTGCTGTGAATCCTGTGTTACCTTCTACGAACCAAATACCATTATCTGTGACAGCCACTCTCCCGTCATCCCTCCCCCAGAACTCCACCCACATGTCTGAGACCGAGGCTAGTCCTGTAGCCCCTGCACCAATTACTCTTATAGGCACTGGCAGGACCACTCATCCCCAAGCCCCACAGCAAGTACTTTCCGCGTCTGGAATGTCATATTATCCCGAGACTGGCATGTATCCATCTATGTACCCCACTGAAGAAAATTCTAGTTGGCCCACAATTTTCCCTTATCCGAGCTATCTAAACATGCATCCCCTTAGTAATCAGATGGGATACAATTACAATCCCGTTTTTCCGCCGGTGGACGGCAGCTATGGGGCGGGGGCTGGACTGCCGCCACAGCCAGCAAGTATTCCTCGAGCAGCAGCGGTGGCTGCTACTGTGATACAGGACACACAGCCACCTGCAGTTGTCAGCACAAGCTCCTCAATGCCACCAACTGGTGGAAATGGTGATCTTGTCAACAAGCACGTGGTGGCTTCTTGCTCTATAGATGAACTACGGCAACTCGCCACTTCTAAGGACAACGACGACGATGATGAAATGTATCACTCGGATTTCGACTTCTCGTACGATTCAGAATTCTCCGATAATGATCAGGATTATCCAGAGATGGCTGAAGAAGATGGTGGATTCGATCAAGCGCTGACCAGTAGTCATACTCAAGCCCCCGCTCTCCCACCAGTAGACCCCGAGTTATTGGACCCATCCATTGTGTCGCAACTTGACTGTAGTGCTTGCGGTGTGAGTTTCTCTACGGAAGAAGACAATGCGATGCGTTCAGTGCGCTATGCACACGTCACGAGTGATACTCATCGCTCAAACACTGTCCTTTGCAAGCAGTTTTTGGCTATTGTTGACTCGGAAGAAGGTGAAGTTTCGTATCCACAACTCTCTGATAAACTGCGTGAGCTGCAAACGCGTTGCGAGAACCTAAAAAGCTCCGTCGAGTCAGAGAAATTGGATAAACTCATCGACAACATCAAGGAAAGCCAAGAGAAAAACGATCAAGTGCTCACTGGATTGCAAGAGAGGCTGGCTTGGAGAGAGGGTATCCAAGTAGTGAACATCATGCTGGAAACCATGGATGCACAGCTGTTTAATGGAGAGAAGATGTATAGAGAACTAGCGGGTGAATCTCACAGGACCTTTGTTAGAGAGATTTCTACGACCGAGGAGTTGGACACTGGAGAGTTAGAAATGCTAACTGGGGAGCGTGACGAGAGTTCAAAGGTCAATCCAGGTGTGGAAGTGAAGCGGATGCGGTCAGCTGCCGAGAAACAAGCGTCACGTCAGCGAAAGAAAGAGAAGAAAGAACGACAAGTTAGACGAGGTGGGGCCAACAAGAAGTGAATTAAACGTCGACTGTTACACATACATACATACATGTATGTATGTGTAACGTATGACAACTCTTAAAACTTACATAATTTACGTGTTGCTTATAAATACTACATTACATATTATTTTAACCTTCATGTTAGCACATGTATTATCATGTTTGCTTTCAATTATTATACTTAGTACATGTATCTATGGTATTGTCCATAATTATTATAATTTCAGCACAAAACTGTTAATTGTCTCATGAGGGTTACAGAATGATTTAAAGCTGTGAAAAAGACTAACTATGGCCGGTACACACACACAGTTTTAAAATTATAGCTGCAACATAATTACAGTTAATCTGTTAGTTCTTCCCAGCGTAATGCTCGTGGTAGTACTTTTCCAGACTGTCTCTCCAAGTCGCTGGTGCTCGAGAGGCGAAGGCATTCACGATGAAGTGAGGAACCCATCCCTTCAAGTCGTTCTGTAGCATGATGGACATCTTGGTAGAGCCAGCATCATCAGGGTCGGGACGAACTATCACTCCAGAGAGGATTGTCTCACCTCTGTGTGTGTGTGTTGTGTGTATGTGTGTTGTGTGTGTGTGTGTGTGTGTGTACCGTATAGCGGGAAAACTTCGTTGGGTTAAATTTTCGTTGTTAGGCCATGAAAGCGTATTTTCGTGGTTTGCCCTGCCCAATGAAAATTTCCTGCTATACGGTATATGTACTGTAGGATGACCACAAATTGAGCCCAAGAAGTATAGACAGGTAGTAAATTTACATTGTGCACATAATTATAAATATTGCCTTATCTGTCCTACAATGAAAATAGCTAACTTTTTTATGGGTGAGAGATTATCTTATTGTAAAAGCGGCATTCAACAATGGTGCAAGAATTGGTTCAAGTTTGGCCAAGTTAAAACTAGTAAACGAGGGCTCAACTCAAGTCAATTTGACCTTAGAGACGTGAATGGCTATCAAATAACAACGCAAAAGTAGAACTGTGATCTTAACATACCCCACCAGAGTACGTGCACACTAGTCAGGACAATCCAATCATAAGGGATTTTCAAAGTTTAATATCAAATTATGTATACGAGCTAGTACGCATCATCACTATTAATAGCTTATGCTTAATGACGCCCACCTAATGTTCCCATTCTGGCCGGCCGGGTACTTTTCATGAGTGGCGTTCTTGTAGAGCAAGTAAGTGGTGTTAGCGTCCTCATCCCTCTTCATACCAATCTTTTGGACAATGTCCCTATCTGTCACACCTATTGGCATATTCGCCAGCCTATGGGGTGGAGAAAAAAGATATACCGCACAGCGAGAAATTTTCGTTACTTTCGTTACGAAGGGCCCGAAAAATGAACCCACGAAAAATCTAAACAGTAGGCTACTATGTGACAGGGCATACAACAAAAAAAGACCACGAAAACACGCTTTCAAGGCCTGATCTAACGAAAATTTAACCAAACAAAAATTTCCCCACTATACGGTGTTTTGTCTCGATACAATAGTATTAGACTCCGAGAAGCGATAAAATGGTGACAATACGAGAGACTTGGGGATTACTGACCATTGGATGCTAGCTTAATTGGGAATGACACTGAGCTAAATGGCTAAAGACTGTAAATATCTTCTCAGAGACAAAAAAAATGAACTTAAAGATGAAACTATGCACTAAGTTAATAGCCATTAATTAGGTACCATATGAAGACAGACTCACCAATATACCACCCTGTAGTGTTTGTGTGTTTCCACGACGTCAATGACAGAGAATGCTGTGTCCCACTTCATACGTTGCTCCAGATCAAGCAACATTTCAACAACTGGAGGGGAGGGAGGAGCACTGATTCTTGCACATAGCTATAATAAGTGCACGCAATAATTAGCACTGAATTCATGATTTTACTTTGCCAAGTACAATTTTAACAACAATTTGGAAGGTAATTTTTTGTCAAAATTAGGCCATGTATAGCGGGAAATTTTCGTGGGGTTTATTTTTGTTACGGAGAGCCCAAACGGAAAATCAACCCACGAAAATCTGGACATTCGAATAGTAGCCGCAGATAGTGAGCTACTATGATGACATGCACACAACTAAAATAAGACCACGAACTTTAAGGCCTGATAACAAAAATGTCCCGCTATACGGTACATACTGTACGTACATAAGGCAGTGAAATGGCTTGTCAGAGTTTTGTCATTGTGCACAACTTACTTTTATTCGGAGATATGCCAGGGAAAGAAAGAAAACCCTGCAATGTAGAGGAGGTGTACAATTAGAAAGTGCACGACAAAGGAAATTGAGAAAGTGCACATGTTGATAAAACAGAAGCTCACACAATAGCACTATAACTTCAAAAAGGGTTCCCCAAGAAATTCAATAATAAGAGGAAGAAAGTAGCACTGTAACAAGGCGACCACCTTCTCTGCATTGCTGCACAGTAAACAAGCAGATCAAGCTTGCGCTTGCAAAATGCCTCGAGCAGATGTTGCTTCGCTCACAAAGTATTAGTGTGTTGTGAAAGAGGTGATTATAACTTTAGCCTTATAGGTAGTCATAATGCATGCAGTGATATTA
>VSKX01097713.1_pt1 | contig 11381 bp, 9 predicted proteins | sample 4799481 | NCBI WGS metagenome assembly VSKX01 (sample SAMN12179537, study PRJNA552185) | sponge metagenome | biome: deep-sea hydrothermal plumes; feature: spots directly above weak diffusing fluid; material: sea water; isolation source: sponge from the Swan site of a hydrothermal vent ...
CTCACATAATTTATTGCTGGGCCAAGTCCATTTATATAAGAAGTCTTTAGGGGTGAAGGTGCCCGTGCCATTCAGCAATTCCCATGTGTACTTTTTGTACATAATTACGTGTTTCAATGAAAACATCCCGGCACTCATTAATTCTACTTACAGTGCAGACCATGAGTAGTAGAATGTTTTTGTAGCAGGTGTGCATGGAATCAAAGATGTTGTTCCGTAAAAGATGTTGTTCCGTCAAAGAGGGTTATTGTGGTGAATTGTCTATCAACAAGAGTACCACTGGTAATACACTCTTGTTATCATGCAATTCTGTTGTGGTTGACCACTAGTATACACTACACATTAGCAATTATTACACTCATGTTCCCAAAAAATTGTGTTGCTAACCACCACGTTAGCTTGACTGGTCAAAAATCGATTGACGTATTTTGTGTGTTCCTATTTTAGTGCATTTTGTGTTGTGATCCAGAAAGACTTTTGTTACCGTTGTTTGTCATTAAATTTTGTTTACTTTGTAGTAGATCATGTAAATGTTTGTTTGTTAAACTTGTTAATGCATGTTGTATATTTCCACACTCTCTCTCCCCATGGATGCAGGTATCAGATTTCCTCCAGAGTGAAGGCAAGGTGTCACTATATCGTGAGGAGGTTACCACACGACAAGACTCTTCACTGCTATCATCACTATATAGTTACTGGTTGCTTAGCAATGACCAATCTGGGAAGGCTCTCACTCCCAGTGAAATAAAGGCTCGAAAAACAGCTTTAAAGTGCATTCAGGTGAAACAGTGCCTTTGAAATACTGAGTGTTGTTGTTTTCTCTGCCCTTTAAGCATTTGAGTTTTGTTGTGAAATACTGATTTTTATTTTTAATCTTTCCCCCAAAACACACAAACACGCACACACACACACACACGCACACGCACACGCACAAACACGCACACACACAAACACGCACACACACAAACACAAACACGCGCACACACAAACACGCGCACACACACACACACACACACACACACACACACACACACACCACAATATAATAGGACTGTCATCCTGAGCAGTTATTCACTGAAAGCAAATTTCTGAGAAGCGATTCACTACTAGAGTTAATAAAAGCGCTCAGTTTTGCCTCGAGAGGTCCTGAGCATCACCAGAGTCTGGGGACTGTATTTGATGAAGAAGCGGCTGTGTTCTTTGTAGAGCAGCTGGTAGTTGTTGCCTTGGAGAATAAGTAAGTTCTAACTTGCTCTTGTCATTCTAAGTGAGTGCTTATTGTTAATAATTATGGTAAATAAGTCGCAAACATTAATTTTAATTAACAGTATAAAATGTTATTTTTATTGCAATCAAATTACAAACATAACATTTCACAAGACGAAAGAAAGGGAAGTGATGAAAGTGCATGTACACAAAAAATATTATAACAAGCCTATTTTATATGTTTTTGATAAATCGGCAGGACACAGGGGTAGCTGTTATTTAGTGTACAATGCACTGCTTTAATAGCTTAATGTCCACCAGTGTGAGACCTGTTACAGTGTTCTTGATGCTACAATCATGGGCACGAGTGTCCAGGGCAACACCATCCCCGCCAGCCATCTCCAGTGCTACAGCGACCACCTCCTCATGAACCACCTCACTGCTCCTCTGGCTTAGGCCTGCAGTGATAATCAGCATAGCTGGCATTTGTTGTGAGGACTGTCAGTGTGTAATAGGAGCTGCTAATCATATTCATGCATGCAGCAATACACAGCTGCATGCATGAATATGAAGTCGTGAAGAATAATATTATGAAGAATATGAAGTCCAGGAAGTCCTGCTTCCTGAGTTTTCTGCACTGCAAGGATCTTACAATATACTGTATAATTATAGCTAGCTCTTGTACACAGTACAGATAGAGCTGAGGTAGGTTGAAACGCTGCATTGCTGCGCCGGCGGCATTGATGCTAGGACTAGCTACACAGTGTGTGTGTGAGGGGGGTTACACAGTATACTACAAGGAACAAGGAGCAGCCAACTATAGGGACAGCACAGGGTGCAAGTGTGCGTATGCAGGGCTTAGTGGAGGAACCTTCCTATTAAAAATCAAGCTATATTAGACGGGCTTCTCCCCTCAAAATTAAGTACAGCGAGGCTTCTCCATTAGTCTAGATGAAACCCTGACGTGTGTGCGTGTGTGTGTGTATGTACCGTGATCAGAATGGTAAGGACGGTGTCCAAGTGCCATTGCTTGCTAGGAGAATGTCTGTATACAACATAATTATAGAAAGAAAGGAGTCAACTACCTCCCTACACACAAGAAGCCCTGACTACTGTATAGCCGGAACATTTGGCGGTGACTTTAATTTGGTAATTGGGAGAGGGATCGTCAATTATAAAATTCACCAATATTAAATCTTGCCAGACTAGCGAGTAAGACAAAGACTGCTAAATTAAAACTGCCAATGTTGATATTTTTGCTGCACCACCAAACTAAACGACTGTCAATATACTTCCAGCTATACTGTATAATTTTATATAGAGAAGCTCACTTCTCCGCTGCGTTGAGAACGTTGGAAGCAATGAATGACTTAAACTCTGCCTCACAAGTCTCCAAGAAGGCCAGTAACTCTTTCATCACCGATCGAATATTGCTCTCACTAATGAGGGCAAAGGACAACTCTAGAGCTCTTCGACGAATAGATATATCGTTCTCTTTGAGGCAGTCTAATATGGTCGTCCTGTGACGCTGCACTGCGTTGTAGTCCACCACCACTGTCTTGAGTAGAGTGTTTAGCGCCACGTACCTGCAGGGGACACAGTGTCTCAAGGGACTCTCCCTACAGTAGAGTTTCCCGGGAGTTTCCCGGGGCTCACCTGACGTTCTTGTCGTTGTTTGAGAGGAAGCGACCAAGGATGTTGATGGCCAGCACCCTCAGACCACTCTCACTCTTGATCTCCATTATCGTCAACACTGTCTCGTACAATATGGCATGACCTACATTCTTGACAGAATCTGTATTAGTAGCCACCTGAAGGAAGGGGAGAAAAAAGGTTAGCTATTGCCCAGAGAAAAGACAAGCTACGTATATTCACCTGTGCAAGAATATCGTTCATTGCTTCACTGGTTTCAAGGTCTCCTTTGCCAAGAATTCGCAGCAAACGAAGAATATGAACCTGACAGCGAAGATACAAGAACAGTGGATAATGAACACAACAAAACTGTATCCTGAGGTACGTACCTGTAGGAATGGATCACACACTCCATGGATGTCATGCTCCGGGGAGTAGCCAGACATGATCAGATTCTTTAAGATCCTCACAAGATTAGGCACAAACTGTACAGAATGAAAGCACCATTTAAACAGCTTCTCCCCCAAACACACACAGAGGAGGTACGACAACCATACGCTTCTAAAAATGCAGTTGTACAATAATTTGTCACATGATCAATGTATAAAGTGCTACTCAAGCGGCCGTCAGACCTCCTCTGGATGCTATGACATACCCTTTTAAAGTGATTCAGAGAGTCTGGATTGACCAAGCACATCTGTGTAACTAGACAGACTCCTGTGATAAGGACACCATGGTTCTTCTCATTGAGCAGCTGTCTAGTAGTAGGTACGTAGACCTCCATCAGATCAGGCACCTTGTTCACTATACACGCAGCACACAGTGCAGCCTGAGGGGGGAGGGCAGTGGGGAAGTGTTCACACACCTCACACACACACACACACACACACCTTTCTAACAATGTAGGGATTGGAGGATTTGAGCAGTTGCTCTACCTCCCCAGACAAATCTCGACTCATACCCTCCGAGCAAATACTGTAAAAGAGAGAACACGTGTTAAATTACATACCTGTTATGCTAAGCACATACAACAAGGAGACACAGCATTAGTGCAAGTGAGACACAGCATTAGTGGTGGGGACAGGAAGTTACAATACGAGACAGGAAGTTACAATATGAGACAGGAAGTTACAACACGAGACAGGAAGTTACAACACGAGACAGGACAGGAAGTAGTTTGACTGACCTTCCAAGAGCACACAGCGCGAGCCCGACAACGTACTGTACTTGGTGGTGCATGTCACTGTGTGTGTGAGGGGGGTTGGGTACATTCGCATCATTAAACGCAACGAACTCACTTCTTCATGGAGTTTGTGATGAGTAAATGAACGTCTTGCCTCTCGTCCAGCAATAACATAGCTCCCAGATACCCCACCCTCTTGTCCGAGAACCGTGGTGATGCTATCAGCTTGATGCACTCCATCTGTACGTATATATTACGTACATACATATACATACAAACACAGTGTACGTGTACGTGTACGTGTGTGTGAGTGAGTGAGTGGTGCTGAGAGCCTAACCCACCTGTCCAAAGTGTGACGGATAGCCCAGCATGTGTATATATAGTAGTTTAGCGACATCTCGGGCCCTGGCATCACTGTCTTCGCCCTTGAAAGATGTTCTAATAGAAGCACACTCTTTCTGGACGAGATCACGCTCGTCTTGAGCTGTCTTGCAGGTACGAATGGCTTTGATTAAATCACGAACTTTAAGAGGCATCTCTTCTGCAGAGCTAGCTAGATGTATGCTAGATTATAGATAAGGTGGAACTTGTGTTTATGAAGCTAGCTAGCTAGCCAATTTAGTCACGTGAAAGTGACCACTGGGCACGTCAGCCCCTCCCCCTTGTCTTCGCAACACTTTTATTAACGGACACACGTGCACTAGTGTGTGCTCTTGATAACGGACTAAAGCGACATATCTCTACATTACAGTTCACTTCAATGACTTAAAAAATTAATGTGCACATGAATTACAGGAGTAATTATGAGTAATTATGAGTAACGAATGTCTCCACGAGAGGATGAATTTGAATACGTCAGTTTTTCGTGTTTTGCTGCCCGCTCGTGTTGCAACTGCATAGGGAAATACAGTACAGAGTGGTGGTATAGTTTCGAGGGGGGGGGGGGAGGGGTTGTAAGAAGGGGGAGAGAACGTACCAGGCGTTGCCTCTTATACTTCTGAATAAATTCTGACAGAGAGAGTTTATTGTCCAGGAAGTCCTCAGCAATCACCTGCATGGAGGGAGAGTGAGGCCAGGATAGAATGTGCTGTGTTTGAGTACCTCAGATTCAGTCTCAGCATCTTGCATGAGTGTCTTCAGACGAACTGCAATGTTCTTAGACTGATATCTCTGTACGTACATGTGTACGTTCATGTGTACGTGTGTGTGGGGTGAGGGGAGCATAAAGTGTGCATTTGTGTGTATTTGCCATGACTGATTGTACCTCAGTTAGCTGCTTTTGTTCTTCAAGCAGTTTCTCATAATCAGCCTTCAGTGTTTGCATAGCAAGGAACTAAAACACAAACAAAAGCTTAAAAATAACACCAATGTTCTTGAGGCAGCAACAAATGCCAAGAGAGTGTGTGTGTGTGTGTTTGTAGCTACAGTTATGTTGTACTGTGCCTGTCACCTTCTCCTGTATCTGTGTCCAAGAGTCCTGCATGTCAGGCTCACTCCTAAGGTTGACACCAGCCCTCCCTTCATTGTCGGCAAACAACCTGTCTCTGTCACTGTGCACTTGTTGAATCTAGTGGGTCAATAATTGATAGCACCATTATAGAGAGTACCAGCAGGAGCACACAATTACCACTCAATACTGTATAGAGAAACTGTAGCTATACTCTACATAATTATATAGATAGTGGAATCTCTTCTAATGGACCCTCTCCGAGAAGCGGACAACCTCTCCACAGTGGACAGACAACTTGTCACGAATTTACACTATTTTGATCTAGAATGAGCCTCTGATGAGAGCAGACAACCTCTCTGCAATGGACAGAATGTATGTTCCCTACTTGTCCATTGTAGAGGTGATCCACTGTATAATTATGTACAGGAGTGTATGTATTTACCACGGGCATCTTAGTGACGTACTGCTCTACCAGGACTGGTCCTTCTTCCTCACTCAAATACCTCTGAAGCTCCTCAGTGCTGCACAGTATGGGTGGGACTCAAACAGTAGAGACAGAGCTCTACATACAAACAGCTTACCTCATCTGCCCAATGTCCTCCAAGTGGTTAGGAAGAGGTGGTGGTGTGTAGCGACTCAGAATAGGGCCAGTCTGTACAACAATAGCAAGAGTTCACAGTACAACACAAGAGGTTGCATTTTCGGTTGCAAAGTTGACGCAAAAATAGGATTCGTGTCTATTTTTAAGTCAAACGCAGCGAGCGACGACCCCTCATAGAGGTCACAATAAAACATACATACGCCGAATGGTTCACAATCATGAGATAGTCCTTCGTTTCGTATGGTATCATAAGCTACCGTCCGATTAGAACCTGAGTCTAATCTAGCGTTTCATACGATAGCTTACGAAACGAGCGTCTATCGTTATATCGTGCACCAGGCTTAACTCACCAGAGACGGTGGTGGTGGTGGTGGCTCCCTGCTAGTAACTGTGTGTGGAGCAGAACTGTAGGTGAACGGTGTGTGCGGTGGTACACTGGAGGCTTGATGTGGTGCTGGAACATAGAACACACTGGAGCCAGTCTGACCCACGTGAGGAGGTGGGAGGGGGAGTGGTTCAGGGGGGTGCTCCACAAACTCCTTGATAATCTGTAGCAGATGGAAAATCATTCGTTCAACAGTGTTAAAGCATCAGTTGGTGGTATGTATACAGTGTGTGGAAGTAAGTTTACCTGCTGAATGGCCTTGCCGAGGTTGGAGTGAATGGAAAACTGTGTAGAAGAGAAAGCGAGGGCTATTAACAACTCACACATCACACACCCTCACACCCTCACACAACATAGACAGTGACTCACGTTGTTAATAGCAGGACAGCCGTCCACTAACATCTGCACAGAATAAAACAACGAACCAAACAACATCACGTGATCACACCATATACAAGTGTAGACACACTAACAGTTACTGTTACAATCACATGATGAGAACTAGTTGTAAATCACGAAATGTCCTGCTCACCTGTTCATTTATCCAGGGATGTCTCAAAGGAGGAAAAACTGTAACTATTGGGGAGTTGTCAGTGAGAGGGAAGCTGGGCAGGAGCTTACTACACACACAGAGAGAGAGAGAGAGAGAGAGAGAGAGTGGAGCCAGTTATAACACAACACAGTACCAGTACACTGCCTATAATAATACATCGGTCGGTGGCGGTTGGCAGTAGCCACCTCTCAAAGAAATTAATCACCTCTAAATGTCTACTAGGTCTGACTAACACCCTTAAATCGACGATATTACTATAGACTGAGGCTGTTAAAAACAACCACCTCTCAATTTTTCAGGCAGAAGTTTGCTCAGTCGCTTACATTGTGAGAGTGATGACAAATCCATTAGTGGTCAGGTCAACACGATACAGTTCATCTCTGGTGACTTCAATCACACTACAGTGACATAACACTATAAACAACATGCCAGTATTGTTGACTCTGAGACACTTACTTTGCTACATGTTCTCTCAAGAATTCTATTTGTTTGTGTTTCTGTTTCTGGACAGAACTGGCAGCAGGGACATTGCTGGTGGCGTTACTGCGACTTCCAAACCAAGAACTCATCTTTATTTATCGAGAGAGCTCTCAAAAGCAGCTAGCTATGCTGAAGCTGATGTTTTTAGCTTACTCAGCTTAACCTCTAGTAACGGACGCTCCTAAAGCATGTACTCTCAATAACGGCCAACCATTGACCTTCGAACTCTAAAGGGGTGTGGTTTTGTTCAACGTGTGCTCTAATTAGAAAACCCACGCGTTGAAGTTAGAAGTTTACTGAGCTAGTTCAGGCGCTAGGCCACCAAACTAGCTAGCTAGAGCTAGCTAGCTGTGAGCTGCACAGTAACAAAGTCTGGGTATGGCAGACAATGAAATATTAATCCACGAAGAAGAAGTGAATGCAATGGAGGCTACTACTAATGCTGTCAAACGGCAGCGAGCAAACTCAACTACTCGCAAACGCACCCCTGCCCCCCAAAAGCTAGAACATCGTCACAGGGCTCAGAGCATTATACAGAGCAAGGCCTTAGACGAGCTGGAGACGGAGGTGTTTGAGACAGGTCTCTATGAGAACTCTGATCTTAGTGCTGGCAGTAGTTACGGAGTTATGGCTGCCGAGATATTTTACAGTAAGTGTGTTGACGAGAGTAGATCTACCGTAAACTTTATATTTAAGGCACCACCTATTTTTCGATTGTGATATATAAATTATGGGCATTATAGGGCATTATAAACGAGGGTGTCCGGCTTCTTAAATAGACAGTGTACAGTACTCTTGGTACGAAGTGTTGACGATCGATTGTGTTCATTGTGTTAACGCACAGTTTACTTGTACATGATATGCATTCAGTGTCTCTCATTACTAACTATACTCAGGCTATGTGTGGTGGAGTATATTCCATGCCCTGCCGGCACTTGTCTGGTTCTTCCCTCTCTGTCAAATGGAGATAAGCGGTTACGAAATAGCAGCTATCGTTTGGCTCTCTCCTATCTTCACTCTGATTGGTCCGTTGCGTAGAGCTGTCTCCACCCCCTTTGGCCTCATGGTCCTTCGTCTACTGAGCATTGTGGGGGTGGCTTCATTTCAAGCCCCCACAAATCTCTCTCGGTTGTTCCTGTTGACTGTGGGAAGCTTTTTTATGATGTTGGGCTGGGTGGCAAACTGGTGGAATATGTCAAAGTTAGACAGGCAAGTTAAACTTCTCGAGGGGCATTTTACAGTAACTATTTGTGTGGGAAGCCATGTTTTGGGAGGCCACTCTACTACACCAGCGATGTATTGCCCATACAGAATCATAGCATTTTCTACTACCAGTCATCTATGCCCACACAGTGTGCTAAGCCTGGTTCACAATACAACGTAACATAACGTAATGTAACAAACCCTCTGTTCTATTCATACATAATGCAACTCACGCAACATAATAGTGAACTAGGTTTAAATACAGATTCCTTACAATAATTGTGATTGTGTTTGTGTTTGTACAGGCATCGTCGTGTCTACCTTCACGTGCTTGGCTATCTTCTCTCTCTGGCTATCAGAGTGTGGGGCTCCTCGTTCAACTATCTCTATCTCAGCTACCGGTTCAACAACATTGTGTCTGTACTCTGCGCTCTACTAGCTGTTTACCTCTACGTAAAAGACAAGAGAACTCCTGTGATCAGTCCCGAACCAAGCGAAAGCCCCCGGGCTAATACTAGGTATCCTGGCCTCGTGGCGACAGGTGTTGGATTCGGAGCACTGCTGTCTCTGACTGGTCTGTTGTTTGGTGAAGTGTCTGTCATTGTGAGGTACTCTGTGGTGTCAGTGGGGGAGCAGGGACCTCATCCCTGGCCATGGGGGTGAGTTGTGCCTTGCCTGGCCATATTGCCTTCAAATGTATCGCAGCTGTTTATGTCTCCGAGTTTGATTTTTAACCTCACTTTTAGGTACCAGAACAACTCAATATCTTTAAAATGTGACTGTCCAATCCAATGTTACGGTAGTTTAAGACTATAGGGTGCTGGGGAGACCAGAGTCGAAGGCCCATAACTTGAATACGGGGTGTATAGAGTCGAAGGTCCATAACTTGAGTATAGATCAATCGTTTTCAAAAGCTAACATGCATTCAATAGCTCTAACATAGACCTTTCAGATGGTCTGCTCAAATGACCAATTGCTTTCCAGTACAAATTCTTCTATTTGGGGGGGAAACCGTGGACTATAAGTGGGTGAAATTGTCAAAATTGGGCTGTTGGAAAAATTCAAACTGAAAATGCCATCTGATAGAGCTTTTTCTGGGCTTTCAGAAAATCACAAAATGTTTGCGATTGGACTATCCAAACTAAAGTTATGGCAGTTTTAGACTATAGGGTGCCGGGGAGACCAGAGTCGAAGGCCTTCTTCATTCTGCATTAGGGAGCTTCATCACGTTGTACCCCCTCATAGATTGGCCACTCTGTGTGCCCTCACTATTGGCCTACTGGGAGCAGGTCATTGCACAGACCTTATCTCTTCACACTCTTGGACTATAGTGGGATTGTTCTTCTCAATGGTGCTCTACTTTATGAAGTCTTATATAGCATTTTTCGGTGGTCTTGTGCTGGCCGTGTGGACGATGTCACTGTGGCCTCACTTGTCCAAGAGGCTTGTCAACTTCCCCCCAGGAAGGGTCTTCCCCGTTGTATTTGTGTCGTATTTTCTCCTTCTACTACTCTCTGTGTGGGTAGTAGCGTTTAATTTTGTACCGGGTGGTGTTCTAACAAGAGAGCGAAGTGATGTCATGTTCGTTATTACAATTTTGTTAATTGGAATGGCCTCGAGAAAAATCGGAAGTGATGAATCGTCTAAGGTGGTGCCTCGTCAGAAAGCAGTTAATAAGAAGTCTACTTTATTGGGTCGTTTCTTCCGCCGATTGTCCACTATCTCTGAAGAAGAGAGTGAGGAATGGCAGGAAACGACGAAAGGAAGTGCCACTCATCAAGTGCGAGCCAGAGAGCTGATCATGGCTGAGGAAAAGGAAGGAAGACAATTCCACAGCAAGGCCATCAAAGGTGCCACACAGTACAGTACAGTACAGTACAGTACACAGCACATGTGTACACTGTTTGCAGTTGGTGTGGTCATTGTTCTACTTGCTCTGTTTGGGTTTGCCAGTCGCTACCGGCCCAATCCTCCTATGCCAGTCAAGGTACCACCCATCTCTTGTGTATACATGTTTGAGTGTGCTACACTGTACATGTGGTATCGTAGGAGCACTCTAATGTTGTGAGTGGTGGGATCTGGGCCTTTCATTTTGGCTATGACAACAGTGCCTTCCCTAGCATGGAGAGAGCAGCTCAGCTCATTCATAACTCAGGTACGTCCATACATGTACACTGGCAGTCGAAAAGAATTGCTCGTGGTACACTTTCAATAACCTGGCTCTTAGAAATTAGCTATGACCATAATGTATACTTTAAAGTAATGCTTACATTCAGAATAAGTGATCCAAGAAAAAATAGACCACCACCCCCTCTAGAACCAAAGTTATGCTTGTGATTTTGTAGTTACTAAGGGAATTTATATGGGTTGTATAGGAAGGATACATTCAATGCTCAGTAGCCATACAAGTACACTGGGCATGCTCAGTAATTTCCATTGTGCTTTAAATGGAATTTTGAACAAGGTTTGAGTACTGAGTTTTTTCTGAATTTCAAGTGAAAAAAAGTTCAGGACCATTAAAAAAAGTGACTGATGGCTGGTGCACACAGTAAGCCAAGGATTCCCTCTGAAAAAAAAGGAATGATTGTTAATCTATCTGATGAAGGATATTCTCAAAGAGAGATTGCTAGAAGAGTAGGTTGCAGCCAAAGAACTGTTTCTAATATGGTTCAAAAACAAATAAACCAA
>VSKX01039756.1_pt1 | contig 11351 bp, 10 predicted proteins | sample 4799481 | NCBI WGS metagenome assembly VSKX01 (sample SAMN12179537, study PRJNA552185) | sponge metagenome | biome: deep-sea hydrothermal plumes; feature: spots directly above weak diffusing fluid; material: sea water; isolation source: sponge from the Swan site of a hydrothermal vent ...
TCCCTCCCTCCCTCCATGCAGTAAGGATTGGCATGAAGCACTAAAGGTTGCCCGAAGAGCAAGAACTACCCTTGTGGTATACTATGGCACCTCTCACGAGCAGTGTGAAGAACTTGAATACTTGATAAAAACAATTCAACTGCCCAAACCTAAAATCTAAAAACAAAACTTAAAAAGTCATACATGTATAAAACTAAAACTCTGGTCAATTATTATAATTATACATGTACAAATTATGAAGCGTGTTTCTTCATACAGGCCTATTTTTTGGAAGCATTTGTAATACCATGTCTGGTGTGTACGGCTTTACGTTGGCTTTAATGTAGTCACATGACATCATGTGATCTGCTATGGAGGGTGCTTCAGTGTACCTCCATGAAGAGAGTCCGCGGAACACTTTAGAATAGGCCCAAGTCTGTAAATATAAACATTATGATAATCTATCTACACATGTGATGCCATATAATAATTGTGCACTGACGGTTTGTCCCCGTTTATCCACTTCTTGTGCTAAACCGCTAGCAGCTAACTTTGAGATCCTATAACTTCAGTTAGGAATGGTCAATTTCAAAAATAATTTCTGCATTCAATAGCTCTTTGATAGGCCTTTAAAACTATGTGTTCACATTAAGTACTTTTTTTGGCACCAAATTTTAGAAAAAAAACCATGGACTCGACTGTAAGTGGGTGAAATTGTTAAAATTGGGAAATTTTAACTAAACACATCATCTTACACAGTTTTTTATCGGCTTTCCGAAAATCATAAAATGATTGAAATTGAACAAACAACACTGAAGTTATAGCCATTTAAAAATCAGTACATGTACACAGTGAGGAGCAAACCTTGGAACCAGGTTTCCACGATCCAGAGCTGTCCCGTTCCCAATTCCAGTACACAATTCCACTAGCTCTGACCAGATTCAGACACAATTTTCTCAGATTGTAGTTCACTTGAGACAGGGCCCAGAGGCTCTGAGAGTCGAGAAAACCAAATATCACCATTAACACCTCAGCAGGCAATTGCCCTAACACATCAAAACTTTCTTCTGCTTCATCATCGTAGCCATAGAGCGCTAGTTCTCGCTTCTTCTCAATATCTGCAAAATACGAGCCACTATTCATTTCTTGAGAGGGCTGCAGAACGAATGAAGGCATTTTGTAAAGAAAACAGTCACTTTTTTTGTCGTATTCCAATTGCGATCCCTCGGGCTGAGGGCTCATATGAGGCACTCCAAATTGACAACCGTATAAACGCATGGGACACCGACGTACTAGCGTGCCAAGTTGAATATCTAAATGAAGCGATTTCCAGTGCTCGGAAAACTCGTCCCTTCGCACTATCTCATTGCACGCAAACGTACAAGCTCGATGAGTGAGCACTTTTTGTTTTTTTGAGCGAATAAAATATTGGTCATGGCCATTGTCGCGAGACACATCACAATCGATACAAGCTCTTCTTGAAAGACTTGCCGCTTCATGGGTGTATCGTTTCTTCGTCGCCCAGTACTGCTGTGTCATCAATCCAATTTCAGTATCATGCGAGAGAAACGGAGTTTCATCCAGAGTTGATTTGACATCAGATATTGGAACCGATAACTTTTCCTTCCCATCGAATGTCGATAATTCAAGCCTATCTGTTTTCCAGACATCCAAGTCACCGTCAAGGAATGCCTGATCGACAAGTACCTCGTCGAAAACACTAGCCGATGCTTGGACCCCATCAATGAGTCCCGATGGGGGCGCGTGCTCGACACGCTGATGAGAGAATTTACACATCAAAGTACTCGCAGGGCAGTGCTGAATGTGACTTCCGACACGTTTACGTTTCATCAATTCGTTACACCCGTAGGCTGCGTTGGGACACGGAACAACGGCCTCGGGGCAAGTGTGCCTAGCGTGTTCGTCTAGCTTGCACGCGTGCATGGAGAAATTGCATCCGTTGGGACAAAACTCGACAGGACAACCAGCCGTGATGGCCCAATCCTCAATACACTTTGCAGAAACGCAGACCTGACAATGGGGGTGCCTCATATCTAACTTGGAAAGGGGTGAAGAAGATTGCACAGTTGGTTTTCTTGGCAATGCCATTGTTAAACTGTCACTGTGAGCCTGCAGTTGATCAAGCAATACTTCGAGACTTCACAGTAAAAGCAGAGCAAAATGTAAACAAAGACACGGGTGACTGGTTAATCGATCACGCCCATCAGAGGTATGTATATACGTCAGAGGAGACTAGCCACGCCTGGGCCGCGCCCAGCGCCCTGTTCATAGGCAAATCAGACCAAATTTTGGCTAATATAGCATAGACAGAGCTGGGGGAGGGGCTGGCCTAGTCTGCATGCTTGCCATGTGCGCACACAATCGCCCTAGGCTATAAATTCAAAAATCCACACAGTTTTTCACAACTCAAGTACATGTACGTACGTGGTACCAGACTATATTGAATCAAGCGTTTCAAGTCACCCATCAAGAAAAAGCCTAGCCATGAGGATTACACACACCCTGCTCACTTCAACATACAAGAGGCTGGTATCAGCCGTGTATGGGGTGTCCAAGCAAGATGTGCAGCTGCAGCCCTCGGCACTTACACACAGTATGGAAGAGCTGGATCAGCAGCCACTGGAGGTGAATGTGGGAGAGGATGCATGCTTCATTGTCAACAGTGGAGAAGACAGCCAAGTATTGGGTGAGTGTCATTTGTAGTACCTATTTGAGTCCAGCTAGCTAGCTATAGCAGATATTTCGCTATAATTGTGTGTGTGATTGCACTGCGGCTTGTTATGTGGTGTATGGAACGGCTTCTTATGTAGTGTATGAAATCAAACAGTTGAGCCCGACACTTCCTTTCAGCAACCTTCTTTTGAGGCTGACACTTCCTTTCAGCAGTAGGTACTAAACCCACTATGTATGGTCCTATTCCAGGTGTTGCAGATGGTGTAGGAGGGTGGAAGTCGGAAGGAATCGACTCCTCTTACTTTTCCACAGCTCTCATGAGCAGGTGTGCCAGCGTCGCCAGTAAGCAGCTTGTTGATCTGAACAGACCGGTGGACATTCTTGCTAGAGGAGTCAGAGAGACTCTGTGGCTTCATCCACGGACATATGGTAACAGTATTCATTTATTACCTGCATATTGACAGACAATGTTTATCAGTTATTCAGTCACAATAAAGTTAATTGAAAAGCAGCAAAAGGTCATTTTTACCATGTGGTTGGCATGTGGGTGTTTACAGAATTGACACTGTGATAACAATGACCAGCATGCTTTTGCTGTGAGAACAACAATGCGCTAGCTTGCAGAACTGTCTATAATTATAGTAGATATTTAGTTTACAGTACGTAAAGTGTTCAGCCTCGCAAATGTGTAACCAAATAAGACACGAATTCCCTTTTCCTCTTTAAGAGCTCTAAAAAACAAATGTTTATGCCTGTTGTTTACTTTTATAATCAACATTCTGATTATATATCTGTCTTGCAGGTAGCAGTACTGCCTGTGTTCTCTCTCTCAACAGTAGGACAGGGCTCCTCCACACTGCCAACCTGGGTGACTCTGGCTACCTGGTTCTGAGACAAGGCAAGGTGGTGTCACGGTCGAGAAGCGTCCTCCATCATTTCAACTGTCCCTACCAACTCAGTAACCCCCCACCAGGATTCCATCTCAACACAATGTCTGACAGGTATGTACATGTAGTGAAATGTACCGGACTGTGGTTAGCGTAAAGGTGACCGCGTTCGTAGATGTACACTAATTAAGAGAAACCGCTGCCTAGTACAAGGTGTTTAGTATGCATAAATTGTATAGTGCCTGCCTTTTTATATGTATGTACGTATATACAAAGGGGATGGCAGCTTCTGTTGCATCTACTGGTTTGATCTCTCCATTGCTAACAAGATCGAAGTTCTGAGACTAATTGACAAGTATATTTCTTATTCAATAATCATGCTGTTAGCTCGGTCATCGGACACAATATTTGTTGAATTATAATGCCGAACAACTGTACACAGACTGGTATAGTTTTGATCTAATTTGGATCAAAAGTCCCAGATTTACGGATGATGGTATTGTGCTTCACCCCAATTTCCTTATCCCGTGAAACCCTCAAACTTTATAGCATGTACACAAAAACAACTTCACCGGGTATAACCAGTTCTTAACCATCCTTCCCTTGTCCATTCATTATGGGAAACCTCACACACAAAGCTGACTATAGTCCATGGTTATAGTCTGCGAGTATAGGATAGGTGCCAATACTAGAGGAAAAGGATGTGCATTTCCTTTGCCTTGAATTGTGTGGTAGAGTTTGGTGTGCATAGTGTTTATACCACATTGTCACGACGATACTGTGTACAGCTTCTGTATAGCTTCACATTGTTATTGATTGTGCCGTATATTAGGCCGTATATTAGGCCGTATATTAGGCCGTATATTAGGCCGTATGTTAAGCCGTATATATTAGGCCGTATATTAGGCCGTATATTAGACCGTATATTAGGCCGTATATTAGGCCGTATATTAGGCCGTATATTAGATCGATGAAGGCTTCAAGTTTTTGTGAATTTTGTTAAATTACAGTCCCAACCGTGCGTCCCAGTCTACGTTCCAGCTGCAAGGAGGGGACCTGTTGGTGACTGCCACTGACGGACTCTTCTGTAACATGTACGATGATGATATTGCCAGGCACCTGGCCGATGTGCAGGTGAGCTTACACAGCATGCGCGCACACACACACACACACACACATTCTGAAAGCTCATAATTTTATTGCTTTATACAGTACACTACAGTGTGGTACAGTACAACACTGACAGTCTCTTTCCTCCTAAAACAGACTCCAGACTCTGAGGAGCTCACTGAGGCAGTCATTGGGTTGGTGAAGAAGGCACTATCCCTCTCCAGAGACGAAGATTATCTCTCACCGTTTGCCCGCGATGGCTCTCAAGCTCTCTCCTGGAACTATGTGGGGGGTAAGAGGGACGACATCACCGTTATATTGGGGGCAGTCCGTGACGAAGTGGAACACAAACAAGCAGACACTGCATACGCCTAAGAGTTTCTAACTTTTCATTGCAATTTTTTTTCACTCATTGATATTTATTTTATTTTGTTGTACATGTGATTTTGTATAAATTATACGTATACTCAAGAATTTTTCAGGTATTATGCAAATGAACTGATGATTAGTGCATGAAATGATTCAAACGCCAGAAAATCGTTAAGTAACGAAAGTTAAGTTTAGGGGGAAAGAACAGTCAGTCATCGATGTTTAACTTTGTTCCCTTTCTTTTTCTTTTTTCTCTTCTGCCTCAATCTCCTCGAGGAGTGCTTTGGCATTCTTGTCCCTGTCAGCAGCCAGTGTGTACAGCTGCTTAGCTCTGTCTCTGTCCTTGTTTACCCCCAGGCCATTGTAGTACATGTTACCAAGGTTCACCTGCAATGCACGCATGTGTACACAACATGTATAGAGACCAATTTATACTAGCCCTAGTGTACAGTGCATCCTGAAGGACAGTTTTATACTGAGAGCAACTCAGTACACAATAAGTAAATAGTAATTAAACATCTCTTGAATTCGCTCTACATCTTTCTCAAAAGATACGCAAGTACGTATAGCTATAATTATTATACATGCAGAGTTTGAACAAGTGAGACAGGCACACACGTACACACCTGAGCAGGTGCAAATCCAATGTCAGCTGCCTGTTGAAAGCACTCAGAGGCTTTCTCAAAGCTCTGTTCGACTCCCTTGCCAGAGAAGTAATGTCCTCCCAGATTATACAGAGCAATAGGGTGACCTAAAAGAAAACAAAAGGTACATGAATGAGTTACTAATTAAGGTAATGGTCACCTCATTAGATTCATATACCTGATTTGCTTGCCTCTTTATGGTGTTCAAAAGCTTTGTCTAGTGATTCCTCCACTCCCTTGCCATGAGTATAGCACACAGCCAGTGACAGATGAGCCACAGGGTCTCCTGCAGATCATGTGAGACACATTACTATAATTGTGAGTTACCCATGCATGTGTGAATCATTCTACTGGAGGATGATGGTCATTGTACTGTATGTGTATGCTGTGCACCTAGCTCAGCTCCTTTCTTGTAGCAGGCCACAGCTTCAGTCATATCTTCAGCAACTCCCTGTCCATTCTTGTACATCTCACCTGCAGAAACACACCAGTGTACTACTATGATTTGCAATTAAGTTGGTACATGTACTGATAGGGAATGGGCGTTGGCATCTCAAGAAGTGGTTAGTGATTGCTAGTACAGAGCAAGTACAGTCAGTGTGACCAACCATTGAGATGGCATTGCCATTCCATTCCCTATCTCAGTCTGGACAACCAACCTGCGAATCACAACTACAGTCACGTGTACAATTTGTACACACACATCTAATCTAACACAGTGTTACTACACACACATTACCACAAGTGATTATAGAAGTGCTGATAAAGCAGTTTTGAAGCTGTGCACAAAACAGTTTCTAACTCTTGTCTTGAGAGTTTTTAAAGTCTAGTTTTTTGTGAATGATATCTACCCAAGCACATCTAACTTTTTAAGAAGACAAAAATGTGCAGTTTTGCATAAAGTGTTTGGAACTACCACCAAAAACATAAGAAATCTGTTTAGAGTTGGTAAAATTCTGCAAAAGACAAAAAATGTGGAACGCTTCACGAATTTGCGTGTCATCCTTGCGCAGGGGCCATGCTAATCTTCTCTGTATCGTTCCAATTTTAGTATATGTAGTGCCGAAGCAACTACATAAGGCCAAGTTATGGCGCGTTACTTAAAGCAAACGAACAGACCACTTATCCACTTATAGGTGCGAGTGGAATGCGTGGAATGCAATTAGAAACATGCGTCGATAAAATTGGCCGACAAAACACAAGAGTGTGACCTGCTTGTACATTTACAGGCTGCATACTTCAATCAATAAACTTTTAGTCTGCTCACCACTAGTAAAGAACATAGCATAAGTATTTATGATTCATATAAACTTGGTTTGAACAGCATAGCTTTAACAGAAAGGAAGATATGCCTCAAAATATAAGGTAGTGTTACTTCCACTGCACAGAGACTGCCACAGAATGGGTTGGCTGTTGACTGTACTACAGCCACTTATCTCAAGTGCTAAGTCTCTTATGTACAAGCTGATAATGTAATTGGATAGCCACACACTTGATAATAGCCACACACTTGATAATAGCCACACACTTGAGGACTACTACAACTTACCTAAGATGTTGAAGGCCTCGGGAATAAAGTTTTGAGAGCTCACCTGCATAACGTACAGTTATTATAGTGAACAGCTAGGATATCAAATGAGTTTACTTTGAAGAGAGTGAATGCTCTGTTGAAGTTTTGCTCCACTCCCGACCCCGCATAGTACATCCCGGCCAGCGTAAACTGAGCATATGGATGGCCTTTCATTGACAAATCAGTCATTATTTGAGCTGCTCTTGTCACATCAGGATCAACCCCTTGTCCTACAGTACAACAACGTCATCTCTGACAGTGTTAGCTATTCAGCATTCATACCATTAATGCATATGTTAGCTAAACTATCCACTGATGTTATATGCCTGAGTTCCAGACCTTAGCCGACAACGGTTGGTGTTTTTCCTCCCAAGCTTTTGCTCACTATAACAATTTGTTGCTGTTGTAAAAGCAACCACATACCCACCATCTTATGAATGACTGAATAGTGTACACTTATTATATAGTACCTGTTCTAAGCAGTTGGGAAAAGGTGTAGGAAGCGTTGGTGTCACCAAGCTCCCCACCGTATTCGAACAGTCTAGCAGCAATGCAGTCTGCAGCTGTAAGCTTGTCTCTACACTGAAACACGGCAACGGCTAAATCATACACCTCAGCCCCAGACACTACAAAAAAATTATAATTATATTTTATTGAATCGTCTATAATGAGCTTACAATTGGTTTCACAGTTCAGTTTCGTAAGCAGCTGTGTAGTTATGTGCAATACGTCTTCGGTTATGGAAGAAAGGAATGTCATTTGGCGCTCTTTCACATATCCATCACCCGTCTTCAGCTCTGTTATTACGGCCTCTGTAAACTGAGCATGCTCAACATTGTCTGTAGAGAGATAAATACTATATAAATCACTAGCTTGCAATTTAGAGATCGATCGAAGCCTCACCATAGCTAAGCTGTCTTGTAGCTAGCACATGGCCAGGAAACGCTGGCTGAATTGCAGAGAAAACGTGAGCGCTCACCGTGGCAGACTTAACTGCATGTAAAGGGAACCTCAGGGTCCTGGCTGGTGCAGCTGCTCTGGAGCTCAGAGCGCTCGTCAAGCGAGAGAAACGCTTTATATAACTAGTTCTACACAGCAGCATGATTGATGATTGAATTATTATTGACATTTAGGTAAAGATCATTAACTTAATTGATTTATACAGTTTGTTTTGCAATTTGGTAAAGGGTTTTGGTAAAGGTCATCATTTTCAGTAACGCAAAACAGTCACACATGTATACTAATCTTCTGCTGAGTTGTCATAACTTGCAAAACTAGGGCTTTCTAATGCATGAGATGTTAAACTCTGACACTGGTCTCTTCTTTATTGGCAGAGTGACGCATGAGCTATAAGCTCCGCCCACCTTATTTTTGACATTAATTTTAGGTAAAGATCAATTAATATACCTATCCACTTTGTTTAGGTAAAGGGTCATAATTTTCAGTAACACAAAACAGTCACTCACGCATATACACAAATCAGAAATCAATTTAAGGGCTCAAAAAATTTGAGTGGTTAAAAATGAATTGTAACATTAGTTACTCTGTTTAAATGTGGTGGGCGGCGTTTTCAGCTTCATACAAACTGCAAGGTCGACCACCTTGGTCTCGCACACTGCCTGCCCTTCTGAAAAACTTCGACGAGCCTCGATCTTGTCCTATCAGTAGATCTACATCAACGCTCATTCGTCGAGGATGTCCACTCGTTAGTTTATGACGGTGGGAGTCCGCTTGATTAAAAGAAATGGCTCTTTTTGAGTTTGCTGCTTTCTTTTTCGATTTCTTTGATGTTGCGACTGGTTTAATTTTCTCTAGCTCCGATAATCGTATCTCCAGTTTCTTGTAGTAGGCTTCAATGTAGTGCTTGGCTACATCAGCAGCTACAGGCTTTATCACAGCAGAAGTGACTGTAAGAATGCGTGCATGTGTGTGTGAGTGTGTGTGTGCGTGTGGGGGGCAGAAGTGTGTGGGTGGGTGGGTATACCAAATGCTGTAAAAGCAAACATGCACACGCATGCACGCAAGCAACACACAGTGTTTCATAAAGGGTTCCTTTAACAAAGGCCACGTTTATAACAAAGTTAAGCCACAACTTAATTTCCTGTGAATATCGTAAGGTAGACTGTGTTACACTCACAATGTTCCCCAGTCTTAGTCTTTGAGACCTGACAGCTGTTGTCCACACTGCTGTGAGAGATGAAGCTAGCACCTCTGACACCATAACCATCACTCTCCTCCACACTAAGAGACACCATAGAGAAAGGTCTTTCTCTGCGACGAATTGTAGAATAGTCGACATAATCTTCTGCCCGTGTGGAGGGGGTGATGGTATTCTGTGATGGTGGTGTGGAGCCTTCCTGTGATGGTGTGGAGGGGGTGGCATAATCCAGTGATGGTGTGGCGGGGGCGGTATAACCCTGTGATGGTGTGGAGGGGATGGAGCCATCCTGTGATGGGTCAGTGTCATCCTGTGATGCTGTGGAGGGGTTGGAGCCATCCTGTGATGGTGGTGTGGAGGGGGAGGTAGAATCCTGTGATGGTGTTGAGGGGGAGGTAGAATCCTGTGATGGTGTGGAGGGGGTGGAGCCATCCTGTGATGGTGTGGAGGGGGTGGAGCCATCCTGTGATGGTGTGGAGGGGGAGGTAGAATCCTGTGATGGTGTGGAGGGGGAGGTAGAATCCTGTGATGGTGTGGAGGGAGTAGTATCATCTTGTGTGCTAATATTTACTCTAAGACAGGGTCCTGGTTCATAAAACAGTGGGAGAATGAGAGCACCATTGTCTAACGTGCTCCTACGTAACTGCACCCTCTCGTCTTCTTCGTTAGACAGAATGAAGCAAAAGTACTTCAGTATCTCCTCTTCATCTTCCCTGTCTTGGAGTTGTGGACACACTGTTGTTGCTTCTGCACCCAGTCTAGCAACCGTGCTTGAAAGTAGCTCACTGCAGGGAAGATAATGCTAACCAGTCACATATATATGTACACAACGCATGCATGTATAAGTACTGTGGTGGAGATGCCTCAGTACAAAGAAGCTATAGCTAGCTTTGTAGCTTTACACAGACAGACAAACAAACTACATTAAATTGAAATCTAAATGAAATCTAAAAGTGCACGTACTCCATAGTATTTTAATCATGTTTGGGACAAGTTAAGCTTTAAAGAAGCTTTGGTTGGCTATACTCTCGAGAGTCTACACGTACGTATGCATGCACGCACCCAGCAGTAGTGGTTGAGTCAGCAAATAGAGTGATGGGCTCGTGTGTGACTCCAGACAGATCATCGTACAGTATAGGCACCATGGCGAGGGATGGCGGTTCACTATTGGGAGCCTTCTCCAGGCGGAACGTCCCCTCCAGTGGGAGGGGCTCTCTCAGCTCCAATATCTCCTCATCTGTATAGGTATAACAAAGCTATAGCAAGGGTTACTACTATTGCTATCTGTGCTATAACCAACCAGCTGAGACATAAGATATTACCACTAGTCTCAAAAACATTAAAATGTAAAGAAACAAGAATCATTCTAACAACTTTAATATCAAATTCGACTAGCTAACATACTTTTTCCGAATGCAACCTTTCTTTCGCAATTTTCACAAGTACGTGTCAGTAATACCCTAATTAAGGACACTATTTTGAACGGGTACAAAATTTGGCAGTTTGGAGAATTTGGCAGTTTGGAGACCTACCACATTTGGTGGGTACTAATTTTAGTTAATATTTCAAGATTCAGCAATTTGTAATTTTTACGCTACAGCAGATATTCTACACAAGATCAATATAGTGGAGCACCAGAAGAGGAGCTAGAACTCGACTCTAATGATGATGACGGCTCAGCTATGGAACTAGATCTAGATCATGCATAATGTACATTAGCTACAGTATCTAATAATAATTATTATTAGATACGAAATTTATTTATTAAAAAATTTGCAAGTACAGTAGAACTTTGCTAATCCGGACCCCCTTAGTCCGAAACCTCGCAAATCCGGACGTCTGGCAAAATGAAAAGAGGAGGGGCAAGTCAGTAGAATTGGAGGCAATAAAGAAGAAGATGACTTCTGCGCATGCGCACACTGTCTTTATTTGCTGAATCA
>VSKX01047674.1_pt1 | contig 11349 bp, 7 predicted proteins | sample 4799481 | NCBI WGS metagenome assembly VSKX01 (sample SAMN12179537, study PRJNA552185) | sponge metagenome | biome: deep-sea hydrothermal plumes; feature: spots directly above weak diffusing fluid; material: sea water; isolation source: sponge from the Swan site of a hydrothermal vent ...
ATCCTTCATCATTTTTGAGTGTAATCAAATACTGGATATGGTTTGTGTTCGGTATTTTAATTTTTTATCTCTTTAATTATATTACTCTTTTTTGTCTATATGATGAACAGTCAGATTGAAGTAATGATGTTTAATGTCCAAACTTCTTTTAGGTGCAAAATAGAAGAGATAAGTTATTGCTAATAATTCTGGTTCAAACTCGCCATCTGCAAAGAATCATTGAAGTCGACGATAGCAAGGTGAGGTTATTGATTATTGGGGAATGAAAGTGCAAGTTAAGCTAATTTGACCGTCTTATGTTTTATCCACGCAACGATAAGAATAGCCAAGACAAAGAATGGCTATTGTTCTCAACTCACTTTTTGTTGTGTACAGTGGAGAATGATGCAGGATAGTTTAAGGCACAATATCGCCTTGGACTGCCACTGAGTGGATACCCTGCATCAGGCTAGCATCTTTTTGCTTGGGCTGATGAAAGTAAGCTCCTTCTTTTATTGAAAACTCTAGAATTAACTCATTGTGGTAATTTTCAGCCGTGATTCCAGTGAAACATTTATAAAATTTATAGTTTGGATCTAACCATTTTGAGCTTCCTTGCCATCTTTTAACTACCCTTTCGGAAGGGCGATCTTTTGGTGGCGTAGACATGGGATCTTGACTGTGCTGTGTACTGGGTTCTTGTTCGGTGGCTATGGTTTCACCATCTTCAAATATATACACAATAACACTAGATGCAATGATAGTAACTGGGCGTTGTAATAGAGTAGTGAAGGTATGGAGAAAATCCTGCATGAGTAAATGGAAGTTCGCAGCTGTACAATGTTCACCCATGCCACAAGACAGCAGTGAAAGTTTGAGTTTTGTTTCTTTGCTAATGCCGATTTCATCAAAAAAATGGTCAAATAACAATGCAATATCTACACCTTCACAGCCTAATATTGTAGGACCATGTCCATCAATGATAATTTTACTGTTTTCAAATGTTGTGCGTTTGGTTTTTCGTAACCAGCTATATTCGATTTTTTCATTAACAGGCTTTGATTTTGTAGTCACAATATCCATCCATGGATGTTTCATTAATAGTCCATTAGCGTAAGGTATTCGGTTTGGTGAATCATCGATAGACACTAATAGCATTCTTTGGTAGGGGGATGATTGAGGTCTTGATCTCATCTCAATCGGCATCACTTCACTCCAGACGAAGCTCATCAGTTCGGCTTCTTTTAGACGGGCAAGTTGTTTAGACATTTGTTTATATGCGTCTACAGAATATGGAAAAGCTCGATAGATAAGTCTAGCTCTTGCTCGTTCAGGAGAAAGCGTTGTGCTTTTTTGTGTTGCAAGACATTGTTCTATTTGTTGCTTAACAATGGCTAATTGCCCCGCTTCAAGTAGATAGCATAAAACATTTTTTTTGTATTTATCAGGTTGAAAAATATCTAGATTTTTGGGCAGCATTTTTTGAAAGCCTGTGATTCTACATGGTTTTTCGGTAAAAAAATGAGCCATAACATTAATGTCTGGCTTTAATGGGGTTTCATTGTGAAGATTATATATGACTCGATTAGCTATGTGGCGATGGTTGATCCAATCTATATTACATTGTTCACACTCTAATAAGATATCGTGACGGCCTTGCCGAGCGATAACATATAAGAAGTCTCTTCCATCTGTTTGAGTATGCCGGTAATTTGCTTTTGCTTTGAGTAAATCGCGGTAAACAACAGGGCTTTTATGTTCGAAACCGTAAAAAATTGGTGTTTTTTTATCTTTATCAACTTGGTTTACATTCGCCTTTTGGCTCAATAAAAATGAAAAAAAGGTTGAAGGCTCGCAAGTATCTTGTTTCATTTCAAGATGCAAGAATGACTGTTGATTTTGATTAACCACATCTTTTAGAACATCAAAATGTAAAATCAATGTTTGTAACCTTTCTGTTTGGTTTTCTCGGTACAAACGAAATATAAAAGGTTCTCCATTTGGTAAATTAAAGCTAACGCCTGCACAATCAAATTTATCAATGATAGCGTCAAAAAAATCCCAACGTTTATGTTCTACTGCTAACACTAATGCATGTTGACGATGCTCCGGTGGAAGAAAATGAAATATGTCGACGCATTGCTTAATATCACCATTTTTTAAACTCCAAGCCAAGACATGTTTAAATAGATGATCGCCTTTTTGCTTGGTATTGAATATAAGTTGCCTATTATGGTGAGCACGACAAGCTTGTTGTAGCTCCGGAACTATTTCAGCCCAGTCAATATAACCAGAATATTTGCATACCATAAAGTACACCAAATCCAGTCTCCCAACTCTAACTAAATCTCTTGTTAAATGGCTCTTTGTATTGTCATTAGGAGTATAATATCTGATCAGAGTGTCAAATTTCTTTGTACACTCTTGATAATCCAGTCTATACAAATATTTAAGTTGTTCTTTTTGAAGCTTTTTTTCTGCTGTAGAGTCTGGGCTCTCAAGGTGTAGAGAGGAAGCAGGTTTTTCCTCTGCTTTTATCCCCGTTTGATCTCTGCACTCTAAAATGCATTGTTGCAGTAATTCAATTTTTCCCATGCTTTGGGCATATTTTATGGCATTTTGTGCATTCAAAGTTGAAAGATTAGGGTCTGCATTAAAAGATAATAAGAGTTTTACTATCTGAGGATTGTCCATAAAAGTGACGGCAATACAAAGTGGGGTTGCACCATTTGAACTGGAAGTATTCGGGCTGCAGCCCGCATTCAATAAAGCATTGACTGATTCGAAATCGCTTCCTCCACAAGCATCATGCAGCGCGGTTAAACCATTGTTATTATGGGCATTAACATTAATGCCTAAATTAACAATCAATTGAATATGATGGCTGGCTTTTGCTTCTACGGCTACATGTAAGGCAGTGCCTCCATCCCAAGTAGCACTAGGGTGGGATTTCAAGAACTCAATTGTCTTTTTGGAGAGATTATTAGAGCTGAGTTCGTTCATCAAAACGCACTTATTAATGCCTCTATCGCCTGTTGCAGGGCGATAGTACTGAAGCATTGGTTCTCTTGGTAAAGAAGTTAAGTGAGTTGCCATTGAAAAATTCCGCTTAAATAGCTACTAAATTGATTAAAACTGTTTATAACACGCGCTATGAATTTATCAGAGTTAATAAATGTTTACCTTGCACGAGAGAGTGAATGGGCTAACGATAGAAGGACTATTTATATGTTGATAATTAATTACGGCTTTCTGTTTGACGCTCAAAACCTGTTACTGAGAATACCAATTTTCTGCATTAAAGATAATGCTGAAACGACGACATTAAATAGAGTGATAACATAAACAATTAGTTAATCGTGGTTCGAATCAGAAAGAGTGGAGTTGCTCATCAAAGTTGTTGTCATACTGTTTAAAGGAGTCAATTATAAGCTGTTGCGTTTCAGTCTATCTTGGATGATTATTGGCCTAGCTTTACCGTGTATCAATGCTTCATTTAAAAGAGGCGTATTAGATTTGTTAGACACGGAAGCTGTCTGAAATAGCTTGGCTTGTAGTACTTCTGTAACGCTATTTCACGCTAAAAATGCAATAGGCCATGATTACAAATACTGACACCAAAAAGATGAAGTTGAAGTGTTAAATAGAGGCTTCAAAATGAAATTGGATAAGTACAACAAAGCGATAAATTTTTAGAAGTAAATTTTGCATGGATGCCTTAACCAATAAAGAGGTAATCATGACTATTATACTCACACAGGAACTGCAAGATGTCAGTAATGCTTATCAAACCAACATTTTAGAGAAAGGTTTTAAAGGTACACTCGACTGTTTTGAAATAAGAGATCAAACTTACAAAATTCAGTTGTTTAAGTCGGGATATAAAGCAACGCAAACGTGGTCAACTAAACCTTCCAGACTCAGAAAGATAGTGAATAAGTGGAATCGTTTTTGGAATAATAGCACCGCGATTAACATTCAAAAAATTATGAATAATCCAAATCAACAATTAATGGCTGGTCAATATCAGTACGCGTGGGCGATGAGTCGGATACCTGACCATCAACACTTTCCTCGACCAGTAATGAGGAGCTTTTTCATCGCCGTCGAGGATAGACACGGGGCATATTATCAACTTCAGATACTCAGGCCACCACGACAAACACCAGTGTTACGCCCAAGTTCAGTCTCTGGCATGCTTGAACCTTCTATGCTCGGTGAAGTACCTGATATGATTTCACTTGAACAGGATGGAACACAGGATGAAACGTCCCAGTTTGCGCTCAATGCTGATGATGCAGATCTCTTTTCAGAAACACACAGAAGTAGAGAATGCATAGATGCGAAGGTGTTGGGCAATCTTCCAGAGCCACTTTCCCCGTCATTATCAGGGCAATGATGCCTTTCTTTCTCTAAGGAAGTATGCAATTTAAACCGACCATAATTGTTGTATTCATGAAGTTTTACTTACTTTGTGCTTATGGCAGCACAGAGTGATAGTCTGATTATTTTCAGATGCAGCTAGGCCTCAAGCGATTAGCCCAAGTCCCGTGATTTGTTACTGATTGAGTTAAAGTTTATTTTTCGTTAGAGAGGATATCGAGATAATTGCCATGGCAAGCATTACTCTGGATTAGCTTTCACTTGGGCTACTTCCCGCTGAAACAGCGTGAAATATTCGAACACATTGATACCGGCTTCGCTGGCTGTCTTCATTGAAGTAATGATGTCGCAATGGTGACACAGTGAATCGTTTTACGGAACATCGCATTTTTGGTTTCGAACGATGATCTTTAACATGGCTTCGATAAGATTGTTATCTAAATACACACCTTCAACATGACCGCAATAATTCAGCCCAACATAATGCTCAGTAAAATATCGAATGGGTAATCAGGAAAATACAATCAGGATATGGATGGCGATGCATGATTGTCAATTAAGAAAACTGCAGCATCCAGTTATGGTTTGATTGCAAGGTTATACGAGCCATAATAATTTTTCTTTTTGATCAACCGTTTGAATTAATGATAATCTCAGAAGTCAATGGCCACTGCTGCATCTGAGTGAGTAAAGTTCTTGTGTAATTTAAGCTGCTCAATGATGCAGCTTGTTTTCGATTGTTCTGCCATGGTTAATGTTGAACTGGTGTCACCTAATAACATTAGGCAATCTTGTAACAAATTAAAGTCGGGTTGATTTTATTGGAGTTTTAAAGCAAATGTCGATGTTGATCATTGTTTGAAGCTATCCGTCCCAAAATTTATTCGAATAGTTTGCTGAAGATTATCACGGGCATGTTCAAGTAACGCTTTGACGTGTTTTATCTCTTGTTTGGTACTATTCTCTTCAGCGTATAAATAAGTAATCAACGGGTCTAATCATCATTGATGAATAAGATAATTATTAATTCATGTTTTTTAAATCATCATCTGCGTAAGGGGAAAACAATGAAGGCCAATTTCTCGGTTAGAGAACATAATGCAAACTAAATCAGCCATATCAACCCATTATGACGTGTATTTGAAAGCACGCTATCCTTCAGTTGAGTCGTCAATGGGGACAATTGAGTTAATGCGCCTGATATTTCTTCGACACTTCCACCCATCTGAATAATTGTATCTTTTTGTTTTGTCGACAATGTTCCAGCATATAGGCTGCTGTCACTTTTGCTCGATTTAAATAATAAAATCATGATCTCATAATTTTTTGTATCCAAATATTCTTTATCTAAAAAGACTGAATATACCTGTATGTCTGATGGCGATTGTGGATTAAAGTGCCAAATATTCAATCTATTTCCTGTGTAAGAGATATAATTTACTGGCCGTTTACACTTTCTAATACGATCGATAATAAAATCTGATGACAACGGCCATTGAGTTGCTGGATCGAGTTCGATATTAGAAAGACCATTCTCAGCAAGCATGGCTAATAGGTTTTTAGAACGTGATTGTTCAGCAATGGCTAGAGCTTGTTCATATTTTCCCAGCAACATCAAACTGTCTTGAAGACGATTAAAGCTAACTTGGCATTGTTGCAAACGAGCAAGAAATGATGGTTCTCCTCGCTGTTGTTCAGTGATACCTTTGAATACGCCTTTTAATAGTGTCGTGAAATGTTGGTTGGCTTTAGCGAGTAACTCTCTGGCTTCGTTAACTTCTTCAACATTACTATTGTTCGGGTTGTGCAAGATATAAACTAACTGGTCGCCTATTATTTTTGAATGAGATGATTGAGGTACGCTTAAATCAATCTTACCTTGAGGCACTGGACCTGCTAATAAGCTCACGGCTAAATTATATTTAGCGCTTCCTAAATTCTGCAATATAACCATATTTATGGACTGGCCTGAGGTTGCAACTAACATATCTTCAAGTATCTTTATTCCAGCTAGGTAGTCATTGCTTCGAATATAAAGTACAGCGATATTTCCATTTATTTGCTGTATTAATAAAGAGTTGTTAACTTTAGTGGCTTCAATAAGTGCTTTTGAAAATTCATCTTTTGCTGAATCTATTTGTTGAGAATGCTGGTAGGCATTGCCTAACGCATTATGAGCTCTAGCTATATCTTCTGGTCTTAAAGCAAATCTGAGTGCTTCAATGAAGTGCGATGTTGCTTTTGCTAAGTCACCAAGTTCTATGTAGCTATTTCCTAAGTTATTATGTGCAGAATAAAGGGAATCATTATTTTTTTGCTCATTTGCAAAATGCAGCGACTTTTCAAATAATGGTATGGCTAAAGGGTAGTTCCCTAATTGATACTGCAATATGCCGAGCGATGTCAAAGGAGCCATTTGTGCCGAAGCCATAGGCGCTTGTTCAGCTTCTGCAAGGGCTTTCTTAAAATACATCTCTGATTTTTCAAAATTCGATAGGAGTTTATATGTATTACCCAATTGAATGTAATAAGTGATCTTGCTAGGTTTAGCGATGCATGATTGAGTTCGAGAGTTAAGGTCTGCCTCAAAAGCAGAGGGGTTCGTAAAATATGGCTCGGCTTCATGAAAATATTGGGCTGCACGGGTGTATTCTTGTTTGCTTAAATAACTTCCACCTAAATGATATTTCGCTAAAAGTACGTTGCTATGTGAGCCAGTAGAGTGTCGATCGATGATACTAAAAAACTGTAGGTTCATCTTTTCCGAATGACCTAGCTGTCGATAAGCAAAAGTCAAAATAAAGTCAATATTATCAAGTAGCTCAATGTCATCCGTCAGTAGCGTATCTTCATCAGTGTTTACTAACATTAAGACCTGTTGAAACTCTTTATTTTCAAGTGCTGTTAATGCCAATTCGTATCGGTCATGTAAAGATTGTGTTTGTTGTATTGGGTAATTTTCTTCAGCACGAACTTGCCTTCTTCCTATTAACGAGCCATAAGGTGATGTAACCGTCCTTGCCATCATACTAGAACGAAGCGAAGTATCTTGAGTCTCTTCATTAGCTGTTTGCGAAGAATCGCTTGGTTGAGAAACTTGTTCGCCACGAGTCGAACTGTGAAAACAGTTAATACTGCTCGTTTCTGACTCTTCATGAGATTGCACCGCAGAGTATTGCTCGTGAGCATTACGACCAATGTCATTTCGAATTGGCTCTGAATCTCTATCTCGCGGCATTTCAGTAGAATCGAAACGACTAGGTGAATTCGCGTTAAAATGTGGCCTTGTCATAAATTCTCACAGTATGAATCCATAAAGAATTATTTGTTCACTGAACAAAATGCTCTAACGAGTTTATGAGACCACTTTAATCTGACTGTGCTTAAATAACTCATTAAATAAAATTTATCTAGAATGCTGTTATAGGCAATATCTTAAAAGTGGCATGGTAAAAGATAGATAAAAGGCATTATTCTTGATTAAGTTATGTCGTCGGAGTAAGCATATTAATGAATAAACCGAAGAACTGCCATGATCGAATTAAACAGAACACCACAGCAAGCTTTATTCCCACTCATTCTTATCAGATTAGCCAGTAAATGTTAATTTCCTCTTCACAAGTAAGACAGTAAATGAAAAGATGTCAGTCTTGAATTTTTTGGATTTATAGAAATGAAAGCTGTTATACCTGTTGCTGGATTAGGAACTCGGATGTTGCCTGCAACCAAAGCCATCCCAAAAGAAATGCTGCCGCTTGTAGATAAGCCGTTAATTCAATACATTGTCAATGAGTGTATAGCAGCAGGTGTTAAACAAATTGTGCTGGTCACCCATGCCAGTAAAAATGCGGTCGAAAACCATTTCGATAAATCTTATGAACTTGAGTCGACACTTGAAAAACGTGTAAAACGACAGTTACTTGATGAAATTCAGTCCATTTGCCCAAAAGATGTGACGATTATGCAAGTGCGTCAGGGGGAAGCAAAAGGGCTAGGATACGCCGTATTGTGTGCTAAGCCGTGTATTGGTGATAACCCGTTTATGGTGGTGTTGCCTGATGTCATACTTGACGAATATACGGCTAACCAAAGAACTGAAAATTTAGCCGCTATGAAAGTGCGCTTTAATGAAAGCCAAGCTAGTCAAATCATGGTTGCACCTGTGCCAGAGTCTGAAGTAAGTAAATACGGTATTGCAGATTGTAATGGCGCGGCACTTAAACCTTCTCAATCAGTGAAAATCACTAAAATGGTCGAAAAACCAAGGTTTGAAGAAGCACCTTCAAACCTTGCCGTCGTTGGGCGTTATGTATTATCGCAACATATTTGGCCTTTGCTGGCCAAAACGCCTGCCGGTGCTGGCGATGAAATTCAGCTTACGGATGCGATTGATATGTTAATTGAGCAAGAAACCGTTGAAGCCTTCCATATGTCAGGCAAGTCCCACGATTGTGGTGATAAGCTTGGCTATGCTACTGCGTTTGTAGAATATGGTTTGAATGATCCTAAATTAGGTACAGACTTCAAAAAGAAGCTGATTGAGTTACTGAAATAGGTCTATACCACTTTCTCCTTTTATTAAAGACTCCGTGTAGAAATTCTATTTTAACGCGGAGTTTTTGTTTGTAACGTTCACCGAATAAGTAGTTAGCATCATGAAAATATTGATAACAGGCGGTTCGGGGTTTATTGGCTCAGCGCTGATCAGGCACTTTATTGATAATACCCAGCATCATATTATTAATGTCGATAAACTTACTTATGCGAGCCAATTGTGTGGGTTAGCCGATCATCAAGGTGATGAGCATTACACGTTTTATCAACATGACATTTGTGATGCTGAAAAGTTGACTCAAATATTAATCACGCATTCACCTGATGTGATTTTTCATCTTGCCGCCGAAAGCCATGTTGATCGATCCATTACAGGTTCACAGCCATTTATTAATACTAATATTGTGGGGACCTTTACATTACTTGAATCAGCCAGAGCTTATTGGTCGGCTTTACCTGAAACAAAGCAAGCGGACTTTCGTTTTATCCATGTCTCAACGGATGAAGTGTATGGCGATTTACCTTTTGCGGAACAAGAAGGCGAACCTTCTAAATTTACTGAATCGAGTCCTTACTTACCCAACAGTCCTTATTCTGCCTCGAAAGCCGCTAGCGATCACATGATGCGAGCTTGGCATCGTACTTATGGTTTTCCGAGCATAATTACACATTGCTCGAATAACTATGGTTCTTATCAACATCCAGAAAAGCTGATCCCAAGAATGATATCTTGTGCGTTAGATGGGAAATCGTTGCCAGTATATGGCGAAGGTAAACAAGTGCGTGATTGGCTGCATGTGGACGATCACGTTTCAGCGTTAATCGCAGTAATGGAAAAAGGTCAACTGGGTGAAGTCTATAACATCGGTGGTGACTGTGAGATGAGTAATCTTACTCTAGTAAAACAGTTATGCCGCGTGTTAAACGAGTTATTTCAAAAGGATACAGACTATCAAAATCAGATTAAGTTTGTAACAGACAGGCTAGGGCACGATCGCCGTTACGCCATTGATAATCATAAAATTTGCTCGGAGTTAGGCTGGGCCCCGAAAACAGATTTTACATTAGGGCTGCGAAATACCGTCAAATGGTATCTCGATAATCCGTTGTGGCGTTGCATTGAAGGTGACGCTTAATGAAAGCGACCTCGAAAGACACAAACTCAACAACGAGGATGAAAGGTATCGTCCTTGCTGGTGGATCAGGCACTCGCTTGTATCCTCTGACGAAGGCCATTTCAAAGCAATTGCTACCAGTTTATGATAAACCGATGATATTTTATCCGTTGTCTGTACTGATGTTGGCTCAAATAAGAGATATATTGATCATTACCACAAAACATGATCAAGCTGCCTTTCAACGGTTATTAGGGGATGGTTCTGAGTTTGGGATCAACTTGAGTTACCAAGTGCAGTTAAAGCCGAATGGGATTGCTGAAGCACTTATTTTGGCAGAAGCGTTTATCGGTGAAGATAATGTCAGTTTAATTTTAGGTGACAATATTTTTTACGGTCAAGGCTTTGTTCATCAATTGACGGCTGCTATTGCACGCTCTTCAGGCGCGTCGATTTTCAGCTATCAAGTGACACAACCAGAACGATTTGGTGTGGTCGAATTTAATGATGATGAAAAAGCGATTAGAATCGTTGAAAAGCCGACGTCATTTATTTCAAAATGGGCCGTAACCGGACTGTACTTATACGATAACAATGCCGTTCAAATAGCCAAAGATTTAACGCCTTCTGCAAGAGGCGAGCTTGAAATTACAGAGGTTAATCAAGCTTACTTAGATCAAGGGCAACTACATGTTGAAAAATTAGGTCGAGGTATGGCATGGCTCGATACTGGCACCTTTGAAAGCTTACACCGCGCTAGCGCTTTTGTTGAAACACTCGAACAAGTTCAAGGACTCAAAATTGCTTGTTTGGAAGAGATAGCTTGGCGTAATACTTGGCTATCGGATGATGACATTAAACAAATTGCCAAAACACACATTAACAATGATTATGGGAAGTACTTGAGCGACTTAGTAAATCTGAATTGAGCTATAGTGAGTGTTAACCTGTGTTAATTTAACCAAAAATTCACTGGTGTGTGATCAAATTGCCTTAACTTTTATTTAAAAAACCATAAAACTTCCTCCTTCCCAACTTCATTTCATTTACAAAAAAAATGTAATCATTGCTGAATATTAACTTAACTTAACTTAACTTAATGCATAGAAAAGTTGTATGAATAGAAACTGAATTTTATTCTTCCTAGGAAATTCCTTCTGAGATACTTACCCTAGCCGGCTTTTATACTTTTATCGCCTTTATCCCAAACATAGGAAACTAGCGAGTTTTCGACTTTCGCTGCGTGGTAATCAACACAAACTACATTATCACTTAATACTTTCGGAGTGCCATTAAGCGTGTAATTACAAATACAAAA
>VSKX01044048.1_pt1 | contig 11342 bp, 20 predicted proteins | sample 4799481 | NCBI WGS metagenome assembly VSKX01 (sample SAMN12179537, study PRJNA552185) | sponge metagenome | biome: deep-sea hydrothermal plumes; feature: spots directly above weak diffusing fluid; material: sea water; isolation source: sponge from the Swan site of a hydrothermal vent ...
ACTTGCGTAAACAAACTAGTCGAGGACGATCTGAAGAGAATAGAAGACGACTTTACCAACATTGTTCTACCTTTCATGAAGAACCATCCTCGACTATTCAGGTATAGCCGTTACTGAATGCGTACTCTACAATACTAACGTGATACAGTATTATGCATTGGATGACGTCATGTGTTATTACATTTATTTTGTTAGGAGTGAAGTCCAGGATTACACCGAGTACAAGAAGCTGGTATCCTTGGTTATGTCGTACAGTTTCACTGATGCTGACGACGATGAAGTGATCAGTAGCACTATGATGGTGCCATTTGTTGACCTGCTCAACCACAGTTCACAGCATCACGCTGAGCTCACCTTCACTGACAGTGCACTCAGACTGATGGTGGTCAGGGACATTGATAAGGTAACTGTAAAACTACAGCTTCTGTCAGTTGTACAGTAAATTGAATCTGCGATGTGTACATCTGGACGGATTGTGTCCGCCCTCAATTTGGTTTTCTAGTCTATAATGTATAGCCAACTAAAAGTGGTTGCTTCGTCTATGTATGTGTGTAAGTCCAATCAACCATTCTTCTCTGTGCTTGTCAGGGAGAAGAGGTGATGAACACGTACGGTGAGCTTTCCAACACCAGTCTATTACACACCTACGGATTCTGTGAGCTCAGCAACCCTCACGACATTGTGAGTATATACAACGCTGGGACTGTGTTTGGGAGTTAGTATCAACCTTTTTTTCAGGTGTTGCTCCCTGTCCAGTGTGTACAGCATGTCTACATGGCCGCCAGTGGTGACCCTGGGGCTTTAGCCAAGCTGCAGAAACACTGGAAGCAAATAGAATCCAATGTGAGTGAAATCAAACCAGTGTAATTGACATTAATCAATGCAGGACTTATTGGAAGACAACTACAGTGTTGACAAAGATGGTGAACCTGACCTTGATCTGTTACTGCTTATAAAGGTGTGTGTGTGTGTGCGTGTGTGCTGTACCAGTGTTGTGATGAAGTTATTCGTACAGTGCATCATAGTGAACATAATAGTACTCTTCATTACAGTTGCTCTACGCTGACAAGAGTAAATATAGGAGTCTAATGAAGAAGCACACCAGTGACGACCTGGATGATTTGACAGTAGAGGACTTGAGCCAAGAGGAGCAAGCATTCTTACTGAGGTAGCCTGTGAATTGTAGAAGCCGTTACATGATGTCAGTGTCTGTGTGCATCTTTTCTACAGTCTTGTCAAGTATAGACTGTCGTTGTATCCTGAAAGCTACGACTCGCTGCAACCAATACTCTCTGAACACACTGTTGAGATGACAGAGAAGGAGAGATATGGACTGTACTTGAACTTAGGGCAGCAACAATGTCTTAGAACTCTTAAAACTCTGTTAGGGGAAGTAGAACATTGACCTAATAATTATATCCTGTACATACTATACATGTCTATAGCTACCAGAGTAAACACACAAGAGTGACAAGATGAGTGCTAGTGAAGTTACACAGCATGTGTACGTTATGAGACATGGAGAGCGTCTAGATAGTAGGAACAGACAATGGAAGACTACTGCAGCCAGGCCCTACGACACTCCACTAACTCAGCATGGACACAGTGAGGTCAACAGGCTGGTCAAGGCTAGGCTAGGAGGAAAGGTGGATTGTTTTTTGTTTAATAATTATGTTAGAGAGGCCATACCTCAATAGAGTTCATCATCATCATCATCATTATGGTTTTTCAGCACAATTAGTTAGAGTTAAGAGTCCAATTTCTAACATAGACTTTCAAATGGTCTTGCTCTAGTGCCAAATGTTACAAACACACACTGGATCCTTTTTTTTCACGTGTGTGTAGGGCATTGAGATGGTGTTTGCCTCTCCGTTCCTACGCTGTATGCAGACGGCTCATCAGGCTTGTCTAGCCCTGGACCTCCCTGGCCTACACACACACAACAATCTCTGTGAGCTACTCATGAAGGAGAGCGGAATGACAGACACACCCCTGGTACCATGCAAAGAAGACGCTGTAGGCTTGAAAATACTCACTTTCGATTCATCCCCGCTACCAAAATACCCAGAGACGATTAAGGAGTGTAAAGAACGTTATTTGTCTACCCTAAACACTTTAGCTGATGAGCATTGGCCCAAGATCTTGTTACTGGTCACACATGAAGTGTGTGTGCGTGAGGCTGTGACATGGGGAGGCAGCAAAGATGAAGTGGAGGCTTCTTATTGTGGTCAAGTACAACTGGCTAGGAACAATAGAGAAGCTCACGACTGGAAACTGAAGAGCTATGATGGAGTGTACACTTATGATGTACCAATATAACACATAAACAATAATTTATAGTGATAGTATTTTTTTTATATTTTTGTTACAAACAGTAATTGAAATGACATAAAGTGAAGGACAGTAATATTGATGTACTGTACACACTAACAAATACACAATACAGAGTCTAAACAGCTGATTCTTGTTTCTTGTCATGCCAACTGTGTTTGACCTCCCCTAATGACACTTTACTGGGGCATGGTATTTGACCTGGCACCTCGCAAATACACAAACGTCCTTTCCGACTGTCGCCAAAGTTGGCTGGATTATACTCTGCTTTCTTGAGAGCTCGCTGTACTTGTGCCCTGCATGTGCAATAATAGGAAGTACCGTAAAATGTCTGAACTAAAGAGCCACCGGAATGTACGTAAGAGCCACTTGACTTGTACCATTCTGCCCATAATTTATAGCACCTTATATTGTTTTTCGTACATATTATGTAGAGGCTCTATTTTTGTGGCTCATTAATTCAGACGTTTGTGGTAGCTAGTTGCTATGATTACAGTGGAATGTTCTACACATACATAACCTCTAAATAGTGGCCAGTTGCCAAGAACAGCGAGACTCACAGTTCCTTAAAATGCACAGTGTGTGTACAAACAACCCCTCAATAAAGGCCACCTCTGTACAATAACCAAAACATAGCCACTCCAAAGCGTTTCGTGAAGAGGGAAGGGGTTTCTCCTGTATGTACTGTATATAAACTCACTCTGTTTTTCCAGCCACTGCTGACATTTCAGAGTAGATCTGCTCATCAGTTTTACCCTCCACATCCAGCATCACCTTTTTACCATCATCTGAGAACACAACACTATAACTATACTGACGTAACAAGTAACACATAATTATAAAGCTATAATAATTATGGCTTGCACTCACTGAAGTAAAGCCATATGTTTGGAAATTTTTCCTCGTTTTTAAACAATACAACTTGAACATTAGGATTCTTAAATTGTATAGAAGGGAGCCTCTGAGATATGAAACTTCTGCAACAATAATATCGATTTTATGAACCAATCAAACTACTATGGCAAAGGTCTACCTGATTCCATAGTTTCCAGGGCCCCCTTTGGTTTCGTACGACAGTGTGATAGTTTTAACAGAGTCTTTCAAGTACAAGTCTCCACTAGAAAGGAACTCTAGCCTCTTAACAAAGCCAAACGTAGGCCTCAGTTTAGACATTTTGCTTTTTGTGCCACGTGGGTAATAAATGGGCATTATTTAGAAGAAAAATGAATTGTCTTCTTCTAGTTCTCCTTATCCTCTGTGTTTCAGTAGGCTATACTAACCAACTGGACTGCAGTGCTGACTCAGAGAACTGCCGAAATGACGACGGAGAAGGCCTGGCAAGCTGTAAGCAGTAAGAAATGGCTGTGTAGCACATTTATCACTAATAAACGTTGCTTACTGTAGAAAGTTTACAGATTTGATAATGGTATTATTATTGTTGCACGTACGTCTGTACAGATATTGCTCGGCAGTCTCAAGCAATGTGGGGAGAGTATCTACTCAACATTAACACATCTCTAGCAACTCACTCTGACTGTCTCGACTGTCACTCACTAGCAATGAACTCTGACCTCAGCGTGTGGACGGAACGAGGTGGTGTAAAGCAGGAGGAGTTTGACCGAGCGATGAGTAGAGGTGTGCATTATCAGATCATCAATCATCAACTGTATCGCTCCAAGGACTGTATGTTTAGAACAAGGTGTTGGTTCACTTTTTAAGAATGTCATTGTAAATGTAATGAGAGAAGCGCTTGTCCTTGATTGCTGCAGATGTAGTGGAGTGGAGTATTTCTTGCTGGACGTAGCTCAGGAACTACCTGACATGGAACTGGTTATCAATGTTCACGACTATCCCAAGGTGAGCATACTGTGTGGTGTGACGGGAGGGGGGTTGTGTGCTTCAGTGTTTCACTCCCTCCCCCTCCCATAATACAAAAGTAAAGGCTTCCCCCCTCCCCCCCCCCCCCTTTTACTTATTGTGAATATACCTTTCTATGCAGTCACACAAACACAAGAGTCCACTTCCCGTCTTCTCATTCAGTAAAGTAAGTGCTCTACCCAACACTCCATGAGTACTGACTCACTGTGTGTTGTATGTAGACTGCAGACTATTATGACATGTTGTACCCGGCCTGGAGCTTCTGGTCTGGTGGGCCGTCCATTGTCACTGAACCCAGAGGCTTGGGCCGCTGGGACGAGAAAAGACAAAGCATAACTAAGTAAGTCAGTGCCTTACATTAACAGGAAAAATGATTTGTACTCACACCTGTAGATCTGCCAGCAAATGGCCGTGGGAGAGCAAACATCCTCTTGGATTCTTTAGAGGATCTAGGTGAGTATCCCTTCTAGTGTGTGTGTACAAGTGGGGGATAAAACGTCAAATGTTGTGCTTCTAATTGTAATTGGACAAACAATTTTGAGAACCCGTAACTATTTAGGATTGACAAAACATGTGTTTGATAGCTCTTTCATAGACCTTCCAGATAGTGTCACTGCATTAGCCCAAATGTGGCAAGTTTACATAAGTTATTTTCACTTCGCTACAGAACTAGCGGAGAACGAGATCCTTTAGTGCTCTTCTCACGCAAGAATCCTGACCTTGTGGATGCTCAGTACACCAAGAACCAAGCGTGGAAGTCAGAAAAGGTAACACTATTTTATAATAGCATGTACGTACAGTATATTAACTCTCAATATAACAGTATACTGATGCCTGCAGGACACCTTGGGCTACCCCCCAGCAGAAGTTGTGTCACTGGAAGAGCACTGTCAATACAAGTAAACATCATTTATCACTGTGTAGAGATTATTATTGTCTTGGTCACTGTTAAAGGTATCTATTCAATTTTCGAGGGGTTGCTGCCAGTTTTCGGTTTCGTCATCTCTTTCTGTGTGGGTCTCTGGTATTACACGTTGGAGAAGAGTGGGTGGAGTTCTTCTATCATGGTCTCAAGCCGTGGGTACACTACATACCTGTCAAACAGGACTTGTCAGATCTGAGGTAACTGGGTATTTCACTGACGACAGTTTGACCACATATTGTAGACGACAGTGAGTGTAGCATTTAACATGCAGTACAGGCAGGCACAGTTGTACCACCTCACTGCTATAAAGCAGACTTTTGACTGCACAATTATAATCTAGTTCTATAAAATTATAGCCTCCTGGTGGCCTCAATAAGAGATTGCCTGGAGGCAAGGCTATAATTAATGTAATGTTGTTTGATCTGTAATTGATAATAATTATGTTGTGTGTTCTTGTTTTTTCTCAGGGATGTACTGATGTTTGTACATGATAATGATGCTATTGCACAACAAATAGCACTAAGGTACATAGCTACACTAGCCACAGTACACAGTGTTACCATTTTAATTGCTGTATTCTAATCACGTGCGCAGTACTTAGAGGTTTTGCAACTACTAAAAAAGGGGGGAAACACAGAACTCGATACTTCCAGCTCTGTAGGCGACGACACAACATCCGTACCAAACCCTAGCGATGTGGCCAACATCCGATTATTGTTTTGTTTTATCCCCTACCCCTAACCCACTCTAACCTTAACCCTCTCCCCTATAGGCTACGTGTGCGCACGTGATTAGAATGCAGTAATTAGAATGCAGTAATTAGAATAGTAACACCGTCCTGTCTTTAACGGTTTCTCATAGCTACTGTGTATATATCATCTCTGCTCTGTTTTATTTGCTTGTGCATTGCAGGGGATATAACTATATCTGGTCTCATCTGAGAATGGAAGATGTTCATTACTATTGGAAAGAGCTGCTAATTCAATATGCTGAACTAACTTTATGGACAATAAAACTAGACACTGGCATGATACTTATTCAGCACTAGAAGGATGATAGGCCTGGTCTCGAGGCTAGATCGTAAAGCAAAGCGCGCCAATCTGCGTGCCAGCGATAGTGGTGCTGTACCGTACACGTGTTCATGTTGTGTATCTTGTACAAAATAAATGTAGCAAAAGATCGATATGTAATTTGGTGCGAGAACTCTGTAGGCTTACTAACTGCACTGGCTGGCCTAAGCTGAGTGAGCTAGCTGGCGTTGCAGCTGCTCACTTCAACTGCCAGGTGTACGTACGTACGTGTCATGGCAAGCTGTCAACACTACCAAAGCCCTGCTGTGGATGTAAAAAGAGTAGTAGTAGATTTGGATTCCACAGACGAATCGCCAAGTAGATATTTGGATGAAGACAAAAAGAAGAGAAGAGCTAAAAAAGAAAGAGCTAGAGTAAATAGCCTAGCAGTTGCTTATCAGACCCTGGCCAGTACGCTGTATCCCGCGGATCCAGTCCTAGGGAAAAAAAGGATAACCTGTCACGAAAATTTTGGTCCCCCCAGTAAATTGGTCCCGGACCAAAAATAAATACGGTAAAACATGGTCTGCCCCTGCACTATTTGGTCCACGTGAATACACACCTGCGCATGCACGCACCTGCGCAAGTTTTGTTGAGAATGAGCTTCTTTAGCGACGAGGAATTGGATGAACTAGACGTTTCCAAACATGCCAATCTTTTTGAGGATGCTGCTATGTACGTAAGGGAGAAAGTATATAGAGATAATCTTTCAACAAACCAAAAAAGAGTGATCAGGAAAAAAGCTGCGAAATTGACCATCATAAACGGAGAAGTTTTTATGAAGAAGAAAGGAGAGAAAGTGAGTTACGGTATATACATGTAGTGTTAAAGTCAAATATCAAAGTCAAATATCAAAATTAATATCAGTTAATATGCCGGATTATTTTTTTAATTAAGCTGAAATGTATAACATCAAAACAAGACCAGCAACGAATAACAAAATCTTGCCACATTGATCCAACATCGGGTCATCTTGGGATTAAAAGAACTGTCTACAGAATATCCGAAAGATTCCATTGGAATGGTATATTAAAGGATGTAAAGCAAGTGGTATGTTAATGCAATATCTGGCATGATTATGAAATTGTTTTGCACTTGCAGGTGTCAACTTGTGACGTGTGCCAGCGAGTAAAGGATAAAATTACTACCACCAGACCTGAACTCCATCCCGTTCCAGTTCATGGCCCCTGGCATCACATAGGGATTGATTTTGTAGGCCCAATTTCCCCTGTGTCGCAATCTGGAAATAGGTACATTTTGACGGTCTCTGATTATTTCTCTAAATGGGTTTTTGCATTCCCACTACCAAGTAAAGAAGCACATGGAGTTGCAACCACATTGTTCAAAGTAAGCTGCCTGGGTATATGTATAATTAACCGAGCGTATAGGCGGAGGGTTATAGTAGTTGGTTTGTGTCTGTCTGTGTGTGTTACCATGCACGTGATCTTTACAAATCCTGGTACATGGATACAATGTACCATTTGACAGCAATCAAATGAACAGTTATTGTTGGTGTTGGTGATAAACAGACCCTATACTGTAAGAGAGACACTACTCAATATTATATACAATTATAAAGGTACTAGCTACATGTTGTATAAATCACTGTGGAGGGTTTACATACCATAGAGAGAGGGTAGTTTCCGTGTGGGTTGATTATAAAACTTAAGTATGACACACGTGTTTTGCTGGGTTCATGATCAGTACTTTAGTACTTTCATTATGATTGTTAATCGGATGTTTCAGATGTTCATGACAATGGGACTTCCGAAAGTTCTCACCACTGATCAGGGTTCAGAATTCAAAAATGGTTTGAATGAAGAGATTATGAAGAAGCTGAAAATCAAGCACCACCTGATCACTCCATATCATCCACAGGTTTACGTGACAATTCTATAATATCACAATTTTTATCAAAAATTTTATTAAGGCTAATGGTTTGGACGAAAGGTTCAACCAGACTCTTCAACAAATGCTAGCAAAGTTCTCTCATGCTACATCTAAGGATTTGTGGGATGAACATTTAGATTCTTGTGTTTTTGCCTACAACACTTCAAGGTGAGATTTTTTATATTGCTGCTCATAATTATACCGTCAACATTTTTCAGACAAGAGTCATCATTATATACCCCTTTCGAGGTGATGTTTGGTAGAAGGGCTGTTCTTCCAATCGACATTGATGAAGGTGACCCAACCGAATCAAACTTAGATGATGACATTGGAGAGGCTATGCAAATGTTGACAGACAATCGGCTACACATGTTGAAAGAAGTATGGTGTTACTTCAGCTATATAATTATAGTATCATTGTTGGATTATGTCCATACTATTAGGTTAAGGATAATATATCAAGAGCCCAACAAAAACAAAAAGAAGTGTATGACCGAAAACACGCCACTTCTTGCAAGTTTGCGGTATAATGGCTTTTTTCAATCCATCATTGTTCTAACTATAGTCTGTGTTATTGTTTTGTTTTTATATCAACTGAGCAGATAGGTACTAGCGTCTTGAAAAAGGATTTCAGGAGGAAAAAGAGGAAGGGTGGAAAGTTGGATCCAAAATGGTTGGGACCTTATACCATTGTCGATGATCTCGGGAGAGGGTTTTATAGTCTTAGTGATGGAGAAAAGATTGTTGTACCTAGAGTAAATGGCTCTCACCTTAAAATCTTCCTGTCAGTGGTAATAATTATTACTGCACTTTGCTTGTTAACATTATTTCACAATTCATATTAGGCATCCAACATCGTCTCGCCCCAATTATCAGTTGGAGATGTTTCAAAGGTACGAATAATAATAATCATAGTAATAATGATTATTTTTTTAACGTGAATAGCTACAATGAAATTAATATTCAACATAGGAGAAGTCTGCTGACTTGAACACCACATCAATACTCGGAGATAGTAATATTAGTATCCCACCACTTCCACCACCAATCACAGCTATGCCTCCTGTACCAAAACCAAGAACAGCTATGCCTCCTGTACCAAAACCAAGAACAGCTATGCCTCCTGTACCAAAACCAAGAACAGCCATGCCCCCTATACCAAAACCAAGAACAGCTATGCCTCCTTTGTCGAAGCCATCTCTTTTTTCAGTTGTAAGTGAAAAATTTAAAGCATCATTAGTTCAATTTGCAGAGATTTCATCTATAGTTTAGCAATCCATCTTACAAGACGCTGTGGGAATTGACGGGTAATGATGAAATGGAGGACTTCATTGTTAAGGACATTTGTCAGCCCGCTAGTACTGCAGATAATGGTTATTAAATATGTCTGTAAGGTGTATTACTGTAATACTCCTATACTATTTTAGGAATAGTTTGCAGTTCCCCAATTGCAGCAGGAAGTACTCCGGATTTTGATATTATGATGTCTCCAATTCTAACCAACAAGTGCTCTATAAAGCATAAAATCTTATTGAGTCCATCAACCAATGTTAAGAAGCAAAAGCTAGATTGCAAGCTAACAAACGGTATCCAGTATGCAACAGGTAGGAAGTAGACTGTTAATGCACACCTGAGATAACCTATTATCAACAGTTATCCCTCCTGGAAACAGACCTGCAAAGCGACAGCTAACCTATGCCGCTGTGAAAGACCAAAAAAGAAGACAAAAAAACATAGGGAAAAATGACCAACCAGCTGGTTTGTATATACACATGCAATGAAACATGCATGCACGAATGTAACTCAGTAATAATTATGAGATTGTTTGTCATGCATGCATGTAGTTACTGTATTATTAATCATGTTTGTAGTTCATATAGACTTGACCAAAGAAAATCACGACAAGCAACATCCATGCAATTACTGGATCGATGAGCTTCGATTGCTACCATCCGACAGAGAATGCATCATACGTGGAGACTGGCTGAATGACAACATCATACGTGCAGCACAAGAGCTTTTACAGAAGGCGTTCCCCAACATTAAAGGACTACAGCCACCGATCATCGGAGAAGTACTAGCTTTTGCCACACAAAAAGGACAATTCATCCAGATATTGAATGTTATGAATACCCACTGGATAATGACAACATCAATTAGCTGCCAAAAAAGTGAGGTGTGTGTTTTTGATAGCCTTCCATCCGTCAATGTGCCTACTCGAACGAAGCAACAAATTGCTAACATTTTGTGCTCCGAGGACAAAGAAATTATTCTTCGTTTCCCCAATGTGCAGACCCAACGGGGTGGATCAGACTGTGGGCTCTTTGCCATAGCCTTTTCTGTTTCTCTGTGTAACGGAGAAGACCCACGTACCACAGCCTATTTCCAGGGTACATTTCGAAAACATTTACTGAAGTGTTTTGAAGAAAAGAAACTCAGTTTATTCCCGTCTCGAAGAAAAGTGCCAAAAGGAAGTCTGGACGAAAGGGTAGTCACCGTACCATTATTCTGTGTATGTCGACTTCCAGAAGAAGGTAAAATGGTGGCTTGTGATGCTTGTGGTGAGTGGTTCCATAAAGACTGTGTAACCACTACGCCTGCAGTATGGAGGAAGAAGAATGCTATCCCATGGCTTTGTAACATTTGTGCTAATAAACACTAAATAATGCATCATTCAATGGTAGCTGGCTAGAGGTTACTTTCAGTTTTGTCAAAGTTTTGAATAATTATTTTGATGCAGACTATGTTGTAGTGACAGCCTGACAGGACCAAGATTTGCACATAGCTACTGAGCTACACTTGTGCATGTTCAATGCAATTTTGATCGGACCAAATTTAGCAAGCCAATTTTTGGTCCTGGAGCAAGTCAATTTTGGTCCTGGACCAAATTTAGCTAGCCAATTTTGGTCCTGGACCAAATTTAGCTAGCCAGTTTTGGTCCTGGACCAAATTTAGCAAGTGTTTATATAGTCCTGTGTGGACAGGACCAAAATTTACCACACGGGACCATTTTTTGACGGCAAATTTTGGTCCCGGACCAAGTTTGGGCGGCAAATTTTGGTCCCGGACCAAAATTGCCCTTGCAAAACTTGGTCCAGGGACCATATTTCACCGGGACCAAATTTGCCGTGACAAACCCACCAACAAATTCTGGAACGAGCTTACGAAGTGATCACAAATCAGGAATATGAGCTCCAATCCCTAAAGAAGAAACAGGTACGCGTATTCCCCTAATTTTGTGTACTCTG
>VSKX01037189.1_pt1 | contig 11340 bp, 13 predicted proteins | sample 4799481 | NCBI WGS metagenome assembly VSKX01 (sample SAMN12179537, study PRJNA552185) | sponge metagenome | biome: deep-sea hydrothermal plumes; feature: spots directly above weak diffusing fluid; material: sea water; isolation source: sponge from the Swan site of a hydrothermal vent ...
CTAGAAAGTATCTTTGTGCATGTAGATGCATGCATGTACATACGCTGTAAAGTCCTGTGCCTATACACATGCTCAGTGATGTGCCCCTTGTATCTAGAAAGTATCTTTGTGCATGTAGATGCATGCATGTAGATGCATGCATGTACACATGCTGTAAAGTCCTGTGCCTATACACATGCTCAGTGATGTGCCTCTTGTATCTAGAAAGTATCTTTGTGCATGTAGATGCATTATTATGCTGTAAACTCCTGTGTGTATGTGTGTGCGTGCGTGTGTACGTGTCTGTGCGTGTGTGTAATACGATGTGTGCACTGTACTGTATTGTGTGTATCGGCTGGTACTGTAGGTTGGTGATGAGCTGCTTGAGATCAATGGCAACAACACTGGGAACATGCTCCACTCTGACGCCATCACTATCATCAAACACGGTGGAGACCTTGTCAAGCTCATTGTCAGGAGGGTACCGGAGGAGCCCTTCGTCGGAGGTACATACTCTAGTGCATACCCCCCCCCACACACACATGCACTAAACAGCCGTAGTATTATAGCTACATGTTATATTGGGTGTCTTGATTTACATGTGTTGTGTATACACACGTACATGATATACACACATTTTCTATTGTTCGCATTGCTTGTTTTTACATCATGTAAATAAGTATGCTATTGCATTACATAATTATAAATTAATGATCTTTGATTACATGCAACTAGATGTAGACATAATAATATTCAGCATGCTATGGTAATACCAAGAGTGTATGAACCGTTCATACACTCTTGGTATTACATATGCAAACACATAATTATTCTAGCTTTGTTGTTCTCGTTGCTTGTTTATACCAGGAGCAAATGAGAAGATGCTCCTGTTTATACACACATACGTGTAGTGTACCTGTATACCCAGCAGTTTGTTGGTGTAACCTTACTGTTTGTGTGCACATGCAGTTAAATCTGATGGTACTGTTTTCTCCCCGACTGCCGTGCAAGCTAAGGACCGCTATGCTCAAGATTATATGAACTCTCTGGGGAGGAGGGGTCACAGTGGACCCGGATACCCACACAATGCATAGGCACTACTCAGTGAGTATTCCAATACGTATGTGTGTACTATCAAGTGTGCAGGCAACTGGTTCACAATGTGATGATGCTGGAGCTTACGTATAGCATCAACTTGACAAGAAACGCCCGATTAGAGCCAGGTTTTATTCCGGTGTAACGTCAGCGTTTTGACACTAGTGTCCTATTAAACCAAAGCACAATTCAAAATTGCCACTGGAACTTACATTGCGTCAATAGCGTCAATTGTGCACGAATAGAACATAGTTTTAGTCCAGCGTAGTATTATGATGAACACGATAATTATTCCATGAACTAGGCTGTCCACAGTCAGTTAGAGCTGTGTTACATAGCGTTGATGTGTGTACTATGCCTGTATATAACCTAGTGTGATTGTCATTATTCTTTCTCTTGCAGTGCTCTGTAATTTTCTAGAAGAGCTGAAGACCTCTCAAACTCATTTTACGTTATAACTTTAGATACGAAGACTCGACCTGTTAAACCCACTCATACACCTGCTGTTATATGTATCGTCGTTGATTTTTTTATGCCCACCTAACATTTTTGGTAGTGGAATTTTCTGATGTATTTACATAGTTATTATATTTTTGTGTCATTCATAAAAATATAGTTGTACATACTTCTACCGTTATGTTCACTAAACCGAGACGTCTCTCAGTAATTAATGATAAAAAATTTGTCTTTTGGTTATACACATACTGCAGTCTTTAATTGGTATGCTATAAAAAAAACATTATACATGTTTTGTGCATAGGTACCAGACTCGTGCAGCAGTGGCATACTATTACTGTACTCTGTATAGCAACAGTGAATTTCATTTAGCATTTCAAGTTTAAGTATGACGATCTTTATCAAAACTGCTCTCGATCTCTGTACTGTTGCTTGTTTGCTAAACGACCATTATCAATAGGTACTAGCAGGAGCTATAGTGCATGAAGACTCCTGGTACTAGTAGGTACCACTGCACTACCCATAGGGCTAGCTAGCTATGGATGAATGTATTGCAGTCGAGTCTCCAGTCTCCTATGAAACTTCATCATCTGAAAGCTATGAAAGCATTGCTTTGTCGGAAGCTTTGCCCAGTCATCTGGACTCTGTTGGTCACATGAGAACACCTTCCTCTGTGGGGGGCATACAAGTGGACCTGTTATGTGCTCGTGGTCGTATTGTAAAGCTAGAGTCAGCACTGGCTGCTCACAAACAGGCTGTAAAACGAGCTCGTATTGAGGACGGTGATCACGTGACCAGTCATGTGACACTCGACACGGATGAGATGGAACGACTGCACAAGGTGTTTTATATTATTATTCCTATTACGTGCGTATAATTATTATGGCAGCTATTTAATCTGCAGCTCGAGCAAGAACGTTGCAAGTTATTGGAGGAACTGAGTTCAAGGAAATCAGAACTCGAGGTAACAAAGGAGGAATTAAAGGAAGTGAGAGCAGAGCTGAAGGCTACTCTGTCGTCCAATGAGACGGGAGTGAAACAGCTGAAGAATGAAGTGATGGAGGTTAGGGTGTCCCTAGAAAGTTAATGAGAGGGTTAAAAGTTTAAGAAAGTTTGTTGTATAGTAAACGCGTTAGTGTATGTATTTATTCGTGTTGATTCGCGTTGATTGTGTCGTAGCTGCGCAGTGCTCTGGATGAGAGTGAGTCATCTCAGACTGCACTGCTCCTCGAAGTGGACTCGCTGAGATTGAACACCCTCTCTGCTACAGTACAGCAACTGGACAATCTCACTGAAGCTCATCAGAGGTAATTTAATAAAAATATGCCACAGATATTGTTACTATAAAAATGGGCCTACTGTTCCCGTTTCTCAGGAATATGGAGTCACTAACGTCTCGTCTGAAAGCAGAAGAGGCGACGAGGAGTGCTTTGAGTAGCAGCCAGGCCAAAGTAAAAACACTGGAGAGACAACTCAAGACTCTTCGACAGGACTGTCACCTTGCAGAGACGGCGACAGAAAGACTGCTTCTCTGCGATATTCTTGAGAGGAGAGTATGGCAACTGGAGGAGGAGAACCGGGCCTTTGCCGGGAACAGAGATAATCTACACTTGCTCAGGTGAGTCGGTGTGTATGCTTGTCATTACAAGACAAAAAAGGTGGAAATTCAATTGGTATTAATTACGGTATGTTTGATGGCCGTGATTCTGATAATATCTAGATAACTATACTGTCAGTTGTTGAACATTGTTCTCAGTGAGTCACTCAGTGTTGTACTGTGTGCGTATGTGTACATGTGAGAGATGAGGGAGTGGTCCGAGGTTGTGGTAAGATAATTATGTGAAGCATTGGCTGAGAAGACAAAATCAAGTCTAGCAGTTACTTTCTATTGTCTGTTTAGTACAGTTACTATGCATGCACACTAAAGCCTAGTTCACGATATGACGATAGACGCTCGTTTCATACCGTAACGTACGAAACTCTAGATTAGACCCAGGTTCAGGTAGCTTACGATACCATACGAAACGAGCGTCTATCGTCATATCGTGAACCAGGCTTAATAGCAAAATATTAAGTTGTGTGTTATCTTGTTCTTGTCTCTGTTGGACTGTGTAGATACAAGGTGGCGTCCCTGACAGAGCGCTGTGAGCGTGTGCAAGGGCTAGAGGAGACAGTGGGACGACTCACTCTCGAGAACACACAATTAACAGAGACACTGGAGGGGGTGGGGTCAAGAGGTGGAGCTTCAACAGCATTGCTCCAATACCGCGTGTCAGCCCTGCAGAACAACGAGACAATCCTCGTGGCAAAGAGGGGAGAACTGGAGGCAAAGTGAGTGAGCTGCTGCAGTGTTCTATATAAGCTACTACGTATTATGTATCTAAGCTACTTGAAACATTGCAAAAGGAACAGGAAAATAACAGTTGATTATGACTAATCACAAGTCGAATTCTCAGCAAAGCAAGTCTATTTTTGTTTTAGATTGCATGCTACTGAAGCTGAGGCTGTAGTAGCAAACCAATCACTAGAAAAGGTCAGAGTGCACCTAATCAGCGAGCAGCAGGACTCCAGAGCAAAGGGTGAGAAAATCCAGAGGCTAGAAAAACGACTTCTGTTTGTAACCAAAGTAAGTGTGTGTACAGCCATCATGTGATTGTCATGTGACCTATCTCTTGTCAGGAGAGAGAAGGGTGTATGAATGTTCTCAACTCTTATTCTCGTGATTCTGGTGTGGATGGAATATTGAGACAGACTGTCACTGAGGTACGTATGAGTTTGTATAGTACATCGATCACGTGACACTCTCTCTACAGTTGGAGTCACAGCTTATCAGAGCCAATGCCAGGATTGCTGAGCTGGAGGTGTGTATGTGTGTGTGTGTGTGTTCATATGACACTTGCTGTCTAGGCTAGCCCACAGTCTCCTCTACAGTGTATGTTTAGTGCTGATGTCCATTCTTCTACTGCAGGGTGTTGGCTTGCCTTCTACTGCAGGGTGTTTTTTAGTTGCCTTCTACTGCAGGGTGTTTTGGGGGGAGGCTTGCCTTCTACTGCAGGGTGTTTTGGGGGAGGCTTGCCTGCAGTATTGCCTTCTACTGCAGGGTGTTTTATGCCTTCTACTGCGGTGTTTATAAAATAGGGGTGCTTGCCTTCTACTGCAGTGTTTTATATTACTTGAGGACAGTAAAATATTTACATGTATACACACTGACACGCGTATGCCCTCCCTTGCAGACGGCTGTTTCTATTGCCCCCCTCCCCCCTAGTAATTTTCCTAATTAAAAATACTCTGTACTGTACATGTATGTAGGCTGGACTGGAAGAACACTGACTGAAAACTCTTAGTGTTTACATTCACTCCACAATGTGCTGTTTAGTTAGTAACTTTGTCTGTTTAAGAAAACAAAATTAATCGGTTTATAGTTTATAAGTGAAAACCTAAATAAATGCGGGACATAAATAACACCAACAGACACAAAGAGTTATGTAATACGAATGCACTCACACACAGTCAAGAGTTAGTTCACAGTCCATTGTAGGATAGGTTGAAGGGTCGCTGTTGAGTGCTACTGTTGTCCACATACAGGTCCTCTCTGAGAGGAGTCAACATTACAAGCACACATTATGTACATGACTATCCATAGTCACCGCATACCAGGTGTACATGGTGTATACACATGGTGTACATGGTGTACACATGGTGTACATGGTGTGGTGTATACACATGGTGTACATGGTGTGTGTACTACGTACACACTAGCAAAAGTTTGGGGAAATCGCAATACCTTGAACCTTGCAAATTACAATCTAGACTAAGTAACTTTGAATAAGGTCAGTCATTATCAGCTAATTCGTACAATAATTATGTGAGTGCATGCATGCCAGTCTGTGTGTGTGTGTGCGTACTGACCTGAAGAACGGAAACAGGTTAATAAGAGTGGTTTTGTTGATGTCGGCTTGCAGTACGGGGTGTGTGGTGTTTCCTGCTGCTTGTGGGGAGCCCTTTCCTTTGGTCTTAGATATCCCTGTGGAGGAACAGAGCTCAACAACTTGACGAAGATAGTCTTGTAGCTTCAGTCTTCGCTCCTCTACCACTTGAGGGCTCTACATGCAGAGGGAGAGAGAGAGGGGGAGGGGGAGGGGGAGGGGGAGGGAGAGAGGGAGAGGGAGGAAGGCAGTGACTGGTGCTATGAATTCAAAGGTACGGTACACGCACTGTACAGTGGCTATTGTATAGCAGTGGCTCTGCGTATATACTGTATACTTCCCATGCAAGCAGGTTGAGGTCGGACAGCATTGACATTTGCTAATCAACTCCTCTGGGTTCTCATTACAAGGCACCCATAAATTGGGAGGCGTGGTCAAGATTCATAACGTGTCATAAGAGGAGGCCAGAAAGAGTGGGAAGAAACATAAGGGGAGGCCAGAAAGAGTGGGAAGAAACCTGACCACACCTTCCAATGTATGGGTGCCTTGTAATGAGAACCCTGAGGAGTTAATTAGCGAAGTTCAATGCTGTCCTACCTCCTCTGCGTGTTGAGGTACCTTATTCCTTGTTTTCCTGGGAGGGAAGTCAAAGGAGTTGACCTGAGGAAGGTGTTTGGCCAGCTGTAGATGAAACTCCCTGAACTCTGCATAGCGGTGATACACATTCCACTCTTCCTTGCGCACCCGCACAAACACCTGATAGACATGGTGGCCATCTGGACCACGCCCCTTTTTGATAACAGAGGGAATACACACATCCACCAACCTGAAAAGCAACAGTTAGTTATGAAAACAAAGTACTACGAGAAAAGAGTCTAAGAAAGCATAATTAAGACAACTGACAAAAAGAGGCAACACAAGTAACAGATACACGGTGCCTAGAACATAATTTGGCTTCTATATGTACATGCGCTTTAAACATGGAGTAGGTGGTGTTTGTGTTTGTGTGTGTGTATGCTCACGCTCTGGGCTGTCTGGCCGAGGCTGGCAGACTGTCAGCAGGAACTGGTAGCTGTGTGAGTGTGTGATATGCATGCTCAGCAGTCATTGTATCATAGTGCAACACAGTGGGTGGTGGCCGGGGTATACCTGCATTCCTGCCTGTGTGATAGAGACCACCAGTGTGGTGATGAGGGTCTCTTGTCCTGCTACAGTCTGATGTAGTCGTCCATTCAGCTCCATCAGTTCACCATACATCTCAGCCATCTACACAAAAATGACGAGAGAATAAGAAGCCTACATTGCACACATTCAAGCCACATTACTACAGAATACACAATTGAACAGTATGGATCAAACAGCTACTTACACTGTATACTACACTACACTATACAGTGGCTAACCAAGGGCGTAGCTCAATTGTTTCCCGGAAACCCCCTTGCAGATAATATGAGTGGGTGGAGCTGAGAATTCTGCACGCGCACTCAACAACAACGTGCATGCACAACATTCTGACTAAGCGGCTATGATTTGAATATTAGCCGCTTAGTCATAATGGTGAAGATTAGAAACCCCCTTACTTTTTTTTTCTGGCTACGTGCTCACCTCTGCTAGTTTCTGCTCCAGTCCCTCATTCTCACCAGACAGACTGGGTACAAGACTCTCGTTGCTCTGAGAGGAGTTGCGTACCATTCCCACGTACTTCTTCAGCTGCTCTCTAAGGAGGTCATTCTCTCTTTCCAGTCCTGCCAGCTGACTGGTGTGGGATTCACGCAATGAAGCAACTTCACTGTTTGATGTCTCGAGATCAGATAAAAGTTGACAGCGTTTTGTTTCCAACTCAGCCACCATTCCTCGAAGGTGACTAGAAAACGATACCGAATATTTAAAGCAAGGATATAACATGTACACAGAAAGAGGTTAAATAAAAATGAGATATAGATTCTGAAAGATAAAACGAAATTGGTTTCTTGGGAGCAGATTTGGGCCCTGCTCCGTGCTCAACCAAGATGTTTGCACAAGAATGAACTTCCGGTTTTTCTTTGTTTAGGGGTTGAAAATTGATGTTAATTAATTAACACAGTACCTGTTTGTGTCTTCGAGTTCCTTCTTCCCTTTGGCCAAGACTAGCACAGCTTCTTTCAGTTCTCCAGCTGACATCTGATATGCTCCCCCACTCTTTCCACTCTCCACACTCCTCACATCCTCCACAGGCTGTCCTGAGGTGGCAGACAGTACCAGAGCCGTTGCATTCACAGCTGCCTCGGTCTCAGACGTGACAAAGTGGTGATGCCCCGTTCCAAAGGAAACGAACATTGGAGGATTCCCCTCATCGTTGATGCTCAGTCGACTGGACGACGACGACGCACTCTCTCCAATAGAGGGCGTGTCTGTCTCATTCTTGACCACACCCACACATGGAACGGAGAGAGCGTACATGTCAGTCGTTGGTATTATTTCGTTTGTGGGTGTAACTGCCGCTTCAATGACATCCACTGTAACATCATTTTGTGGAGTGCGTGATCGTTTCTTCTTTTTCTTTTTCTGTTTAGCATTAATAGCTACAATATCGTCATCTTCTTCATCGTCTGCAGGAAATTTTTTAGATAAAAATGTCACAACTATTGTTCAGTCTCACCATTGTTCTCTGGCATACGGTCCATGATTGAGGGGGCGTGGCTAACAAGCGGAGGGGGTGTGGCCTCGAGGGGGACATCCACTCTAGAGCTGGTGTTGAGGTAGTCGGCATCCACAGGGATAGAGAAGATGATGGAGGAGAGACCGGCGGCCATTACTGGGAGCATACTAGCTCGCTCCAGGTCCAATACAAAAGCACTCTCCAGGTACACATCTCTGCAGGAGAGAGGCTCTTAGCTTATACACAGATAATGGTTTACAATCACTATCTACTGAGTTCTTATGCATAGCGAATGTCTACAAGAGTGGGGGAGTGCAATGTTCAGCTTAGAACCGAGGGAGGGAGGGAGGGAGGGAGGGAGGGAGGAGAGGCTCCTTACAATCACTTACAGACACTACACTGTGGTCTTACAATATACAATACATAGTGAAAGTCCAGAGGAGTGTGTGCATATATACACGGCCTAGACAATTGGATAGTGTTCACCTACCGCAGGACCTGCTCGGCACCAAGTATTGTGTGCATATAGTTCTCAAGTGTTCGTTCGTTGATGGCCGCTCGAAGCCACGCTCTTCCTCGACCGATCTCCGACTTGGTGTGCTCTAATTGTAGGAACCTGTGGAGTTCCTCTTGACTAAGAACAAGTTTTGCCATAGGCCAAAGCGTACCAACGCCTCCGCCTTTAGTCGCTGGAGCTATCCGTTTCGGTTTCGGCTTCTTTTGCCCGTGGAGTAGAACTGCTTCCCACTCCGTACACAGTGTGGAAACCCTGAGGAGAAGTGGCGTGTATAAGTATGGAAGTACGGTTATGAATGATATCACCTGATGTCTGTCTCTGTTGCAATCTCTTGTCTGGCTCCAAAATGTACCTGTACCTAATAAGGAATAGACACACTAGATGATCCCTTGATATGTTCAGTCTGCACTGATGTATCAGGTAAACTACACTGTATACCTGTTTAACAGCATGCAGGAGCCTATCTAGCAGATTCTGTCGAATGACAGCGCCAGAAGAGTTGGTGTCCATGACTTAAGACTCTCTTAGTACAGTATAGAGAGTGCTAGTGCAGCGAGCTAGAACCGGACACTAGCAAAAAGCTTGTGTTTACGTCAAGAAGTACGTGCAGACTCAGTACAAATACATGTGACCTTTGTGCCAATTAGGTGGGCGTTGCTTGACTGAGCCCCACCCACTTCAAGTTTCATGGCAGCGTGCAGAAAACAAGCTGTGGAACAAGCCTGTTAGACAAAAGTTCAGCTAAAAGAATGGGCTGCAAGCTGTTCGTACTGCTTCTTGTATTGCTTCCTCTCACATCTGCTGAACAACACAGCCATCATGACCCAGTCAGCTTCAAAACTGGCAACTTTGTAGTCCATATTGACCTTGATAATCTTCCTACAGTCATAGTGACGCAGAATAGAGTAACAAAGCCCTTCTGGACGAGTCCAAAGAACAGCACCAACTTTGTCGCAGCTGCTAAAATCAACGATACCGTTTTACAAAATGGTGGCAACTACGTCTTCCCCAATGCCACTCCAGAAGCTTTTTGCGCTGGAGTGGTGTCAAAGTATTATTTTGATTCTCCTATCGTTCGCCTCACTGGTAATCTCTGCAATAAAGGAGATTTCTATGTTATTTTCGAAGGGATTGATGACAATCAATTGGGTTTTTCTGTATCCATGGACGACAACGGCCAGTACAATCAGATAAGACTCTCGTACTCCTGTGAGAACGATGAACAATTCTATGGTTTTGGAGTGCAGTATTCTATATTCAACATGAAGGGACGGAGACTCCCTGTGTTCCTGTCAGAGCAGGGGGTGGGCCGAGGACTGGAACCATTCAGTACCACTCTCGACGCTATCTCACCAAGAGCAGGTGCATGCATTCACCATCTACAACATAGTTATTGAACTGCGTGTGTAGTATAAAATAGCCTTGACCCCTGGTCGATTTTTCTCTAAAATTTAGGTGGATTTTTAAGCGATCTAGCTAAAATTGGCCCAGCGTCAAAGCATAGTCAAATTTCGAGGGTTTTCTGTGCAGTTGTGTATATAGTATTGTGTCTCAAAACCTCTCTTATTAGCTATTTGTATCTGTTTTAAGATGTTAGCTAGTGTTTTTAATAAGGCATGGTCATTGTGTACAGGTGGTGCCTGGTATACAACGTACACGTATGTGCCTCAGTACATAACTAGCCACAGCAACTGTCTCATGCTCACCACTCTCAATTACACTGTGTTTGACTTGACAGTCAACGACACTGTCACTATAGAGCTCACAGGAATTGCTATAGAAGGACGATTAATCACTGGTGAGTACTGCTGGTTTTGTTTGAGCCATTTGTAAATGATACTAATTTATTATGCGTGTACTTTTTTACAACTAGCTAGCTACAGATATACACATTGCGTTTGTACGTACGCTGTACAATACTTTTTTTATCGGGTTTTTACCACTTTTTGTGGCTAACGAGGGTCTGAAGTAAGCTACTGAAAGCTTGTTGAGTCAGATCCCCCGGGACCTCCGGCTTTACATCCCATCCGTTAGGATGCGGTGATAATTAAACACCTACTCATTTTTTCAGGGCAAAGCTGAGTGAACTCCTTAGAAAATCCTTCAGTTTCTGGTGAATTGTTGAGTACCCACCATAAACCGAAAGACTTTTCTGTTCAGTAGCAGTCTCTGTGGTTTTCAGCACTCTCTGAATCACAGCCACCTCCTATAAACACGCACACACCAGGCATCAATGCATAGCCCATTTAGGTATTTATTGTCCTCTCCTGACGCAGGCAAGTCAATTCTTGATGTGCTTACCACCTACACGACAATAGCTGGTCGTCTGAAGCCCCTCCCCAAGTGGTTGGGGGTGGGGGCTATCCTGGGACTGCAGGGAGGCACAGACTATGTACGCCAGACACTAGTACAGGTGGAGGTAGAGTGGGGTCACCTCAACGATGTGGTGGGCATCTGGCTGCAAGACTGGACTGGACAGAGAGTGTTTAGTGGCCCTAACGATCTCCCAAGAACTGGACTATGGTGGAACTGGGAGGTGAGGTTACAGTCATTAATATAGCTGCGTACATAGCTTAATTGTGCATTTGAACTAAATCTGTCATACACACAACCCCTAACTACCTACCGTATAGCGGGTAATTTTCGTATGGTGGACATTTTCGTATATTTCGTATTGCAGAGCATCATCCGAAAATTAAAACTACGAAATTATAAATGCGCAATAGGCA
>VSKX01008109.1_pt1 | contig 11325 bp, 8 predicted proteins | sample 4799481 | NCBI WGS metagenome assembly VSKX01 (sample SAMN12179537, study PRJNA552185) | sponge metagenome | biome: deep-sea hydrothermal plumes; feature: spots directly above weak diffusing fluid; material: sea water; isolation source: sponge from the Swan site of a hydrothermal vent ...
AAAATCAACCGCTTCTTCCACTTCGGGTAATGATTTTCCAGTAGAAGAAAGCATAATGCCTGCGGAAGTTGCCTTTCTTAAAAAATTGCGGATTGAGCCAAATGGTAAATCTCAGCTGGTGGGGATTTCTTACGATTCAGAAGACCCCAAGCTTGCTGCGTCTGTGGTTAATAGCTTGATTGACAATTTTATAAACATGACCCTTGATAATCGTGCTTCAGCCGCAGATCATGCTAAGATTTTTTTATCAGAGCAACTTGTTAAAACAAAGGTCAGATTAGAAGAGTCTGAACGTAAACTTGTTCGCTACGAAAAAGCAAAAGGGATTGTTAATACAGGTCGTCCTGATTCGCTTATTTCCGCCAGTTTAGAACAGTTGAATCAAGCATATGTGAGTGCTAAAAGAGCGCGGATTGATGCTGAAGCAGAATTGCGTCAACGTGGGAACACATCAGGTAATGTACGGATTCTTGATAATGTGGTGATACAAAATTTGAAGGCAGATTTACAGCGCTTAAAATCTAAGTATCAAGAAAATGCAGAAATATATAAGCCTGGCTATCCATTAATGCGTGAAATACAAGGGCAAATTAAAACAACAGAAGCAACCTTGGCTAAGGAACTAAGGAATATTAAGCAAAGTGTGGGACAAGATACAAAGGCACAATTTAATGCTGCATTGCAAAAAGAACGAGAGTTATCAAAAGAGTTAAGTAAAGCGAAAGGTATCTTGATGAGTTCACGTGATAAAAGCCTTGGGCATAATACGCTGCTACGAGAAGTACAGTCGAATAGAGAAATCTATGAAGGTTTACGCCAAAGAATGAAAGAAGTTAATATTGCTGGTCACGTAGGCACAAATAATATCACCAAAGTGGATTCTGCTTTCGTGCCTTATGCTAAACACTCACCAAACACCAAATTAAACATTGGTTTAGGCTTGATTTTTGGGCTTTTATTAGGCAGTTTGATTGCATTATTATTAGAAAAAATGGATGAGCGTATTAAGTCAGTCGAGGACTTAAAAAAGCTTTCAGATTTACCTGTATTGGGTATCTTCCCTAATACCAAGATTAAAGGCAAGGGAAGACAAGCCGTTCTTGTTGGCGAAAATCCTAACTCAGCAATGGCTGAAGCCTTTCGATCCTTGCGTACTAATATGCTCTTTTCAACGCCAGAAGGCGTACCAAAGATTTTGCACTTAACAAGCTCTGGTCCTAGTGAAGGTAAAAGCAATACAGGCATTAATTTAGCCAGTGTTTTTGCACAAACAGGAAAGTCGGTGTTAATGATTGATGCAGATTTGCGTAAGCCTTCATTACATAAATATCTACAGGTTGATAATATAGTAGGCTTAAGTGATTATTTGAGTGGTGATTTTGCATTAAGTGAGGTTGAGAACAGGACGAGTATTCCTGGTCTTGCTATTATCACGGCAGGCGCTGCTACTACAAGTCCTGCTGATTTTTTATCTAGCCAGAAAATGGTCGAGTTATTACAACATGTTTCTGATAAGTATGATTTTATTCTTATCGATTCTCCTCCTGTTATGGGATTGGCTGATGCGCTTGTCTTGTCAAATAGATCAAGTGCAACATTATTTATTGTTTCAAGTCATGAAGCGAAAAAGAGTCATGTACTTGGTGCTTTAGAACGTTTGAGAATGGGCTATGGTAATGTTATTGGCTTTGTTCTGACAAAAGCACGAGAAGGAAAAAAATCAGGGTATGGTTATGACTATGACTATGGTGATTCTTGGGGGAAAAAATCAAAGGATAGCTCACCTAGATTAGAACTTAATCACCATAGAAACGGAGAAGGCATCGTTTAGTTATTTGCCAGCACTTCTCTTCGACTATGTTCAGGGAACTAGCAGTTCGCTCTCTGAGCGTAGTCGAAGAACGTGGGAAAATTGAATTGAAAGACTTTTTTTGCTTAAGGTTGGTTCAAAACAGCCTAATTATGTCAGCTTACAATAAGCCATAAAAGGGCAAAAACGTCAGATGATCACCTCTAGCAACCGTTTGGCCTGCTTCAATAATCGCTAAACCATCAGCCCATGAAGTCGAGGTTAGTACGCCTGATCCTTGATGTGCGAAAAGCGTTAAGACGGGTTCTTCTTGTTGGGTATTGTTTGCTATTTGTACACGAACATATTCTGTTCGATAGCCTTTTTTAGACCAGACAAAATCCGCAGCAACATTAAGACTTTTTACCGTTGTTTGTGTATTACCTTGTTGATGCAAAATAAAGGGACGAGCAAAAATTAGGAAGGTGGTAAAGACGGAAACAGGATTACCAGGCAAGCCTAAAAAAGGTGTGCCGTTAATCGTACCAAAGGCAAATGGCTTGCCAGGTTTTATATTAATTTTCCACATTTTAAGCTGGCCTATTTCTTCCAAGGCAATACGCACATAATCTGCATCGCCTACTGATACACCGCCACTGGTCATTACTAAATCGGTTTTAGCCGCAGCGGTTAGCATTGCCTCACGCGTTGCGTCTAGCGTATCGTTGACAATACCAAGGTCAATGACTTCGCAGCCTAAATTATGCAATAAGCCCCGTAATGTATAGCGATTAGAATTGTAAATTTGTCCTGTTTGTAAGGTTTGATCTGGCTCACATAATTCATCACCTGTGAAAAACACGCCAATACGCAGTTTACGATAGACTGCCACCGTTGCAATCCCCACAGAAGCAGCCAATGCCACATCTTGTGGCTGTAATAATTGTCCTTTCGTTAAAACTGTATCGCCAATAGCAATATCCTCGCCTGCTCGACGAATATTTGCCCCCAGTTGCACCATAGCATTTGATGTCATTGTGGACGTTTCTATACTTACTTCACTGATCTCATTACTTATTTCACAACGTTCTTGCATAATGACCGCATCTGCTCCTGCGGGGATAGGCGCACCTGTGAAAATGCGTGCTACTGTTTTTTGTTGCAGTGCTGCGCCTGTTTCACCTGCATAAATAAACTGGCTAATGGGGAGGGAGGTACGGTTACCTGTAGCAAAGTCATGGCTATAAACGGCATAGCCATCCATTGCACTGTTATCAGTAGGTGGGACATTAATCGTTGCCGTAATTGTTTCTGCTAAGGTGCGGCCATAAGCATCAAATAGGCTAACCGTTTCCGTTTTTACTAGTGGCTTTGCGTGTGCTAATAAGCGTTGTATGGCTTCGCTAATGGGAATTAAGGGCTGGCTTTGTAAGCTCGGCTGATCACAGGAATCGGTTGACATAACTGATTGCTCCAAACTGATTATTCAAAAAAACGCGGCATAATTTCAACCATATTACATGGGCGATGTCGTGCATCCAGTTGATGAGAAATAATACCATCCCAACCATCCTTACAGGCTCCTGTAGAGCCTGGCAATGAGAATAAAACCGTACCATTTGCAATGCCTGCAACAGCACGTGATTGAATGGTTGAGGTTTTAATCAGGTCATAAGAAAGCTGGCGAAATAGCTCACCAAAACCATCAATTTTTTTATCGTAGAGAAGGGTTAATGCTTCTGGAGTAATATCGCGTCCTGTAAAACCCGTCCCACCCGTACTAATAACGGCATGGATTTCAGTATCAGCAATCCATTGTGAAACAACCGCACGTAATTGGTAAATATCATCTTTTACAATACGTTTTTCGGCCAAGTGGTGACCTGCATCTGTTAAGCGTTGTACTAAAAGATTACCAGATGTATCTGAATCTTCAGTGCGTGAATCTGAGACGGTTAAAATGGCTATATTGAGGGGAATGAAAATAGGGGGGGTTGTTGTTTTTGTCATTAGGTCTCTCTGTATTTTTCTTTTGTATTACCCACCAGTCACGGGAGGAAAAAAGGCAACCTCATCGCCTTGGTTTACCATGCTATTGGCTGCCACATAGTCATGATTAATCGCTATTAATATATTGGTAGGTAGGTTTTTTTGTCCTGTTGCTTGTGTCCACACGTCAGCAACCGATAAGGAGCGTGTGATATCGTTTAATTGATCTTCTGCACGTCCTAAGTCTTCGCGTAGGCTGGCAAAATAACAGACTTTTATGGTTTTATTGTGTGTCATAGGCTTTTAGGTTTCTCTTTTCTTAGCGATGAATCAAGGTCATTGGCAGTTTGCCTTTAGGACGCAAGGTTAAACGACACTCATGAGTAACCTTTTCCCCTTGTGGCAAGGTTAAACGGTATTTCTGCGCAAGTATTGCTGTGCATAAAATAGATTCTGTTAACCCAAAGGATTTACCAATACATACTCTAGGGCCAAGACTAAAGGGCAAATAGGTAAACTTTATCGGTTTTTTGGCTCCAGGCATAAAGCGTTCAGGAATAAAATGATCAGGCTTGTCCCAATAGCGTTTATGGCGTTGAATTAACCATGGCGAAACAATCATAATTGATCCTGCGGGAATGGTTTTATTACGCAAGATATCTTCATTTTTAGCTTGTCGGCTTAATAATGGCACAGGGGGGTAAAGCCGCATTGTTTCTTCTAAAATAGCACGGGTATAGACTAATTTTGGCACATCTTCATAAGTCGGTAATGCGCCATTTAGCACGTTGTCTAATTCTTCGTGTAACTTTTTCTCAACCTCAGGACTTTGCGACACAAGATACCAAAACCATGCCAATGTATTCGCAGTTGTTTCATGACCAGCCATAAATAAAACGATCATTTCATTACGAATTTGTTCTTTATTAATATTCTCGCCTGCTTTATTAGCAGCAAGTAGCTCGGTTGCAATCGTATCTTGTTTTGGATCATGCGCGGCTTTTTCAATAATGCTATCAACGATGTCATGAATACGTTTTGCTGAGCTATTGATGCGTCCACGTTTAGAACCAATCATCGGAAACCAATCAGGCAAACCTAGAAAGTTAGGAATGGCCATTTGACTCACACTTGCTTGGTAGTCAGAGAATGCATCAACCACTTCACTGGCATATTCTGCACCCATTTTTTCACCAAATAAGGCACGAGAAATAATTTCGGCGGTTAGTTTTGCCATTTCAGGCAGTACCAATAGACTTTCTCCCGACGTTGTTTTAGCCCAGCTTTCGACCATTTCGGCTGTGGTATCAATCATGGTCGTACTATAGCGTTTGATATGTGCCACATTAAACAGATGCGTTTGCATTTTGCGTCGTCGCGCCCATGTTTCACCATCACTAATAAACAAACCATCACCTAATAAGGGTTCTAAAGCCCGACGCATTTGTGGGCTTTTGCGCTCATAGTTTTGATGGCGGGTGACAAAAATTTCTTTGACTAAATCAGGAGAGTTCGCGATAAAAACATGCTGTTTAAGAATTTTTTGTGACATCAGTTCAAGTTCAAAAGAGTCTTCTGTCCAAATGGACAGCAAGTCACGTCGTGCAAGTAACAGTGATTTTAAAGGACTAATATCTTGCTTGTGTCGCTTGGGGTAGGGGGGGACAAAATGCGTCATAATCAGCCGATCATTATTAAGTTATGCTATCTTACCCAATTATTAGCCGCCCGTCATTGACATAAAGCGGATCACTGAATCAGGTTTTTCCTTAAATTCATGTCGCTCAGGCTTTAGGTTAATAGCTTCTGCCAACACATCAGCAAGTTCACTATCCGTTATGCCATCACGCAATAAAGGGCGTAGTTCTATCTTATGCTCATCACCTAAACACAAATATAAAACACCATCAACGGATAGTCGTACGCGATTACAGGTTTCACAAAAATGTTGCGAAATAGGCGTAATAAAGCCAAGGTTAACGTCTTTTTCAACGATACGGTAATAACGGGCAGGACCTCCACCGTTTGGTAAGAGATCAGGAATAAGGGTAAAACGTGTGGATAAGTCACTAATAATCGTTTGTAAATCAAGGTAGTTATTACTTGCCTCTCGCCCTGTATCGCCTACAGGCATAGTTTCAATAAAGCGTAAGGTAAAGCCCATGTCTGCACAGTAATCAATAAGGTCAATAAACTCATCATCATTCACGCCTTTCATCGCGACTGTATTAATCTTAATTGGTGCTAAGCCTGCTTCCTTTGCAGCTTGTAAGCCTGCAAGCACTGCAGATAAGCTGCCATTCCCCGTAATCTGTTTAAAACGCTCAGCTTGCAAACTATCTAAGCTGACATTAATGCGTGAAACCCCCGCCTGTTTTATTGCTTCAGCATGTTGAGTGAGTAAAGCAGCATTCGTACTGAGTGACAGATCATCTAATCCTTCTAGAGCCGTTAAGCGGCTAATTAAATCAGGCAAGTTTTTGCGTACTAATGGCTCACCCCCTGTGAGGCGTACACGACTGACACCTAGCTGTGTAAAGGCACGTATCACACGTTCAATTTCATCAAAGGTCAGCCAGTTTTTAGGGGTTTCAAAGCCTTTAAACCCTTTGGGCAAACAATAAAAGCAGCGCATATTGCACTTATCGGTGACTGAAAGGCGCACGTATTTAATTGAGCGCCCAAAACGGTCTCGTAATTCTTTTTTGGGGGGCATGGTATAACCTATATAAGCATTTTATTATACATTGACTATAGCAGTTATAAGATGAATTTTCTTTGATTTAAAACAAGTGATATTTGTCGAATAACTAATAGACTAGGCTTATCTATAACACAAGCTGACTAAATCAAATTGATTGCTGCACCATGACAAAATAACGGCACTCTTTAACGCCTTGTTATCCTTTTCTACCGCTTGCTATTGCGGCTTAGTTAAATTGTGTAATACTTTTCATACGACGACGACTGACTGGAAGTCTATGCCCACTATAGGTATGTATTACTCCTCTACCATTGTGAGTTCTTTCAACCATTTTGATGCATTTCATATTAATCAAATGCTGTATATCACACCTTATCAACAAGCTTTCCTTCTCTAGGTCTTTTAAGGTTCTATTGGTGTGATATTCCCTGCCATCTTTCATCATTAAATGAACGCCTGTGTTGACACTTGATTTTACCGACTCAATATCATCACCATTAATATGATAGTTATTGTTACCTTTATAGCAATGAATAAGAGAGAGTTGCGCTGAAGGCAACGGTTTAACGGGGGCTTGTGGTGCTTGAGCTTCTCTAATATGCTGTAATACTTTTTCTAACTCCTGAATCGCACTTTTACATTCAGCAATAATATCAATACCAATGTCTGTTTGTGGCTTAAGACGATACATGTGGTTTTCATGGGCAAATTTTTCATTATCAACTCTAAGTGTGTTTAGCATTTGTTTGCTCTCGTTTAATTTTTCTTAAAAAAGGTTTAGTCATAAAAGCGTATAGTGTGCTGATTAAATGAAGTCTTGAAAACCACTTAAGCTCTCATGTCATCCTAAAAGTGTTATATGCAACCAACTACTTGATCTTCTCTTTTACTAAACAATAGGATTGATTACAGTTATCACTTCAATGGCACTGAAAATCGTTTTACCAAACAATAGATTTAGACACTTAGGAACAAGGGTTTCTTAAATCAATTTGTAATGATGTAATACGATTCAATGTTCAGTGATGATGATTAATATAGGTGTAGTATTGGTTATATTATAATAGCTGTCAATGTTTTTTGGCACTTTTATGCCAAAAAAAATATAATTATTAAAAGTAGTTTACAGTTTGAATCCTAGCAAGCTGAATGGTTAACTAGACTATGAAAGATGCGAATATAAAGACGAATTATGCTAGTAATACTCAGTCAAAAATGACAAGATTTATTTTATGAATTCTGAAAAAAAAACGCTTCAAAGAGCAGTCCAGCGTATCTTAGCCCCTTTAGTGCGTATCTTATTGCGCTATAATATTACTTATGATGAGTTTTCCCATTGGGTGAGGCGTGTTTATATTGATGTAGCAGAAAAAGAACTGGTACGTGATGGGTATAAGCAAACAGACTCGCGTCTTACGGTGCTGACAGGTATTCATCGTAAACGTGTCAAAGTATTACGTGCTGAGCCATCAATCGAGCCTGATGACGATTTTAAACGGAATCGTATGGCACATATTATCTATCAATGGCAACACGATAAGCAGTTTATTGACCATGCAGGTAAACCTAAGCAACTAACATGGAAAGAACAAAATACTGAATTTGTTCAGTTAGTTGAACGACATGGTGGTGGTACACCTGTACGTGCAGCATTAGCTGAATTAATACGCACAGGTATTATTGCAAAAACAGAGGATGGTTTCGTTGAACTAAAAAACACAAGTTATCTACCACTTGACTGCAAGATTGCTATGTTGGATATTTCTGCTAAAAGCGTCACCGAGTTACTAGAAACCATTGACTATAATCTACAAACAAAAGAAAAAGACCGTTTTCAAAAGTATGTTGAGTTCGATAATTTACCCTTAGAATGTCTTGCCGATTTTCAACGTTTTAGTGATGAAAAATCAATGGCATTACTCAAAGAATTTAACGCTAAGCTTAGGCAACAAGATCGCAATGAAAACCCTACGGTAAAAGGCACAGGTCGTTATAAAGTAGGCGTTGGTATTTACTATTTTGAAAAGAAGCTTGATGAAGCTGATGATCTATAGTGAGTCAGATAAATAGTTGCTGTGTTAGGTAAGCACGTAACTTAAGTTACGTGCTGGTCGCTCACCTATAACCTACTGATAAGCGGATAAATGAATACAGCCAAGGTAAATATAGATAAAACAACGGATGTTACTAATAGCCATGCTTCCAAATGATACTTCACTAAAAAACCTCCTTATCTTGATATAAATCAACAAAATATTATAGGCTTATTTGATAATTAGTCAAATTATACTAGGGTTAACCCTAGATTTTAAACAAGATCACGGCGATCAACTTAAGCGAGGGTATTTCGCTTTGTATTCTTGAATAAGCCTTTTATACTTATTATTCTCTTTGACTAGACTTGATGCCATGTCTGAAAAAAACAATAAAAAGCAAGATGATCTGTTGTATAAGATGTCCGTTGATAATCGGCGTATCAAAGCATTAGAAGAAGCACTACGTGAAACGCGTGAAAGTTTGCAAACCACCATTGAAGAATTAAAAACTTCCAATGAAGAACTGCATACCTCAAACGAAGAATTACAGTCAACCAATGAGGAATTACGCGCCGTTAACCAAGAAGTTGCCGTAAAAAATGCCGAAATCGAGGCTAGCAATAAGCGTCTGACCAATGAAATAGAAGAACGTCAGCGAGCAGAAGACCTCGTGGTTGAGCAAGAAAGAAAATTACGCATGATTATTAATTCGGAGCCTGCTTGGGTCAATATTTGTGATAGTGACGGGACGATTTTGGAAGTTAATCCAGCAGGTGTTGAGATTATGGAAGCTGATACCGAGCAGGAATTAATTGGCAAAAACCTACTCAATTTAGTGATGGACAAACATAAACAGGATTTACGTGCTTGTCAGGAACTGGTTGTTGTTGGAGAGACGCGCAAACAAGCTGTGGCAGTAAAAACATTGAAAGGCAACACGCGTTGGTTAGAGATCAGTACCGTCCGCTTGCCTGATGAAGTCAATAATAAAGTACAAATTATGTCGATTATTTGTGATCAAACACACTTCAAAGAGGCGCATGATAAGGTACTACAAGGACAAACTGAATTAGCCCATGTGATGCGGCTTAACACCTTGGGCGCAATGGCTTCGGGGCTTGCTCATGAATTAAACCAGCCTTTATCGTCTATTGCAAATTACTTAAGTGGTTGTGAGCGTCGCGTACGCAATAATATCTGCCAACAAGAAGAAGTCTTAGATGTACTGAATCTGGCGAATATTCAGGTGCAACGTGCTGGGGAAATTATTAATCAGGTTAAACATTTTATTAAACAAGACGGTCGAGATACCGAAGCCGTTGATGTGAATGCTGCGATTGAGAATGCGGTTGAATTAGCGCGTGGCACAGGTCAGTGTAATCATGCCAGAATCGAACTGGCTTTTACTGAACCCTTAGCCCCCGTACTAGCCAATAAAGTCCAGATAGAGCAAGTGATTATTAATTTAGTCCTCAACGGTATTGAGGCAATGGATGAAGCGGGTATCAGCCAACCTGTACTGTTTATTCGTACACGACTTGCGGGAGAAAAAATCGAGGTCATGGTTGAAGATAGCGGCACAGGGCTATCTGCTGGAGACAAGATAGAAATCTTTAAGCCTTTCCATTCCACCAAAGCAAATGGTATGGGAATGGGCTTGTGTGTGAGTCGCAGTATTATTGAATTGTATATGGGGCATCTTCATGTGGTGGACCGTGTCGGAGGTGGAACTATTTTTCGCTTTGAGTTACCGATTTATCCTCAGTAACTTCAGCTACACTTAGAGAACTAGTGCCCTGAGCGTAGCCGAAGGGAGCGGTAACGCAGCTAAAGAATACAAAGCGAGCAGAATAAGCCCTTTTATTGCGTATAAGGAAACGATGCCCAAACCATTCCGCTATTATTATCTTTTCTTGGCGTTAGTTTTAACACCCCTTGGTTCTGTTCAATCAGTTCATGGACTATAGCTAACCCTTCTTTCGCATAAAGTGATTCCAGATTGTTATGTCCTGAAGGCGTCATATACATGTTTGCATAACGACCTGTTGCCCATGTTTTAACAAAAATCTTTTTATCGCCCTGTTGTGCTGATAGGACTGCTTGACGAAGGAGTTTTAAGATCACTTGAAAAATATCAAGCGGACTGGCTTGGATAACAGGTATATCACTTAATTGATCAGTAAATACAACCGATGATCCTGCTTCAAATGAAGCAACATCAAGTGCTTTTTGTACAATATCATTGAAATCAAAATCAATCTGTTTATGACTATTTGTTTGTGGGTTAATCAAGGTATTCAACACGGTGATATTGTGTTGAAAGCCAGTAATATCAGTGATTAACGCTTTTAATTGATTGTTGTATTGTACAAGGGCTTGATCTGTTTTTATTGCATGGAGAAAGGTAAGATGTTCACTAAAGGCAGGCATGGTTGTTTGTAAGTGTTTAAACGTACCAATCGCTAGTTGACCAGAAGCAGCACTGCGTTCGGTTTGCAGAATATCTTTATTCACTTCAATGATTTTCTCTTCTGCTTGTAACAACTGTTGGTGCGTGGCTTCAGTTTTGGCATCTGCTGTGATCACCTGACGATTACTGTTGCGTAAACGTAATAAGAACCATAACAGAACCGCTAATAACATCACCCCACCCGCGAGCATTATTTGTTGCAAGTGTTTGATGTGTTGCTTAACAATATTTTGGCTTTGCGTGTATTCATGAATGACTTTAGCAGATAACTCACCAATATCCGTTGCCATTGCTGTTTGCAACATCTGATTAACTTTTGGTTTATATTTAATAATTA
>VSKX01056178.1_pt1 | contig 11300 bp, 19 predicted proteins | sample 4799481 | NCBI WGS metagenome assembly VSKX01 (sample SAMN12179537, study PRJNA552185) | sponge metagenome | biome: deep-sea hydrothermal plumes; feature: spots directly above weak diffusing fluid; material: sea water; isolation source: sponge from the Swan site of a hydrothermal vent ...
GCCACAATCAAAAACTCTATGTCTGTCGCTATTCCAGTGATTATTTCCTCACCAATATCCTTCATAAAATGACATAAACAGCCACAGAGTTACAGCATTGAGAGAAGAGTATCACGGAATAGATTCCTAGAAAACAACTATTTTACGGTATAATTTTACAAAAGTGAACGAATTACCCAAATTCTGTAACTCATGTGCACTATCACCTATACCAGGTCCTTTTTTCGATCTAGCGTTACAATACAGAAAAAAAAAGGCCTGCGAACAAGATACTAACACAGTTTAGCAGCTGTATCACAACAATGAGTTGACATCTTTTAGAGCAGGGGTCTCTTTAGCCTCAATCCCAGGCCGTTTTTTCTCCAATTGTAACGCTTGGTTGACCTAGCGTTACAATAAAGAAAACACGGCCTGGGAACGAGGCTAGTACAGTACATACGGAGCTACAAAATGCAGTAACACATAATATGACAAGTTCCCCTCACCTGCATCATGGTCATGAGCTCGGGATCTTTCAAGATAGCTGAGAAATCCATACCACCAGGGCCCCCTGCTCCTCCAGGCATTCCTCCGGGCATACCCTCTGGCATTCCTCGTCCCATTCCTCCAGGCATTCCACGTCCCATTCCTCCAGGCATTCCTCGTCCCATCCCGCCAGGCATTCCTCCGGGCATTCCTCCGGGCATACCACCAGGCATTCCTCTGGGCATACCACCAGGCATTCCTCCGGGCATACCGCCAGGCATTCCTCCGGGCATACCACCAGGCATTCCTCTGGGCATACCACCAGGCATTCCTCCGGGCATACCACCAGGCATTCCTCCAGAGAACATCCCCGGCATTCCTCCAGGCATACCTCCAGGGAACATCCCAGGCATGCCTCCCATACTCCTCATCTCTTCTTCTGCCTTTCGACGAGCTTCCTCTTGCCTCTCTCTTTCAAGAGCCTCCTTACTAGGTAAGGAATAATTTTTGGAATAAAACTAAATACCTCATGCCATGCTTACACTCTCTTTTTTCTTTCCTTGATTGCTCGCTCCCTTTGTCGACGTTCCTGTTTCAACCGGTGCTCATGAATCCTTGCAGCCTAAGAGTAACAAGCATTAAACAAGCATACATGCAATACACAAAACTAGCCTTTGGCTTAATTTCTTTCAGCCATAGAGTGACATCTTCATCAAAGTCAAGTTTGCTGGCTGTTTGAAAATTTTTGGCGGCTTCTTCCCAATTTCCTAACAGCTGATTGGCCCGTCCCCTCCACTTATAGCACTGGGCAGAGTCAGGGTTGATACGGATACCTTCATCGCAGTCCCTGATTGCCGATTGTGGCTTATTAAGTTTAATGAACCCACTGTAGCAAAATAAAAGGTTATTGTAAAAAATACAAACGACATAACATTCGGCCTGCTATTTGAGGAGGCAGCTTTACCTAGCTCTTTTTGCATACAGAGGAGCTGACTTTGGATTGGCTAAAACAGCTGCAGTAAAATGCTCAATTGCCTTCTCCACGTCACCTGAGGCAAACACCAGCATGCCATGGTAACAAATAGCCCACCACAAAATGGTTCCCTCACCCTCAGCCATTTTCATGCTCCCCTGTGCCCTCTCCTCTTGAGCTTTGTCTCTCATGTCTTCTGTCACCTCTTTACTCGAGTCCCCCATCTCTTGTGGAGGGTCAGACTCAGGAGATATTGTTCCTTCCATGTCCAACTCTATTGTAGACGCATACAAGTATAAACATAGCCCATAATTAAACAATGACAAGGTGTAAGGACAGTGTACAGACAAGTGCATATTCAAAGAACAAGATCATACCCAAATCACTTTCGGCAGATTCCTCCTCTTCAGATTCTACCTACAGCGGAGGAGTCACCATATTGAGACGTACATGTATGGAATACGAACCTTTGGCGGATCTTCAGTTGAGTCTGGGGATGGTTCCGGCTCTGCCTCGTCCATAGGCACTTGAGTAGGTTCAGGCTCAGGCTCAGGTTCAGGCTCAGGCTCAGGCTCAGGCTCAGGCTCAGTTTTGGCCTCAGGCACTTTGGCCCCCAGACTGTGTAAGTGGACCAGAGCATGTAACAGACAGCAGGTTGATGGGTTCTCAAGCTAATTAATTAAATTACATACTATGGTCACACTTAAACAACTTTTCTCTAGCTCTGACCTTATGAGCCATTCTTTAAGGAAAGACAACTGAGGCAGATTGAGGACATTGGGATGAGCTTTGCAAAGGGCCACAAACTCCGTTAGCTGCTGGACTTTGGCTGGTTCTATGTTCATCGCCATACTTTCTCTTGAAACACGTGTTGTTTACTGCGCATGCTCCAATGATGGGTCAATATTATGTTTGCGCATGTGTGTCACTAGTTCTACATGTAATTTACAGGATCACAACAGTCATCGTACAAAACACTACTTATAAGTTGACTAGTCTATTTCTGAGTACATTTCATCTGTACACTCATACACATGTGAGGATTCTAATGTTAGCCCTCCAGGTGAGGTGAGAGATAAAACCGGTATCTCATACTCCACAGGAACAGACAATTTTTGTTGGCGAAACACTGGCACGTCATACAGGTCATCTTCTCCCCCATCTGGTTGGTCCAATGTAGTATAGGATGGATTTTTTATTAGTTCAATTGAGTTAGGTATTTCTGGCAGGGGTAGGTTAGAGTGAGATCCGGTTTTCTTCGGTAGTGAAAAACTGTTAGATCGAGAAATTATTGAGCTTTCTGTCATGGGATATGCATACGACAACTCAAGTGTGCTTTGGGAATGAATTGGATTTCTTCCCCTCAAATCAACCTCAACAATCGGGCGAGTACTGGCTGGCTCATGTTGAAGTGTGTGTCTTACATTCTCTTTCTTTTTAAATGCGGCAAATAAGTTTCTTTGTGAGGTGTTAAATGAAGTCGACATCTTAGACTCCCTTTGGGAGGAAATCGTTAAATTCTGTCCAGCACTTTCATTGTGTCTAGGCTGCTTGTTTTTCACAAAGCATAATATTATTGTGATAATAATGATTCCAACACATACCCCAACAAGAGTAGCAGCGCTGACAGTGACACCTATGATAAGAGTATAATATTGAGGAGAGTCTTGTCCTACTCCATCAGTTCCAGCTGTCTCTATCGGTAGAGTAGATGGCATGGATGTAGTGATAGTGCTGTCCTCAGGAGCAGTAGGTGCTGGGACTACACACACACACACACACACACACAAAGATTTACAAGCAGCTAAATAACCCAACATACAATTAAGAATGCATGCTTTAATAGCTACAGGTTACCTTCATCAACATGGATAGTTAGCTGTGGGGCAACCATCAGATGACTGTTGAAAGAAGGATCTAGAATCAAAGGCTCCCTAAAACTATTAAGAGGACCCTCAACATTAGCAACAAATGTATGTACATCTTGCGAAGCCTCAGACCGAATCTTCACATCTCCCCCTCCAATAAAAATGCCAATAAAATCACCTGGTGACACTTGGATTTGTAGGGATGTATTAACCTCATATAAAAGTTTATCTATAGGAAATCTCGTAGGTCGAACACGTATGTAATTTTCGCCAACTAGACTGTAAGTGCGTCCTGTTACCAACTTCCACACTTGGAATCGAATATCTGACATTCTTCCTGTAATGCGAGCTTCCCAGCTCGTAATAACGCCATAGCAGGTGAAGTTGTAGAATGGCACTATTATGTGTCCATTGAGATTTTGTGCTGTAATAGGCTTCTGTTTCAGATCTTCAACAATTGGTGGTGGTTGCAGCGAACAACTCTGCAACGATGACTGCACAAAGAGTAGTACCAACTGCAGTACAATGTAAATATTCATTTTACTATAGATTTAGTTAAACAGCTAGCATATTCACACTTCAAGCTTTCTAAGACTGCATGATTGTACAAAGCACCTGGCAATGCAATGAGGTGGTTGCTATGTTTCTAATTGTGATCTGTGTACAAATGGTTGGCAACATCATTCTATAAGAAGCACTTTATGTTTCTAGTGATGTACTACATTGTATTGATATTGACAACAATGAACATGTACTTACATATAATTATGACAATGTGGGCAACTGCACTGTGATTGATTGAGCACACACTAGCGGATGTATCATGCAGGAAATAAGAAAGGAAGTAATGCATGTTACAACTATGCAGGGAGGTGTGGCTCGCTCAGTGCAGAGTGCAGCACCGGCACCACATTCTCACTAGATCTAGCTAGCTAGCTAGCTAGCCATACTGTGTAAACAAACCTAGCTATCTATAATTCAAGAATTGCTACACTAGTCTATGGACGACCCTGAGCCAAAGCGACCCCCTCCACCAAAGTCATATGTTCCCCTCTTGATATTGGGTGACGGGCCTACCCCACAACTACCTCCAAGACCTTGCATAAATGGTAAAAGGCATCAGCCATTTATCCATACCCCTACAAGTTACACAGTACATAACGCCACTGCAATTATATCACTTGATTACACGTACCTGCTATGCATAGATGGGGGGAATGTCCCACCAAGCAGCAGTCCCGTCCCTCGTCCTCGAACCAACAGTACGAACCGTTCAGAGTCCCCTGTCCCCGTGAAACCAGAGAGGAGGAAGACAAAAAAGGCTCCATCCTCTGCTCCTGCACCATTCATTGCCCCGACCAGCATCCAATCGTACCGGCAGGTGTGTGTGTGTATGCCGCCCTCTTTCTGTGGTTAATTGGGTCAGACTAGCAGACTCTGACTGCAATGTGCTATTATGATTTCCCTAAATGAGATTGTTGGGGGTGTGGAGTCAGGTTCAGGGGATAGTCCTGACATCTCATACGTATAATATACAATAAACCCTAACCACTATTTTTTCATGATATATCACACCTAGTATACCAAAGCTTTGTTGACTAATTATCCCTTGCATAATGTACACACAACAGTTGCCTTTGCACCAATACAGGAAGAACAGAGTACCCTAGATGTCAAGTCACCCTCTCCGCAAGCTTCTCCCTCCAGGTCACCTGACACTACAGACAATCCACAACCAACATACGCTCCTCCTGATATTCTTGACAGTCTATACGCACAAGTAAAAAAGCCCAAACGCTACCCGGCCCCTAGCGTGCCTGCCCCCCCTCCTCCTCCTCCAGAGAACGGGTCTGAGTCCCCCAGTAGGGGTCCACCTAATACAAGGGAGAGTGTTCAGCCATCTCCTGGTAAAACTCGTCCTGGGAGACCCCCTCCCAGTAGACCTTCAAGACCCCCTGCTGGTGAGTTTGCAGTGATGTATCTGGCAGCCTGATCATGTTAGTGCGTTGTGTAGTGAACCCACCTCCTGGAACATCCAGCCCCTCCCATTCCGTCACATCTCCTAAGCCCACTCCTCTTGCACCAACTAGTAGACCTCCTCAGCCAGCCAAGAAACGGTATGATTATTATATTATTAGGAATGTAATGTAAGAGTATAGTAGTATAATTATCTCACTGTAACAGTATATGCATTTCTTCAAGTGTCCGTCAGGCTCAGCTTATCTCCAGTTGTGTTTATATTAGAATTCTGTGATGCTCAAAATCTAGGATGTGCACAGGATGCAATTTGAATTGTTTTCTATCCACACACTGTCTTCAGACCTGAGATTACAGTTGTGAGTGCTCAGCCTATGTCTGGTGATGTCATACCGTCTCCTCCCTTGTCTCCGTCTCCCCAGTATGACCAACCATCCCCTCCTACCAATCGTAAACAAATCCCCCCCAAGAGACCAGTTCCTATGCGCAGTAGTGACTCTCATCCACCCCCAATATCACGACCTCCCAGTGCTCCTACTAGACCCTCACAACCTGCTAAACCACCCACCACTGCTCAGGCCCCACCAAGTAGACCACCCCCCGCTTCAAGGCCACCTCCTCCTCGAGTCACTAAGAAATCACCTCCAGCCAAACCAAAACCATTTGTTGAGTGTAAAACAGATGAGGCAGTTGTTTTTCCGAAGACGTTGCCTACTCGTCCAGCTCCAGCTGCTAGGCCACCACCCCCTACTGCAACAGCAATGTCAAACAATGTGAGTGTCACCGGTAATACTTAATTACAGTGTATTATCACTAGCATAATTTTTTCTAACATAGGAGAGGGTTGCTGCTCTGAGCCCACCCCTTGACGATGAACCTACTGAACCTCCAACCAATAATAACGAGGTACAGTGTTCATTTGAGGCGATTAGCATGCACAACTCATGCATTTGATAATTTTTCCTTCTTGTAACAATGTGTCCTCCACCCACCATGGCACCTTTCTCTCTCTTCCATACAGAAGGTGTTAACAAGTAGTGGACAAGAAACACCTTCTGACCAATCAGAAAATTCCACTGACTCGACTGTTACCGAGGCAACAGATGAGGGAGGTAGCACTCCAGTTGCTAAAAAGCGACGATCTAAATTACTTCCCCCAGCAGTAGATTCCTCTGACCATCCAAACATAACTGAAACTCCTCCCAACATTGTTAAAAGGGCAGCTCCACAAAAAATTTCCACCAACGAAGACAAACTTGATGACAAAACTGAAGACACTGATAAGCAATCCCCTCCTGTCCATCGTAAAGTTGCTGAAGCTCATCCTCGTAGACCACCCCCTGCTAAAAGGCCACCTCCACCTAAGGCCAAAGACAGTGAACACCCTGTAAGCATTCCAAATCGTCCACCATCCATTAACAGGCCACCTGTTCCGAAAGCACGATCTATAGAAAAGGATAATGAAAAATCTGAAGAACAAACAACTGTTGACAAAGAGCCTATATCAGTACCTCCTCCTAAACCAGTGAGTCGACCATCAAGGCCCCCAACTGTCAAGCGGCCTGCAGCAAGACCCAGAAGTGTAATTGAGAATGCACTAGAAGCACCATCTATTACTGTTAATACGGATGAACAATCAACAAATACAGAAAGTGCTCTGCACAGTATGAAGCCACCAGCTGCCAGACGAGCAAAGTCACCGATCAGGAAAAAACCACCACGGCCCAAGAGTGTTGCTGTGATGGTCACTGCTGAACTAGCACTAGCGTCTCGAGAAAGTGTGCCTGAACGAGTACCTAATAGACCCTCTAAACCCCCTCCTATGAGGAAGCCACCACCCAAAAAGACACCATCTTTAGAGGAAACTATAGAAGAAACAGACGCTCAAGAGAATATTAGCAGAGCTATTATTGAACAAACAGAACAAGACACTTCATCGCAACCAATTGACAATACCCCAAACGAAACTGGAGCAATAAATGCTGCTGTACAAGATACTGGAGCAAATGTTGACTCTCCGAAAGATACTAAACAATATCCAAGTGTGTCGAGACCACCTCCTCCAAGGCCCAAGGCCCCATTGAGCGGTGAGCCTACTACTATACAGAGATCGCCAAGTATATCGAGACCACCTCCACCCACTATTAAGAAAGACAAACCAAGCAATGAGCCCTCTGCTGTACAGAGATCACCAAGTGTATCCAGACCACCTCAACCCACTGTTAAGAAAGACAAACCAAGCAATGAGCCCTCTGCTGTACAGAGATCACCAAGTGTATCCAGACCACCTCCACCCACTGTTAAAAAAGACAAACAATCAAGCGGTGAACCAACTGCTGTACAGAGATCACCAAGTATATCTAAAAAAGATAAACCATCTAGCAATGAACCAACTGTGGTACAGAGATCACCAATTGTATCCAGACCACCTCCACCCACTGTTAAGAAAGAAAAAGATAAACCATCAAGCGATGAACTAACTGCTGTTACAGTACAGAGATCACTGAGTATGTCGAGACCACCTCCGCCCACTGTTAAAAAAGACAAGCCATCAAGCGATGAGGTACAGAGATCACCAAGTATATCGAGACAACCTCTACCCACTGTTAAGAAAGATAAATCATCAAGCGATGAACTAACTGCTGTACAGAGATCACCGAGTATGTCGAGACAACCTCCACCCACTGTTAAACCACCAAATGATGAACCTACTGTGATTAAGAGATCGCCAAGTGTATCTAGACCGCCTCCACCCAGACGGAGGGTCGATTCCACGGCTATGAAGAAAAACAAGTCGTTAAATGATGAGCCCCCTACGACAGAGAGATCACCAAGTATATCTAAGCCCAAGAAGCCTCCATTGAAAAGACCACCACCCCCTAAACAGAAAGCAACTCAATTTGAAGAAGACAAAAGCCCATCCAATGTAAAAGAAGCGCAATCTGACAAAGATAGTGAATCACATGAAAAAAAATCTGCTGGGACGTTTCTACTTCCGGTCTCAAGACCACCCCCTCCTGGCAAGTCTCTTCCCACTATTGCTACACAAGTGGCACAACCAAATGATATATCTCCAGCTCCAAAACAAACGGAAGCAAAAGCAAATGAGGAAGTTGCAATCAAAACTCCCGCTAATAATGAGCCCAGAAGGCTCTCGATAACTATCCCTCCTCCTCCACAAAAAAAACTATCAGTAAAAGAAAAGAAAACTCCACCATCGCCAAAGCTACCTAAAGACAACTTAACGTCTAACGAAAGCTTCAATACGTCGCCTTCTACCTTGAGGCCACCTCCACCATCTAAACTCTCACCAGAACATAAACACTCACCCCCACAAGCACCTAAGGCAACAGAACGAAACCAAAACACTCAAATTTCCTCTAACAATGAACAAGTTGTCACAGAGTTTATCCTCAAAGAACCACCATTGGAGGAGCAAACAACCTCTGAAGATACACTCTTGCAAACACAGGTCAGTCTCCTTGCTACCATAATTATTGTGTGTAAGATAACAATTATATTTATCTGATTCAGCAGGTGATCGCTGAAAATCTTGAGCAGCCAGACAAACCAACCACTGAAGTGTCATGTGATGTGTCATGTGATAATGAGCCTAGTGGAGAGGCAGCTGTGTTAGAGGTGCAGGAAGCCGAGCAAGATGAGCAAACTTCCAAGGCATCACACAAGCAAATGCTACCCAAGGAGAACAAGAGTAGTTCAGCTTTGATGAGATCCAGTGGGAGGCAGTCTGAAGAAGAGGGGGGAGTACGCATCATTAGGTACAACAACAAGGAACCAAGTCACGATGGTGAGTAGCACGACATGTTATGTTTGCTCTGTTCGTATTCAGTAGACCACTGGAAGTGAACCGGTACTTAAGGGAGATAGCTAGACTAAGTGATCATCAAGCGATTTTCGGCTAGTTAGTTGAAGAGTGGTAAACTGAATGCGCACATACATTGGTTTATACTAGTAGCATATGAGCATGTATTATGGTGAGGTGGCTTAAAAATCCGTACTGTGTGTTGACTCTTGACAGATTCTAACGTGGTATTGCGAAGTAAAGGATCCAGTAAGCCCAAGCCTTTGCGACCTGTTTCAATGCCCCCTGAGAGACCCAATGCAGCTAAGAGGGAATCTAAAGGAAAACCTGAAATCTCTCCTCTTACAGAAAAGGTACACTGATTCAAACTATGAAATAATAGAATTGGTAAAGATCGAAACATCTATTTCCATAAAACAGTATTTCGCGGTACAGAGGTCACGTTTTTGCTGACTTGGCAAAAAGCATGGTCTAAACAAAAACTATCAGCAGAGAATAGTCAGCTAGCGCTGTTAGGCTATAGCTAGCAGTAAAGGCTAGTTATGAGTGCCCCTGTATTTCTTAGAGGAAAGCCAAAGGTACAGAGAGCTTGCTGTGTATGTAAAAGATGTAGACGGCCTCTCCTTTCAATTTTAGCCTCCACCCCCATCCCGCCCGGCCAAGCCACCAATACCCTCATCAAAGCCACATCTACTTGTAAACTATTCTCCTAAATTAGTCCTTTATAATCTTTCTAATGTACTTGTGTTTCTAATGTACTTGTGTAGACATCAGAGAAGCCCAAACCACCTCGACCTGGACCCCCTCCCTCGCATAGAGCCACCTCCCCTCATGGAAAAGTACCCCCTCCCAAGCCACCTCCTGCCAAGATAACTAGCGGGTCAAGGTGTGTCATTATGATAATATAGCCTTATTGTACTGTTTGGTATTTTTGTGTGTGTCTTTGTATACATGTCATACTGTTCAACTTTAGGCCTGCTGGCAAGCCTTCACGTCCTGACAAGGTATTGTGTGACACATGTACATATTCGTAAGATCCACTATATCATGGAACTTTTGCTTTGCTTCTATCTTGTGAGTGTTCTTGTGTGTACGAGTTGTTGTGTTCTCTCTCAGGATCCCTCCAAACCACCTCCTTTACCAGTTAGACCAGTACCTGGGCACCCTTTCTATAAATATGTGGTGAGTAGAGTTAATTCTCTCTAAAGCCGGGTTCACAATATGACGCAAGAGGTTGAGTTTCTGGTGTGCAACGCGATGCAAGAATAGAATTAAGTATATTCCTACATGAAATACAGGCGACGCCCTCCTCCCTCCCCCACAGAGCTGCCTTGCAGCATTATTGTGAACCTCCACCCTAACTCCTGTCAATATATCTTGTTGAGAGTCGACTAATAACTCTACACACCACATGCAAACATGCACACACATACACACACACGTATGCACACAACCACGCTTACACGCACACACACACAGTGCTCTGAGCCTCATGGTTTGGCTGTGACTATGTTCGATGCCACTGCAGATGATGAGCTATCTTACCAAGTATGTTTGCATGATAATAGAATTCAGTGGCAATTTGCTGCTGATTGTGCATGATCATGTGACGTGTGTTACAATTCCCATAATTGGGGCACTCTGTATACTGTAGCTACTGTATTTGGTTTTTGCCTAAGCTACTAAAAAATTATGAACTTACTTGACTCACAGGAGGGTGATGTGATTGAGTTCATTGAGAAGGTAGACACCAACTGGTACTATGCCCGAAATGCTGACCTGGACATGCAAGAAGGGCTAGTGCTTATAAGAAACCTCAAGATTGTCAAGAAACTGCCCGGATCTAACATAGTACAGGGCTTCGAGGATGGCCCCTGTGCCATCGCTAAGTTCACTTTCAATGCCCGTAAGTAATTTAAAAAGCACATGTGTCCCTGTGCATATTAATCCCAAACTTTCTGTATATGTAGTGTGTACATACATGCTTATTTTAGTGTGTGTGTCCACTTTACCTTGCAGAGAATATGGACGAGCTCAGTTTCAATGATGGTGATCTTATCATGCTCAAGACAAGGGTGGGTGGGGACTGGCTGAGAGGAAAACTTATTAACGGAGGAGAGGGTATTTTCCCCGCTAACTTCGTTGAGATTGTTGTGAGTACAAAAAATTATCTGCTGGCACTCTCACTGACCAA
>VSKX01008712.1_pt1 | contig 11293 bp, 9 predicted proteins | sample 4799481 | NCBI WGS metagenome assembly VSKX01 (sample SAMN12179537, study PRJNA552185) | sponge metagenome | biome: deep-sea hydrothermal plumes; feature: spots directly above weak diffusing fluid; material: sea water; isolation source: sponge from the Swan site of a hydrothermal vent ...
TCTTTCACCGCGTGGTCAACTCTCGTGGGAGGAGCCATCCGGACCTGAAGCGTTCCAGATCAACCTCACGTACCTGACACCCTGCTTTGCATGCACTCAGACTCTCTGACAAACTGGACCATGTACCAGTGCACAGCAGGCCTGGAGGCGAGACGGCAGTGCAATATGGCATATATTTTGCATAGCAACAACGTAGTAACAGGATACACAAGATACTACACTGTACATTGCGTATACTCTTGCTCACTTGTGCTTTTGCCTCTTCTGCTGCTTGGCATTTCATTGCCATTTCTTTCATCTCCATTCGAATGATAGTCATTTTCTTCTCCACCTCCAGCACTTTCTCATCTTTGGCTCTTCTCTGCTGTACCTCTGAGTCTACATCGGCGTTGGATCTGGCCAGACGTTTTTCCATCGACCTGCACAGAAAATAAGCACACGTAGCAGTTATACAAGCGTAGCAGTCATACAAGACAGTGTGCTAGTAAATGTAGTTAGGAAGCTATTGGATCACACACACACACAGTCAACCAGGACTGCACACAGCATTTATTAGAAATGCCCTGCTACATGAATGTGCATACAATTTAGTTATGAAATCGAATCCGACAAGTTAATCCGACATATGAGCTGAAACGTGTTGATTACAAAAGGAATGCTCTTTAATTGGGATAGTTGGCTGCTATGAAGAGCACTCACTTTAACGATCTGTCCAGCTTGTCTCTTTCTCCCTTCTCTTGAAGAAGATGCTCCTCTAGTCTAGCCTTGGCCTCACTTAGCTCACGGACTTGCGCTTCGTCCTGTGTGTGGAGGAATATCAATACAATAGGTGGACACAGTACATATACACGTACGCGTGCATGCAGGTGTACATTGGATTGGGTTTACTTACCGTATTGCCCAGCTTTTCTCTGGTGTCTAATAACCTGGAGACAATGCAACATGTGATCATCATGTGACAACTTTTCATGTACAGTACAGTGCTCATACGTACCTTCGTCCTTTGGAGAAAGTGAATCCAACGAAGGGAAGATGATTGCCAGCAAAATCCTACAGAGAACAGAGACACTGATTATTAGCCTGTAATTTTCGTAGTTTTCCATACATGTAAAACGTAACAAAAAATGTTGTTGCTAAAAATTTTACTCAATCAAAAGCTTGTGACAAGCATGACGAAAATTTGGACCGCTGTAAAAATTGCAGGCTATACGATATCAACAGTCAGCAAAGATCAAGACAAGCTATGTGGTAACTGGAGACTAAACTTATTACACAACTATGAGCAATCATAAGTAGGGGTGAAAATAATCTGAATCAATGACAGGAAGTTCAAACAACCAGGAGACAAAACAGAACTACAATGTATTCAATACGTAAATATGCGAGGTATTTGTACTGTACAAATGTGAGAGTCAAAGGGTTACACACCAATTAGAACTACGGATATCTACCTGAACAATTTGAGAGGTGGTTGTTATATTAAGTACGTGTCTGTTCGCATTCAGTTGACCACTCATCATAACTAGCTTATTCTTCAACCCAGTTTTTTTTTATATTTCTTGCACTGTTGTTCTTGTTATTTGACAGCGCGTTATTCAAAAAGAGCTATCACTTTCCGTAAGTAATCCACTTCCGGTTCACTTCCAGTGATTAACTGAACGTGAATAGAGATTAACTCACTCTTGGTGTGGGGAAGGAGTCCACCTTGTCTTTATCATCATCAATAACATCGAAATACTGAGTGTCCATGTCGCTGATCAACTCAGGCACAACGGGAGGGACTTGCTTGTGGATGTTTGCAAATGTCCAAGAGCCGTTCTTGAAGTATCTGTGTTGCTTCACTTCAGAAGAGCCTTTGCTACCCAGTCGAACATCACTGTGTGTGTACAAAAAGTATAAGTGTGTGTATCTGCCTGCATGTATGTGTGTATACGTGTGTTGCCAAAAGAAAGAGCACTTAATATTCCTAAACCAAACAATGTACATACTACATGTACCTACTGCCCTTATGGTGCATGCTGTACATGTACTGTACTGTACGCACGCACACACACACACATGCTGGCACTGACCCAGAGTCGAGGAATCTCTTGATGAGGTCTTTAGCAGCAGAGGAGATGTCAACATCACTAGGAAACTCGAGGGAGTTCTTGTGATTCATGATCTTCCCGTACGTCCCAATCACCGTGCCATCGTAAAAGGGCGTGTCTCCGTACAGCATCTCATACAAAACCACACCCACTGACCACCAGTCACACTCGGCGCCATAGTAACCATCTCCACCCTGGGACTTGAGCACCTCGGGTGATATGTAGTCAGGAGTTCCCACGGCAGTGTCACTCCGCACCTTACCACTCTACAGGCAAGTCATTCACTGACATATAATTACTCGGCTCAAAGTAGTTGACAGTATTTCTAAAACTAGCTCGTGTACATAACAGTAGTATGTACAGTGTGTGTATGAGGAACAGGGCAAACCTTGTCCATCTTCATACAGGTCCCAAAGTCGGCCAGCTTCAGATGTCCCCTCGTGTCCATGAGCATGTTGTCAGGCTTGATGTCTCTGTGAACGTAGCCCAGCCTGTGGATAGCCTCCAGAGCAAGCGTCAGCTCAGCTATGTAGAACTGAGCCCACTTATCGGGGATCTCAAACCGTCCCATGAGGCTAACCATGTCACCACCTGCACAGAAGAGAGGAGGGAGGGGCATGGAAACTATTCCTCCTTATGAAAACTACGGTACATGCATAGAGAGCAGAGATTGATGTTAATGTATTACATGCACCCAGAGGAGGTACGACACAGTGACTCGTCGGTGACTCACTGAACATTTCCACGCTCTTTTTTTTGTCAATCGTTGTACCTAATATGATAAAGTTTGGGGTACAGTCATCTGTTATATCAGAAAGGGGTATGGTCTCCAGTCTGTATGCGGAGGGCTGTACCCTGAACTCTATCACTTCGCTCTATTAGGTTACAAAGATTGACAAAAAGAACATAGGAATGCCGAGCGAGTCCTACCTTCTCTCATGTACACGTATCAAACAGCTAGTTCACAATATGATACTGGAGCTTGCGTTGCGCCAGTAGCGTCAGTTGTGTAAGGTAACACTACCGAGGTCCTAATCTAGAACAGCGTATGTTGTGACATATTGTGATACCCTTAACTTACAACTGGGAAATTATATCTCGGGGAAACAAAAATTAAAGAAGTAGCCATTGTAGGTGGACCTACATCTATAGACCACATGTGCATTACAGAGCTGGGTCCAGTGTGAGAGCACCGGACTAACGAACAAGAAAACGTCAAGTTTTACACACACTAACGACTTCAAGGAGACAGGACTAACACACCTCTAAAGTCTATTTGCGTTCACCTAGTCCCCGGACGTAAAATATATATAATATTCACTGATAAAACATAATGATCTTTTGACAGGCTATAACCCTAGCGATAGTTAGACGCAGGGTTTAATTAAAAACAGATGATACTTGAAATATTAACAAAAGTATGGCCAAGATACAGTGCAAAACGGAGGACCATGCAAGTGAACGCAAATAGACTTTAGTTACAGATTTGTATCTCAAGTAACAAACACAACAGCCACAAGTTTACACAAAGACTCATTACAGTGCACTATTAAACTTCAATCAACACCACCCTAATTTAGCTACAACATGTCCTGTTGATATCAGAAGAGGCCATTAAGCTACTGTGCATTCTGTGAATACTAAGCATTCTTGTCACTTTATATATGTGTATGCCATTTATAGTGCAGTGTACTGCCTCACTATAACAGCGATGGACATCCTTGGGTGGCTGTAGACACCCACAATCAACTAAGTATGTCAAAGAGATCACACGAGCACCCTGTAATAATAATGGCAACAGGGCGGGGCTGCAAGAACCTTTGCCACTTTTGGTGAATTTCAAGTGATCACAGAACTTTCATCTAAATTTGAAAGGACTTCACAGTAATTACCAAACCAGCTCATTTTTAAAAAACGCAAGGCTATACTATACCCTTTAGGACCCCCAATTTTGACGCATTTCAAGCCATCACAAAACTATAAGCGAAGCACACATTTAGAAAGGCCTTCTCCAGAGCTTTAATTAAGTTTCGAAATTAGATAATCCCAGGCTCTCAAAGTAAAAAGAGCTGCCACCAGCACACACCTGGCATGTACTCCATGACCATATAGAGGTAGTTGGTGTCTTGAAAGGCATAGTGCAGCTCCACAATCCACTCTGAATCAGCGTGGGCCATAATGTCTCTCTCCTCCCAGAAGAAGGCAGAGTCTGACCTCTTGATCATCTCAAACTTGGAGAGGAGCTTCATAGCATACACTTTGTTACTCTCTTTCATTCGAACCTGGTGGTGTGTGTGTGTGTGCGTGCATGTGGGCATGTTTGTACACAAGTACTTGTGACAATCCCTGTGTGTGTGAGGGGGTTATACCCAGTGGAGTCTAAACACACAGAGCTTTGATGGGCTCCTCTACACAGTCAGTCACAACACAACCAGCCCCACTCACTCACCAGTTGAACTTCCCCAAATGCTCCTCTTCCGATAATCTTCTCAACTTTAAAGTCGTCTGCCGATAATCGACTATCAACAATCTTCTCCACTGACGAATCATCTGAAATGAATATTATATTGATTTAGCATTATCAAAATTTGTATGTACATAATAGAAGAACTTTATAATGTGAAAATTGCTACGGCACACTGGTTATTGTGCACGAAAACAATACAGTTCTCAAAACTATCCAGATTCCCCGGTATAAACGATTTCTTTACAGAACAAACATATTTAGTGTTAAACAAACTCTCTATTGTATGCACAGTGCTGTCATAACCATCCTTGTCACATGACACCTGGGGGGTCAATGTGACCACACAAACAGCAGCAATAACCATAGCGAATGCACACTGATGTACTGACAGTGCCTGTACACAGTACACGCACAAGCAAGAGCCTATAGACACAAGTATACAGAGCCTGCAATTGAGCGCCTGGTTCACAATACAACGCAACACACGAATAAAACTCATAGAGATACGCTACGCAACTGACACAACTGATGCAGGTCATATTGTGAACTATGCTATATGCATCATTTTCAATGCGTTTTGTACGTATAAAGCAAATGCACTTCACTAATCACATTTTGGATAATGATTATCAGGCACTTTCACACAGAATGCTCCTAATGGAAGTGTGCTTCTATTGTGGAGGTAGCAGTGGCCGCGCCTACAGGGACTAGAAGCCAACGTGGGTGCAGGACTAAATTGATGGTAAACAACAAAGCACTGGTAGTGCCAAGGTAGACATGAGTGCCGCCAATCACACATCAGAAGATATTAGTCACAAAAGAGTGGGTGGAGAGAAAACTAAAGACCTGCAGATACTAACTGTAATTCAATATCAGTGTAGGCCTTTAGAAAAGCTAGAATACAGCCAATATCTACTGAGATGGGCCTGAGTTTTCTTTGGTTTGGTTGCCAGGACTAGTCACTACATTGTTAGATTGTCATAAAGACTCTCTCATTAACACACCACCCATACAAAATTCCAAGGATGCCCTGATTATGATGACCCTGTGAGAGAGGAAGACTCTCTTCCCATAAGGACAGGATATTGAGTGTTATTAATATATGTCCAAAAACAGCCGGTTTACACCTAAGACAGTACACTCTATACCCTATACCATTACTAATGCACATTACAGAGTACAACACAAGCTCTGTATAAACGTAGCCAGGCTGTATTACAATACATCGACGAGTGTAATTCGGTATGTGAGTATATAGTGCTACGGTAAAACCGAGGGTCATTAGCGCATCATATTAGGTGTGGGACATAACACGGAGAGAGGGGTAAAGTTACTACACAGAGACGAGAGAATTCTTAATTAAGGCGGGTTCACAATACACACAAACGCATCGCTCTGTGGGGGGTTGACTTTGCGCAGGAGAATAGACTTGAATCCTATTCTTGCGACAGCGTTGCGACCATGTCGCGTCAACGGTTGCGTGTATTGTGAACCTGCCTTTACATACAATTACCAAAAAAGAATCAGAGAGAGGACCTAACTAATGACCTGTTAACAGAGGTTTGTTACAGCTGCACTCTTACTCAAATCCTCTAGAACTTCAACAGTTTCATAGGAGTGGCATCTCTTAGAACACATTTACACAGATCACATTTAATGTGTAGGGTACAGAGATCATGATCCCTAATTGCCACAGCAGCAGCTATATAGTTAAACATGAGGCAATTTGTAGAAAGGAATTCAAATCAGTAGTTTAAGGCAAACACTTGGATTTTAGCTGAGAAGAGAGTACATTCTAACAAACACGGTGCTTACTGTCACGCAATAAGAGTCACGTGATAACTTACAGCGTCGCTTGAAGTTCTCAAAGTTTTTGTTCCTGCTCAAGGCTGGATGCTCAATGTCCTGAAATACGGCAGTCACAGCATCCTGTAGGGAGGGGCAAAACATTGGCACAAGAGGCACAAAATAATTAAGAGCTGGAAGCCAACCAACTTGAGTAGGAAAGTCCTGTCATAGTATGATCATAGGTAGCTAGTTGCAAGCACATCTAGACGAGTTTCGAAATCTAGATAGAGCTCGTCTGTTTTTAGTACTAACTGTTTAGCTCTCTTTCATGTGGTTAACGTACACACATACAAATACGCAAACACGTCTTAGAAAAATATGTCAAGGTGGTTTGAGGACCAAAATAAACTCCACCCCAACCTCACACACACACGCGCTAGCACTATTGCAGGGACAGAAACCTAATACACACACTATACACAATATATGGACTCTGATATTGTGAACTATTCATGGACTAAAATGTGCAAACGTATTCATTCAAAGATACAGTCATGCATATGGTCTATGCAAGTGTACCAGTAGTTATAGTGAACGTGTATGTACTGCACATGCTTACGCTATGGCAATCTGAGGACTTTAGGTTACGCTAGAATCACATGAGCTATTGAGCTAAGTGTGACAATGGTAACCAACATTGAGATATGTAGCTCAAAACAAAATTGCCTTTGTGCCGTGTGCATGTACCACATAGCTGTACTCGTCGTACTCACCAACAGTCCATCGACATGTATCACAGATTGAGGATTACATATTTCTTTCTCGAGCACAGTGAACCGTTCATCTAGACTGGTAGCCATGATGTTGGCTCTAGACTGTTGACCTCACTAGGCGGATTATCACACTCTTACACACAATCAAATTTTAACACAATAGAAGTACTTCTGTAGCTTGTAACTTGTCCACACAGACAAAAGCCTTTCCTCTACAATATTAGCATCCTCCGACAGCTCAAAGTAAAGTAGTTTGTACGTGATCGATTATACTAGTCGTGATTATCAAGCGATGGCCATCCAAGTTTGTAGCTTTGGCAATTCTCCAGTGTGTGCTTGTCCCCACCCCATTTTCCATTCGGATAATTAGAACAAGGCTAGATAAAACTCTAGATATGGGCGTAGTAGGTATCGGTGGTTCCCTGGTGTAGTGGTTATCACATCTGCTTTACACGCAGAAGGTCTCGGGTTCGAACCCCGAGGGAACCTCATTTTTTTAATCATTCCACACATCTCTTTAGCATCATGTGCTCGATCCAGTGCATGTACACACGTACACATCTTTATTTTTTATAGCATGTGTAATGTATGATAAACACAAAGTGCACATAAATAAAAGTTATGTTTCACACAGATATAGCACAGATATTGCAAGTCAGATATGGTGCTGTCCTATCCAATAACACATCCAGAAGTTTTCTTCTTTTTTGTCCGTTCTTTTGAAGGCTTAATCTGAAATGTTTGTCCACCATTAGAGTTTGTGATATCTTCAGCTCCATTTGAAACTCCTAAAGTAGTAGATTCCTTTTTCTTGGTTTCTAATGCGGGCTCAGTTCCACCGCTAAAACCTACAAAAACAGAATTGTCTTTGGTTATAGTCAACTCTCAATAAGTACACATTGTGACCATCGACAACATAAAGCTCTATGCAAATTGACTTCTGCAATGGCTGATCTAATCATAGCAAACTATCTGAATACATGACACGGGACGGTACTATAAGAAGTTCGCTATTAACTACACCTCAGCAAGTCAAGTGATAAGCCTCGCCATACCTATAATTTCTTGCTTTTCAGCGATTTCTTTTAGCTTTTTGTTCCTTTTGACAAGAAACTTGGAGCATAGATAGTTGAAAACTGTATAATTAAGTAAGTGGTACACTGTACCCATGGCTAATTAACCTTCATCCACATTGAAGTTTTCTTTAACGGAGGTCCTAAACAGCTTTATTCTGAGACTTTTAGCCAATGTCTCCACTTCTTCCCTGCATTAATTATCCCACAGCTGTAAGAATATACTTAGAAAAGAAAATTATTTGAAGTGGAGGGGGAGTGCATAATTTTATATTGGCACTAACTAATAAACTACAGCAGTTGGTCTGATTTGGAACAGCTGTCAACAGAATTGCTTTGACAGAATTGCTAAAGATTTCCAATGTGTAAGTCTTTGAAAGACTTAAAACTCCCTACAGTCACATAATCTGCATACACAACATTAGCTCCTGGCCTGGAATGAGTGCTATGATGGACCACACACACAAAGTCAACTTACGGTGTCATACAAGCTCTGTCGATGAGGTCAATCTTGTTCTGTACCACACACATAACAACTTCTCCAACTTCTGCTTCAACCTAAATACAACAGAAATGTACTACTATAATTCAAGTGCGGTATATTGTTGTAACCTTCTTTTTCCAATTCTCCACAGCTAGAAATGAATCTCGGTCCACACAAGAGAAAACAACCACACACACGTTTGCACCTGTATTGACGGAACATAATTAGCAGCAAAGTACAGCACAGCAAAGCATTCCAGAAGCAACATCAAGCGACATAACAATTAATTAATGGGTTAGGAGCCACTGCGACTAACCTCTGTAGTATGCTTTAGTAATGGCATCGAATTCCTCCTGTCCAGCAGTGTCCCAGAGCATCAGTCGAGTGTCCTTGCTGTTTATCCTGTGGTAAACAACCTTGTAGCTATGCAGTCACATGCAATACTGAAGGAAGTTAATAAACACTTGCATTAGCTAAAAACATATATCCCTACCAGAAAATAGCAAGCCTGTAAGAAAACGTAGCTACGTACGTGCGTACGTAGCTTGCTAGCACGGCTGTTGTACAAAATCAACACAATCCAGGATCACATTAATACAACTGCATGGCAGTGTGTATACTATAATAGTATTACATACTCCATTTGTTTCTCTAAGAAGTCCACTCCAATTGTTTTCTTGTAGTCTTTAGTAAACACTCCTTTGCAGAATCTCTGTATCATGGAGCTTTTGCCCACTCCCCCGTTGCCAACTACAACCACTTTGATGGCCACCTCGATGTCCTCTTCTATCATCTTGCTCTCAAGCAGTTTTTAGGCAACTAACGAGCGCGAGTCAGTGCAGGAAAGTGCTACACAGTGACAGCCGGCCTTGAGAATGACATCCATGAACATGACAACACAATGAATGGTCGTGAGCCTGAGAAAAAGTATAAACAGGATGACGTAATATCTCCAGCAACTAAAGGGGTGGGGCTGGATAGGGGTGAACTTCGTCATCCCTTCTTTTTGCTATCCTCCCTTAGCGTTGTATTGGGAGTCAGAGTAGTGTATAATTATATTTATGCTGTTGTAAGAGAAGTATCTGCAGATCAAGAACACCAGAGAGTGATTATAGAACGTATGATGCCCGAGGACAAACCGTTGCCCATAGCAACGGTAGGTAAAAACACTGCTACACGTGTTATGTTGCCATAAATTTGGCATTTTCCTTGCCTGTTTGAACTCTAAACAATACAGCTGGGCTTGACTTAGCTCGAACCCCCTTACATTACAGGGACTACAGAATGAAAACGGTGAGAACTCTCCACCAGAAAGGAACACTGTCCTGTTCAATGCGTCCAAGAAGGAGTTGTTTCTTCCCTCGTCAGGTTATAAGACTCTTCAGTCCCGACTTAAGATGCACTGGGGTATTGGATTACAGAGAGACGACCTCACACCAGAGAGACTCTCCAACGCTAGACTGGTGGTGTTTGGGGGACCAAGAGACAAGTTCTCTACACAAGAGGTACACACACACACACACACACACATTTTAAATGGGCACAACTCGAGTTTAAGATTGTTCTTCAATTAAACATGTATCGGGTAGCTCTAACATAGACGTTTCAGATGGTGTACTCAAATGACCAATTGCTTTCCAGTCCTTATTTGGATGGACTCTAAGTGGATGAAATTATCAAATTTGACAATTTTTTTTTATTTTGAGCTAAGCATCGCATCTGATAGAGGTTTTTTGGGGCTTTCTCACAAAATTGGACTAACAGAACTAAAGTTGTGGCCATTAAAACATTATATATACAGTCGCCATATTCTGTTAGTGTGTACATACAATAATCCCCACAAGTACTTTATTCTAACAACAAAGCGTATCCAGTATTTGCCATATTTCCTCAAATAAACCCTGCACCCCGAATAGTACTCGCAGGTCAACCTCAAGTCAAACGAATTGTGCTCAAATAGTACCGGCAGGCGTGACGTGGCTATGCTACACGCTTGCAAGCATTACAAAGAGAGCCAGCCCATACGAAGAGATTATTTGATGCTGCGCCTCAATTAACAGTACAGAGAGCAGGAGAAACAAAAAGAGGAGTATTGCAGCAAGTAAATTCTCGATAGATAAGAAAACTGTGCACTTGCTTTCGCTGATACAGCTCAGATCTAGAATAGTGTCTGCCCTCGAATAGTATTAGCCTTCAATAGTATCTGCGGACCTCAAGGTTTAGTACTTGTGCAGTGGGGTCTATTCAAGAAAATACGTTTCATGCTATTACCTATTTATAAAACATGTACCGTATTTCCCGGATTATAAGTCGCGCGGGAGTATAAGTCGCACCCCTTTTTTGAGACAAAAATCGAGTATAAGTGGCACGCTAAAGAAAGCCTACAGGAACGCACAATATGGCTCTACCTTGCTCTTCTTTTATAACTTTTAGCTTGAAACTAACCTATCTAGCTCTTTTAGCAGCTACATTTTGCTAGCACACGTGGATATAGCCTAACTCTGCATAAAATTCACGTAGACTAGATGATTGACTCCACCCACAAAACTACTGCATGAGCATGATCAGTAGCTAACCTGTAAGTGGGCGGAGTTTAAGCTGACCTTCGTAGTATATAA
>VSKX01023216.1_pt1 | contig 11280 bp, 17 predicted proteins | sample 4799481 | NCBI WGS metagenome assembly VSKX01 (sample SAMN12179537, study PRJNA552185) | sponge metagenome | biome: deep-sea hydrothermal plumes; feature: spots directly above weak diffusing fluid; material: sea water; isolation source: sponge from the Swan site of a hydrothermal vent ...
ATGTGAATACTAGGCCCTCACTACACTGCGTGATTGTTGTGTGTGCCCTTAATGTGAATACTAGGCCCTCACTACACTGCGTGATTGTTGTGTGTGCCCTTAATGTGAGTACTAGGTCCTCACTACACTGCGTGATTGTTGTGTGTACACGTACAGTCCACTACAATGATGGAGAATGTAAGAGTGCGACACACAAGTGGTCCTAGTATTGTCAGTCATGGTCAAGTCCATGCTGATCTATTGGGCTATTCTAAACTAATGGCTTGGCTCAAAGAGTGTGAACCTGTGAGGTTCAGTGAAGTGATGGAGGTAGGTTACTTATACCTTTGAGAGACTATAACTTGACTCTGGTTTAAAACTAAAGTATGCATTCAGTAGCTCAAGATTGATTGTAAGGCCATTCTAATGATGTGTTTAGATTAGAGTTGTTTTTTTCGTCAAAATCCATCAAATTTAACAATCCATCAAGTTTTCCCCCCGAAAATGAACTATTTTGATGACAACGTTTGAGAGCTTATAACTTGTGTTAGAGAATGCATTTAGTAGCTCTTGATAAGGCTGTATCACATTCAAATGCCTTGTGGTATTGAGCTGCCTTTTATTGCAGGCGTATGTGCGTAGTTTTCGTCCTGTTTATGAGGAAGAGGTAAAGACACTATTTGCTGAGAGTAAGATTGTGTTAGGACGTGTTACTGAGGGCAAGAAGGGTCTGTTAGGAAGGGTTGGATCCAACATGGACATGTTGAAACCTCTGACTGGCTCTATGATGGTATTATCTCCTTCAAGAGACAAGGCATCTATCACACAATCATTTGCTGACTTTGGTGCTGCTGCTTCTAGTCTGAGCATTGACCACTCTAACAAAGCACGGTGTGTGGTACAACACACGTGTACCAACATCCTAACAGTGTGTGTATAGGTTTGACCAAGTGTTTAGCTCATTGCTGGAGCAACTGCAACCTGTCTGTGTGTCTGAGCAGAAGTTCCTCACCTCATTCTTCCACTTTGCTAAGCCTTGCAATAGTGAGAGTGCACTAGAGGAAGAGGAGGATGGTATTGATGGTATATCAAGAGAAGACTCTGAGGTATCAGGAGTACATGTTGTTCTGGGACAACTGCTTGAACTATTACTACCAGAGATTGAAGCGTTCATTGCTCACGGTGACAAGATTGATAACTAGTAAGTCTGCCTATGAGTTAACTAGGTCTAACCCACACACGCACACGTACACAGTAATGCTCTGTATCTGCTGGTGTTGGTCAGTCAGAGGCTCATGTTTGCTATGGAGTCAGGTGGAGCAGTCATGTCTTATCTTGACGAAACACTCAAGAAAGCGCTGCTCTACATAAAAAGGCTCTTTGACAAGCTAATAGTAAGTTTATTGTCTAGTGTGTGTGTGTGTGTGAACAGTGCCTGTGTGTAGGTTACTAAGAGGCGGCAGATAGAAGACATGAAGTCACCTCGCGGTGCAAAAGCTGGTGTACTTTCCTGTATTCTCTGGTTCAAAGAGTTTGCTGAGAAGGCTGAAACTATCGTCATGGGCACAGATCGTAGAGTTGATCTCGATAAAGCCTATCTAACGCTCGTTGATGCTCTCTTTAAAACAATAGACAGAGTAGCCAGTGAGCATCAGAAAACACCAGCCGATGTTATCAAGTTTGGTTAGTTTGTTAATACATTAGCCCACACACAGACACACACACACACACAGACACACACACACGACACACACACACACACGACATACAGAGAACTACCACACACACACACACACACACACACACACACACGACATACAGAGAACTACCACACTTTGGTGGATATACTCTCAAGACTAAAGATCAACTGTTTGGAAGCTAAAAGAGACATTGCCAAGAAACGCTTTCGTTCTCACAAAAGAGATTATGTCAAGAACTGTTTGGGCAGACCGCTGGACAAGCTGAGTGTACGTTAAGAGTACACCAGTCTAGTCATTGTGTTATACGTGTCTACAGGCATTCTTTGAGGGTGTTGAGGGTCTACGTGCTGCCGGGACAAAGGCTGAGGAGGTCGGGTACAGACTAGACTACTCACGTAATGAGCTAAAGAAGTGCATCAAAGAATACCCTGGCAAAGAGGTGTGACAGACTGTGCTAGTGTTTGTGTGTGTGTGTTTACTGTTGCTGTAGGTAAAGCGTGGCTTGGAGAAGCTGTATCGTCGTGTTGAGAAGGATGTTTCAGACTCTAATCTCCAAGTGGTCTGGGGGGGAATGCAGGAGGCATTCATTGAACAGGCACATCACTTTGAAGCACTAATTGCTGAATGCTATGCTGGAGCTAACATCACACTAGACTTTACTCTAGACAATCTAGTAGAATACTTTGCTAGCATTTCAGCTCAGAAATAACATAAACAGCTGCAGTTATGATTATCTAGTATGAATGTTTTTATTGCAATACTGTATACAAAACTTTATCAATAAGAACACAGTTCAATTAAGATACTCTGGTACCCAGTGAGTGTGTTTTGGTTTGCTGTACTCTCATAACTTTCTCTTCCTGTTGTTGTTGCTTCCTTTGTTCTGCTCGTTGCTTGCGGGCAGCTTCTCTGGAGTTCTTGACAAGGTCGCCACTGCCTTCTGTGTCTGCCCAGCCACTAGTCAACTCATCACTCCATACACCTAAACCACTGTCCTCCTACACCAATGAGTGACACCTACAGTACAATAGCTAGTGTATATTATACGTACCTCAACAAATACTTCATCTTGTACTGAGAACTTCTTTAAATCAACTCTTTCTTCTTCTTTCTTAGCCACACGAATCTAACAACACGCAAATAAATAAATATACATTCACAATGTATTGCTAACTAGTACGTACCATGGTGGGCTTTCTGAAGACTGGAGTCATGTCACTGAACAGGTCCATCTCTGGTGTAGTACTACTATCTTGCTGCTCTAATGCTCCTCCTCCTGATTGCGGTGGCAGGACTGGATCATGAGGCACAACTTGTACAGTGAACGGCTCCCAATCACCTCCGCCGTCCCAGTCAGCACCAGCTGCAGCGTTCCATGGCTCCTCAGATACTTCTGTAGCCTCTCTAGAAACAGGAGAGGGTCGAGCAGTAGCTCTGAAGAAAAATTGAGACAGTAAAGAACACAGTCGTCGCAGAAAGCCCAACATTGTAGACTTCTAATTAATGCACATTTATTCTAATTGATGCCCACTACATCATGGCTGGTCTCACTGTGTTATTTGTTCTTCTAATAGCCACGTCACTCGTACACTCCTCGCCAATGGAGTTGACAGAAGATACCTTTCAACAAACTCTCGACTCTGGAAATCCTGTATTTGTCAAGTTCTATGCTCCTTGGTGAGCTAGCTAGCTCTGTGTTCTAGAGATAGTCTACATTACCCACGTACATTGTGTGCCTGCCCAGGTGTGGCCATTGCAAGAACCTAGCTCCTACATGGGAACAACTTGCTGACCAGTACACAACCTCTAATGTAATCATTGCCAAGGTGAGACCATAGCTAGCCTGCCTGCCTGTGTGTGTGTACCCCAGTTGTTCAGGTTGACTGCACCTCTCTTACTAAGCAATGTGCTGATCACAGTGTCAGGGGCTATCCAACGTAAGCTAATATCTGCTACAATGTTGCTATATAATTATATTCAGTTGTGCAGATTAAAGCTGTTCCATGGTCAGGAAGTCTGGGATCATCGCAGCGCACGAGATCTGAAAACACTGACAGACTTTATTAACAGTCATATATCAGTAGAGGTCAAAGTGCAACCCACTCCTCTTAGTGATGCCTCATTCATGGAGCACATCACTAAACTATCTGGTCTGCACTTTATCAAGTTCTATGCACCATGGTATGGTACTCTACCTTGCATTATCTAGACTGTGTACGTGTGGATGGTTTGCACCGTGGTAACTAGACTGTGTACGTGTTGATGGTTTGCAGGTGTGAGCATTGCCAGCGTTTAGCTCCTGTATGGACGGAGTTGGCCGAGCGTTACCATGACAACCCGACTGTTCACATCAGTACTATAGATTGTACACAAGAGACTGTCACGTGCAGTCAGTACGGGGTCGAAGGTTATCCCACTCTCCTGTTGTTCAAGAATGGTGTGTTGGTTGATACATACGGTGGCAATAGAGAGCTGGACGCTTTCACTAACTTCCTGTCAGAGACTGCGCAGAAAGAGGTGAATCAATATATGCTAGACTATTGCTCTTGATATACCAACCCAGAGGAGGTCTGACATGCGTCCACTAGCTGCAAGTGCTAGTGTATTTGGCTGGACGTTATCATATGACCGCAATGACATCAATGCACTGAACTTGTAGTGATTCGTGCACGCATGTCGGACCTCCTCCTCTGCCATATAACGTGTTTCCTTGATCACTTTGCACCCTTGAACCACCCTTAAATAGTTCGTGTGGCAGTTTCTGTTCTGACTTAATTAGCCCACTATCCAGCCTCACTGGCTAGCAGCTCTTGTTGCACCCTCTCACAGAGTCCTGCTGTGCAAGGTGTTGCAGAGCTTACTGATGAGAGTTTTAATAGAGTGCTTGCTGACTCTGACGCTGTGTTTGTCAAGTTCTTTGCACCATGGTGTGGACATTGCAAGCATTTAGCTCCAATCTGGACCCAACTGGCAGAGGCAGTGCATGCTTCGTCCAGCACCACTCTGGTGGCCAAGGTACACACAACCATTCTATTGACTGTGGTATAATGTGTTGCTGTACTGTAGGTGGACTGTACTCTCTACAAGGCTCTGTGCTCAGAACATGGAGTGCACGGCTACCCTACACTAGTGCTCTTCAAGGGTGAGCAACGCACTGACTATCGTCAGGCTAGGGACTTGAACACTCTACTCAACTTTGTTCAAGAACATAGTGAATGAATTGTATACTATTTTATACGACAGTGACTATAATAATTTGTTTTATAGTTGTTGGATGACGTGCCATTATCACCTGCAGGTCTGAACAACACTAATAATTATACAGTTGATGATATACACATACAGAGTAGCTCTAATAGTTTGATCAAGCAGTCCACCTTCTCCAGGCTGCTTTACTTCTGTTCCAGAGAGCAGAGAATGAGTCCAGGGCAGGACGCACATCAAGATATATAGGCACAGAATTGTCTTCACTTGGTTCACAGCCGTAATAATCTATCACGTATCTAACCCTTCTACCACAGCAATCAACAATCCAGTCATGGCGGTCGAAGGGGAGCTCATATCTAGAGAGAGTGTTCATATAGCTAGTGATAGTACAACTAGTTGCTGCTCACCCCATCCAAGAACGCAGTCTGGCTCTAGGGGAGAAATCTTTAGCACGACCTCTGAACGAAACTAATTTAGGTTGACAGTCTTCCCTGGAATGACATGTGTGCAATATTAAATATTATTATCTAATTAAGTGAATGCTTACTGTGCGTGCATGGCCTCCCACTTGAGTATTTCTTGCCAAGCAGCTTCGTTGTTCTTGTTGTGAATAGAAATAATGTGCTTCATATCTGAAGCTTGCATGTCCAGTTTCTCCCACCTCCACCCCTGCACACACACATAGCACACACACACACACACACATAGCACACACATCACACATAGCACACAAATTAACGTACCTTCCTGACCATAGCATTAAAGAACATTTGCTCAGAAGGATACTCCCAACTAGCATCAGAGCCATTGCCTTTAGGGATGCTAGACATTTCTCTGGCCTTGGACAGCGAGAATGGTTGATCTGGCTGCGGTTCTTGACTCAGTCGAGCAGGGATCTATACAGTACACAACAGCTAGCTGACTCTATGTAAGTGTACGTGTACGTGTGTGGGTTACCATGTTGCTGGGGTCTAGTTCAGCCGAGGCAGGGCAACCACTCTCTGTAACACCATGATTTACTGGAGAGCCACTGTTATTAACGTCATGATTTACTGGACAACCTTCAGCTTTACTAGTTGTACTGCTATCGGACATTTCTACATTCACTCTAAATAATGCGCACCACACAACAAAGGTCAAAGTATAATCTATGGTACGGATCGTCGGCTGCTAGTTCTAAAAAAGCACATGGAAAGAAAAAGAAACTGCAAAAGCAAGCAAGATCAAATGGCATCCAACATGATGTGTGAGACGGTGTGGTTAGATCAGCCACGAGTTGAGAGTGCTGAGAAGTTGTATCAGGAGATGCTAGGACAGCGTCACTCTGGACTGGAGGTTGTGGTGAGTGATATGGTACTCTGTACTGCACTGTTGGCCGGCCTTCTCTGCTACTACTACTATATTAGGGTACTAAGATAGGTTCCAGCAGCGGCGGTGGTGTGCTCAGTTCTATAGAGCAGGCACGAGGACTGATAGGCAAGGCCCTGAATGAACCAGCAGTGGCCATTCATCGCAGTGACTTGGAGCGAAGAGTGTGTGTTCTTGAGGAGGAGAACAAGTCTTTGAGAGCCTGTCAGTGACTGTTGTAGATATCTATCCTATCAGTATAATTATACAGGTGTAGCAAGATTAGAACAGAGAGTGTCTGCTCTTGAAGGAGCTCCACCCACAGCCCCTGCCGCTGTACCTGCCGCTGTTGCTAATGACGATGACTTTGATTTGTTTGGATCAGATTCTGAAGAGGAAGTGTCAACTGTCGTCAAGCCAACACCATCAGTGTCAACTGTCGTCAAGCCAACACCATCAGGTGCAACTGTCAGCAAGCCAAAGAGTGAGTTGTATCACACAGTCCATAATGTACTTGTTTGTGTTTAATTGGTCCGATTTCTAATATTTCTTGAAAAGTGTCGTCCATTGGTGGTTAGGCAAAGTCAAGGCAAAGTCAAAATCTATCAAATTTGCAAAGGCTATTATAGCCTTTCATTTTCATACCTACCTTTGAGAGCTCAAAAATACGCAAGGATTTATTAGCCTTGCAGTTTCTGTAGTTTAGTGAAGCTCTTAGTCACAGTTAGTAGTGTGTGGTTTCCTGCAGAGGTGGTGGTGGCCAAGTCTAATCTGATATTGGATGTGAAGCCAGTGAGTTATTGTTAGTGCACATTTCTGTCATGTGTGTGCTCACTCTCGTTGTGTGTATATTACAGTGGGATGATGAGACTGGTAAGTGACCTCTGACCTCTATGGGTGACGTAATATACCACCTCTGTTAGACATGGATGAGATGGAAGCTAAAGTGCGCAGTGTGACCACGGACGGACTACTGTGGGGGGCTTGTGAGTCACCACACACACACACACACACACACACACTCACACTGTGGGGGGCTTGTGAGTCACGCCACCACACACACACACACTCACACACATACTGTGGGGGGCTTGTGAGTCACCACACACACACTCACACTGTGGGGGGCTTGTGAGTCACGCCACCACACACACACACACTCACGCAGCTAAGGTGCTTCCAGTAGCCTATGGAATCATGAAGTTACAAATCACCTGTGTGATTGAAGATGATAAAGTTGGAACTGACTTTTTAGAAGAGTCCATCACTGCATTTGAAGACCTGGTGAGGGCAACACATGCACACACTGACAGTGCCGTCGTAGTCAGCTCTAGCTCAACAAAATCAACAAGAAAATCTAGCCTTGTAGCTTCTTACATATGTGGGGTAGCAGTCAACACATGGCCGGCTCTGAGCATGTGCACATGCAGCCTATCACTGCACTTTTGACTGACTTTCGGTCACTATAAAAATGCTTGCCTGTCCTATTTTGTAACTCCTGGCACATGTCTACAGGTGCAAAGTATGGATGTTGTGGCCTTTAACAAGATCTGAAACAATTGAACATTATGGAACTGAATTTTAGGTAGAAATTATAATTTTCATGAATGGTAAAGTTGTCTGCTTGCTCGTGTGGCAGCAGTATCAGGTCATTGGTTGCTCCACAGCTCTCGTACGAACTGCGCCAGTTCTGGTGGTAGTTTTGACACTCTTTTTCGCTCACGTTGCCCTGGCAACAGCTCCCGTTTCCTTAGAAACTGACGTTGTAGCATGTCATAGTGTTGCATTGCATCTGGTTGCTTAGCAACAACTGAACCTTGTACTCTAGCTTGTTTCAAGTGTTCTCCTGGTTGCCACAGCATGCGTCCCTTCCTCTTGTCGATTGCCGTGGGGTGGCCCCTCTCGGTAGCCGTGGGGTGGCCCCTCTCGTTAGCAGTGGGGTGGCCCCTCTCGGTAGCAGTGGGGTGGCCCCTCTCGGTAGCAGCGGGGTGGCCCCTCTCGGTAGCAGCGGGGAAGCCCCTCTCTGTAGCAGTGGGGTGGCCCCTCTCGGTAGCCGTGGGGTGGCCCCTCTCGTTAGCCGTGGGGTGGCCCCTCTCGGTAGCCGTGGGGTGGCCCCTCTCGTTAGCCGTGGGGTGGCCCCTCTCTGTAGCAGTGGGGTGGCCCCTCTCGGTAGCAGTGGGGTGGCCCCTCTCGGTAGCAGCGGGTTGGCCCCTCTCGGTAGCCGTGGGGTGGCCCCTCTCTGTAGCAGCGGGGTGGCCCCTCTCGGTAGCAGTGGGGTGGCCCCTCTCGGTAGCAGCGGGGTGGCCCCTCTCGGTAGCCGTGGGGTGGCCCCTCTCGGTAGCAGCGGCACTTGATTGAAACATGCTCATAGAGCTACTCAATCTCTGCAAGGAGTAGCCATAGCAACATGGTATCCATGGTAACATAAATACCTTCTCTGCTCTCTCCTTGAGTCGTTCCTCTGAGAACATTGGTATTCCACCGTTTGAACGACCTTTGTACTTGTTGACAAACCTCCAGTGTTTAGTGTCAGTCCTCCAGTGTTTAGTGTCGATGTTCCCTGCAGAGTCCCTTGCATTGAGCCGTGGTGGAGCACTGTTGCGCACCAACTGAGGTAGGGGAACACAGCTCCTCACACTAGCAATAGACTTGCGACGTTGTGATGGTTGTGATGGTTGTGAAGAGTGTGTGGAAAGTGAGGGCAGGAGTGGTTGTGTGTGCGTGTGAGGCACTGTTCTCTGCCTCACTCTCTTAGTGCTGCGTGCAATCTGCAAGGCATATAGAGTTATAAGCTAGCGGCAAAAAATGAGTTGTGAATTCAGTTTTAAGAGCTATCGGAATACACATGCATTTTAGTTTTGAAATTGAAATTGGACAATCCTAACATAAGTTATAGGCTTTCAAAGTTAGTGGCTAAACTGCCTGAAAAAAAGCAAGGCTATTTTAGTCAGATTTCGACCAGTCACAAAACTCAAATCTAAACACATACTTTTGTAGACATTTTCAAGAGCTACTAAACACATATTTTGATTTTGAAATACTAACACAAGTTATAGGCTCTCAAAGAACGAGTGTTCAATGCAGAATTAGGCCAGGCAAACTTGATTCATTGTTTCTCATCACTGACAAAGGTTGTGGGCGAGCGGTCATTTTTCATTATCACGATCATTGCAGAAATCACGAAAATATTTTAATTCGTCACGAAAATGTCATTAAAAAATCACGAAAATACTTCAATAGAAGCTCGCGTAATTCAATAATGAACTTCGAAGCAGTCTACTTAGTGCAAGCGGACGGCGATGAGATGCAAGTTTGTCTGGCCTTATATAGACACTCTGTACAGCTGCATGTACCATTATCGTAGCTATCGTGTGCCTTACCTTCTTTTGTTTAAACTCAAATTCATCATTCTCACTATCAGATCCGCTGGTGCTGCAGGCACAGGTCACACAGTACACACACACACACACACACGGAGACACAGCACACACCTTGACTCAGTGATTTGGCTCAGGTCAAACTTCATGAATCTCTTGAGAGCTTTCTTACTGTTCCTGCGTGCAGGAGGTCGTTGTATGGGGGGTTCGCTGGTAGTGACAATATCTGGGAGATTAGTACGCGCTTCTTTCATTATCTCGTCTGCTAGCTGGCCCAGCACACGTTGCTCCGTACTGTGGTAGGTGTGGTTAACTGTCACACTGCATATAACTCACCTCTTGGAGACAGACAGTTTGTGTAGTCTATACACGGCTTCTCCTAATGCACGACCCATATCCAACAGGTCAGTGACTGTAAACTGAAGTGAACCTCCCAAACTAGAGCCACAGAAACTACACTCTACAGTGAATGAATGAGCCACACCACTGCGCCACATCACAACGCGACCAGTAGATGCTTTACAACGCTCCACAGAATACTTACAACTGGCAAAACTGAACATCTGAGGAGCCTACACAGACGCACACATGCACAGTCACACACAGAACATCTGAGGAGCCTACACAGTGCACACACATGCACAGTCGCACACAGAACATCTGAGGAGCCTACACAGACGCACACATGCACAGTCGCACACAGAACATCTGAGGAGCCTACACAGACGCACACATGCACAGTCACACACAGAACATCTGAGGAGCCTACACACATGCACACACATGCACAGTCGCACATAGAACATCTGAGGAGCCTACACAGTGCACACACATGCACAGTCACACACAGAACATCTGAGGAGCCTACACAGTGCACACACACATGCAGTCACACATAGACGCACAGTATAATGTTCTAGTTAACCTGCTGTGATACTAAGAAAGGGAATAGTCTCTCTTGCAGGATATGGGCGTGGTCAGATTGAGGGGCATGACAGCCGTACACAAACACATTGTGTTTACGTGAGTGTCCGTGAAGGTCCAAGTACAACAACACCTGTACACAGTACACACTAGTATAATTATACTAGTATTATTATCATAGTCTCTTGCCTTCCTGTGAGCTAGTAGCTGGTCGACCATGCTCCTTGTGGCTGCCACAGTAGGAAACAGTTGTGGACACGGTGTCTTGTACACTCTGTTCAGATCCACTCCAGCAAGAGAAGTACGATAGTTGCCCACTATCACTCCATCTGGATTCAGCATAGGCACTATCTTGAACACATAAGCTCCACGTAACGCCTATACATGTAACAATTATGAAATGAATGGGCCCACAGTAGGCCCTGAATCTGGTCAAAGTTACCATACAACTCATGTAAAGTTTTAAAAATCAGATTCTATTGTTAAAACGCCTTTCCAATGATAATTTGTTTCTGACAAAACCAATGGTTATAAGCCTTCCTGCATGTTTTGTCATGTCAGCTTTATCTAGGAGATTAGAGTTACCGTATAGCCGGAGATATTGGCGGTCATTATATTTGGCGGAAGAGCCCTAAATTAGGCATAAGTAATATTGGCGAAATTTTAATTTGGCGCTTGTCAGTAGCTGTACACATCGGAAAGCATGCGTTATGACCAGTAATTAATGTTGGCGGATTTAATATTGA
>VSKX01041776.1_pt1 | contig 11273 bp, 5 predicted proteins | sample 4799481 | NCBI WGS metagenome assembly VSKX01 (sample SAMN12179537, study PRJNA552185) | sponge metagenome | biome: deep-sea hydrothermal plumes; feature: spots directly above weak diffusing fluid; material: sea water; isolation source: sponge from the Swan site of a hydrothermal vent ...
GGAAAGGAAAGGTTGTGTGTGGTGGGGGAAGCTTTAGGCCAAAGCAGAAGTGTAAAGGAAAGGTTGTGTGTGTTGGGGAGAAGGGAAGCTTTAAGCCAAAGCAGAAGTGTAAAGGAAAGGTTGTGTGTGTTGGGGAGAAGGGAAGCTTTAAGCCAAAGCAGAAGTGTAAAGGAAAGGTTGTGAGTGGTGGGGGGAAGCTTTAGGCCAAAGCAGAAGTGTCAGAAGTGTACAGGAAAGGCTGTGGGGGGGGGGGGGGGGGAAGCGTAAAGGAAAGGTAACTTTACAAGTATACTGTAACTCGTGCAAATTAGGAAGGGAACTTGAAGGTTTTTAAAGGGGAAGCAAAACGGCATATTATACATTATAGGGTGCATGTATGTATTTCCGTGACACAACATTTTGATTCGTGGTTTTCCTTATTTGAGGTCAGATCAGGGATATTTGCACCTCGCATCACGTAAAGGCAACATGATTGCAGGAGTATTGTATTACCATGCACAGATATTAAGGACAGAGCAAACCGTAACAGTTTTGTGCCCCAGAACCTATAATTTTACGGTACGAAAACTTGTATCCACATACCGTATAGCGGAGCGGGTATATTTCGAGGGTATAAATGTTCGCGGTTTTCGCAGATTAAGCCTGTAACCGCGAAAATTTATACCCACGAATTTAATATCGCATGTAGAAAGGCTGCTATTCCGCGAAAAATAAATCCGCAAAAACCTTTTTAACGGTCATTCCGCGAAAGTTATAGACTTTATAACTTTTATCTAGAATGTTTCGAGGACTATAATTTTGTGTGTTTTTCGTGACTTCGACGAAATGTTTATCGATAGTGTCAGTCGGGCAGAGCTACAACAAAAGCCCCTTCCGTATGAAAAATAAAATTGTGAAATGCTTCATACATCCAATCTTTGTCTCACTTTTTATGCCTCTGTTTGGGGAAAAACTATTTTATTACAGTGTACAGATGTGCCTCACAAAAGCGCATATTTTACTGTCAGTGCGGGATAGGGCACGGTTGAAACTTTTGGCCCTCAAAACATTCGGTAACTAATATAGCCTGGTCACACTCTATTTCATTGAGTCCTTCTTTTAACCGAAACAGAATATCCTAAAAGTGATGTACTTGCACTACAGGTGGCAGATTTTGGATTGGCTCGTGAGTACGGTTCCCCTCTCCTCCGCTACACACCTGTTGTTGTCACACTCTGGTATCGTTGCCCCGAGCTACTTCTGGGAGAGAAGGTGTGTACACACAGGAGGGTGCTTGCAATCTACTGTTTGTGGGGTTGAGTAGCCCTAACTAGAGTTTGCAGTGATTTTCTGAAAGCTTACCTTAATGTTACTATTAAAGACGGGTAGTAATTTTGGCGATTTCAGATTTTTTATGGTACTCATTATGGCGATTCGCACCAAATTTACCAAATTCAATACAACATAATTAGAAACGCGGACAAAATGTTTTATTAACGCGGACAACATTTAGCGATAATCACGAAATCGCTAAAATTCGCTCAAAATTAGTACCCTTTTTAATAGTAACAATAAGGTAATTAAAATCTGTCGACTATTGAGTTTCTGTTTCCTGGTGCCTGTTTCAACCAAACTAGTAGAATTTTTTTATGGCTTTTAATATTGCAATGCCGCAGTAAGCTAGCGTAGCGCTACGTATCTCTATTAAATTTGCTAGGTTATGAAACTGTTCACGAGAGTGCGTTGCTGCAACATAGCACACCATTGGAAAGGCCTTTTCAAGAGCTATTGAACTTTAGTTTAAATTTTATCAGTCATAAAACACACAAGCTCATCTTTCAAACAAGCACATCTTTAGAAAGAAAGAAAAGTGCAAGGCTATAGCCGTTGGTTTTGTTGCTTTGATGGATTTTTGATCAGTAACAAAACTGCATGCATAGCGCACCTTTGAAATGGTCTCTCCTTAACACTTTGATTTTGAAATTCGTCAAGTTATGTGCTCTCAAACTATCTGCCAAAACGGCTCTTTTTGCACAAGGCCTTTGGTTGATGGATTTTGAACTCTTATACTATTGTACAGGAGTACTCCACAGCTGTGGACATCTGGTCTGTTGGCTGCATCTTTGCTGAGCTGCTCCTCCACAAACCTGTCTTCTCTGGGAGGTCCGAGATAGACCAACTCAACAAGATATTCACTGTAAGTGTTGTCTATAAAACCTCTTTGTTTGTCGTTGTGCCTGGGGCTATCAACTATATATCTATGGTTACTGGTGTTCGTATGACAATTTCAACTGTTAAATGTGTTACAGTATAAATTATCTTAAGCCTGGTTCACAATACACATAAATCGCTGACACGACGTGCCGCGTTTAATAGTCTATTCCAACGTGAGCACGCGGCAACCCCCACGGAGCGGCGCGTTATGTGTGTTAATGAACCAAGCTTAATACCAGTATTAAATGTGTACTCTGCTCAGTAGTGTGTGCTTTTTTGTACATGCTGTAAGATATTTGCTTGCAGGAGCTCGGTACTCCAACAGAAAGAATGTGGCCTGAGTTCAAACACTTATCTGGAGCTAAGAACGTAAGAAAACTAACTGGTGCTCCAGCTACATTGCTCTGACCCTTACATTAGCTTAAACAAACTTTCCTGTTAGTATAAAACTACTGTTTGTGTTGAGTTGATCCCAGGAAGTAGACAGGAAGTAAATTTGCATCGTAAACATAATATTATAGTAAATTTTGCCTACAATGAAAATAGCTATCTTTTGACTGGTAAATGATCACTTACCATTCAAAAAATAGCTATCTTTTGACTGGTAAATGATCATCTTATTGCAAAGGTATTGTCTAAAGCGGCATTTAGAACAATAGTGCAAGCAATATTAAAATTGGTTGAAGTTACACTAAGTTTTCGGAACAACTCAAAACTCAAATCTAGCTTGTCAGCCATTCCTGAACAAGCTGACAATGTTTTACGCTGTATTGCATGCTTCTGTTGTTTTGTCCCTGTTCAGGTGACATTTACACACCATCCCCAAGGCAACCTACGGAAGAAGAGTCCCTCCCTCACGACCAAGAGTGGCTTTGACCTCCTCTACAAACTACTGATGTATGATCCCAAGAAACGTATCTCTGCTAAAGAAGCTTTGGACCATCAGTACTTCAAGGTGACCCATTATTTGCAAGATTACTGTATGAATGTATTTCCTCCAGGACATGCCCCGCCCAGTTCCTCCAGAGATGTTCCCAACGTGGCCAACCAAGGGAGAGATAGCAAAGAACAAGAAGAAGAGAGAGAAGAGCCCCACTCCCCCAGAGGGGGGTGCGTTTGTGCTCAAGGGTGCTGATTATTTATCCCCTGGACCTGGCTTTTGTTTAAAATTTTCTCACTAGAATTCTCACACATCTCAATAATCCCACATGCATGTTTGCAACTTTTGTGATAATGCTCTTTACCACATGACTTGTGTTTGTTTGGGTCGGAGGAGGGTCAAAGGTCACTAATTGAACATCTGGTTACGCCCACTCTTTGAGTTTGTTTTTGGCCAGAACGAAAGCACAACCGTTACGATGGCAGTGACTGCACAGAGCGCTCGAAACAAACCAGCCTGTCTGATTGTATGCAGTTCACATTCAAGAGGTACATATATTATAGCTAGCTAGATTATGTGACTCTGAGGCACTGTTCACTTCTGATATTTGACAGGAGTTTCTGCACAGTCTTTTATTCATGCTTTCACCCTTACTTCGTCGACTTTTAATGTGTTCCTTGCTACACCAGAGGTAAATTTGGCTGGTCATCATGTGCATGTCGAAAGCAAAATTAACACCTTCCGTTTATGGTTTTAGGGAAAACCGATTGATTTTGTTGATGTTGACGACAACAGTAAGCAGTGGGTGGCAGACTTCAGTTCAAAATCTATTTCAATGCCACATAGACTAGAAGCAATCGATGGTAAATTTTTAATGGTTACCGTTTTCGTTCTGAATCATTATGTACAGAAAAAAATGGTGGTACATGTATATAAGTGTTATACAAAGAGGGCGTCCTAATTACCGAGGCTGGTTTTATAATTAGGACTTATAATTAGGACGTCTACTGTAATGGATAAAATGTGATTGATTGTAGATTGATTATGTTTGATTTATTTTCACAACTAAAGCATCGAAATTTATTGCGGTATTAATTCCAAGCTGCCCTGGAGCACCATATGACTTGGCTAATAGTCAGTACCTGGCCGCCATCATGAATGACTTTCTCAGAGACAAAAGTAAGGTTAATTTTTGAGTGTTCCAATTGTTCATATTTAAAGAAGAGTTATAATTATATAGTGTTCGTACACATAATGTCTTCCCAGACGAACACTCAATTACCCCAGTATTCTTTAGAGCCTGTATGTGCTGTCGGGTTCGGCGTGTGTGGATTATTCTGTACAGCAAATAGGCAGACACATACTTGGCCTTTCAAAGACTACAATCTCTCTGCTGTAAGACTTAGTACTGTAAGACTTAGTATTACCATATAGCTGGAAATGTTGGCGGTGACTTTGATTTGGTGGTAGGGAGAAACTGAGAGATTGTCAATTTTAAATGTGCCGATATTAAAAAATCTACGTAGATGGAGATCTTAGCAAGACTAGCAAGAAAAACAAGGACCATCAAATTTAAAACCGTCATTGTTGATTTATTTGCCACACCGCCAAATTTTATTACTGTCAGTATTTCCGGCTATAGGTATGGACTTTTTTTTTATCTGTGTGTATCTGTTAGCGCAATAATTTTAGAGATCTGCGTAACTCATAAAAGCATGAAATAATCTGACTGCTCTTTCATTTCAGTTGTTCATGTTCAGAGGCTTACTAATTATTTTACCATACTTATGTAGCCCTCACTAGCCGAGTTGGTGAAGAGAGAAGATTTCCCCACACTGCCATTTGTGCCATCTGAATTCATTCGACAGCACGGTGCAACATACAGCGGTATATCAATTATTTTCTTTTGTAGGCTATACGAAGGCAATTTATTGAGTACAGAGTTACACATGTGAATATTATCTTTGTCTAATATTTCTCCAGCATCTAAATGTGACTCCACATATGTAGTCATCGACAACCATGTAGTATCAGGGCAGTCGGCACTCTCTACCTTAACGGCTGTACAGAATCTCATTTTATTGAGTAACGCAAGGTAATTAATTGACAGTACATTACAGTTACCTCAGATTGCATAATCACACAATCCTGCAGAATGACTAAACAAAGATAAATCACTTTTGTGCAATGTCAGTAGCAGTGACTTTTTATGTAAATTTTTTTATGAATGTTAAAGCCATTACATGCACGTTACATAAAATTATAATGGTTAAAGTCAAGTCAGTGAACTGGGTTTAGGGTAACATTGAAGGTAATTAAATTAAAACATCTGAATACGATTATTTAACAGTTCTGCTACAAAAACGCTACCATTTTTGTCCACGAGAATTCCCATTGGAAATTTTAGTTCGCCTTCGTTCTTGCCTAAACTTCCAAAGGTTCGGAGGAGTTCACCAGTAGGTCTAAATACCGACACTCGGTGATTTCCAGTTTCAGTCACGTACAGAAATTCATTTGCATCCATGGCAATACACTCTGGTCCGTGCAATACTTCATTTGGGTCACCCGAAAACCTAAAAAGATAATCCTCAGTAGGACTAAAGCAAAGAATGCAGTGATTGGCAAAATCACAGATATAAAAACCACCCGATTTCTTGAAGATTACGTCATTCGGTTTAGGCTTTTGTGGTAGTTGGGAATCGATTTGACTAAGGTCAAGAGCACGCAAAAAATTAAGTTCTAAGTTAAATATTTGTATTCGATTGTTGTCTCGGTCGCAAATCCACACTTCCATATTTTCTCTAATTCGAACACCTCTAGGATTTAAAAACTCGCACACATTCATTCCTTCGCTTCCAATTTTTTTCAACATTGAACCATCTTCTCCGTATTTCAGCAGACAGCATTCTTTTCCTGCTGCATCAGTAACAAACATACTGCCGTCTTCTGCAACAGCAATACTAGCAGGATGATGCACTTCACCTTTTCCAAATTCCCGAATTTGTCTACCAACTTTGTCTAATTCAACAATTTTGTGACCATTCCACTCACAGGCAAGAATGCTGTGTGATTTACTAGAAGCAATTCCACGTGGGCCCGTTACACCATACATTATGCCCTGGGATTGCCCTAGCTCTAATACTGGCTTTACCACATTTACTAAGAATGGACTTCCAGGGATCGGGTCACAATTTACAAAAACAGAAAGCTCGTGGTCGCCACGAAATTGTGGACTGTAGCAAACCTCATACTTGCTGGTGCTGCCTTCTGTGACTTCTGCAGCCATCGAAAAATCATTATCAATGCACTTAAGAGTGGCAGAAACATTTTGACTGCATGAACAAAGTTTATGATTCCTGTCAACAACGTGAATAGTAAAACGAGCCAAATTGTCAGTTTCAGCTTTAGTGAGACCAGCTCCGCTTGCTGTACACGAGCTAGCATTTGCTTGTTCTACATATACTTTTAGATGTTTTATAGTAAGATCACGAAGGTGCAATTCACTGCTTTTTTTTAACGCAATGTTGGCTGTTTCAACAGGTTGAATAGGAGCTTTAGAACCATTTTGTAATGTGTCATGAGATGCCTCTTGGATGAACTTACAGTTTTGCAATAACTCATAATCCGTGGACATATCTAAAGTCGATTCGATGTAATGTTCGAGTCTTTCAAACTCACTTGCCAGCCTACTGAGGTCATTTTCTTGACTTCGTAACCTCTTTTTCTTTTCCATAGAGAGAGCAGAGAGTCTCGTAATCATTTCCTGCTTTCTTCGATCGACAACCTTTTTAACCCTGATAAATGCATGGTCAATTGAACTTCTTAAATCTGTCTCCTGATCTTCAACAGACATTTTAGCCATTTTAACATCATGTGCTGCTCCTGCGACACGTTTATGCACAACACGAATGTTAGACATCTTATCAACCAAGCTCTGTTTACATACTTCAGCGGCTTGGGGTATTTCCATCTTTGTATGATCAGAGTGTGATTCGGTACATTTCGGGCACACAAACATCCAGCAATCCAGGCAATACTGGTGCGCATGTTCTCTCAAATGATTAGAAATAGTACATCTTGCTTTCTGGGTGAAGCTCCCAGTTCGATGCTGTTTGAGAATACTATGATGAACCAAGTCACCATCATATTGTGATAGCTCAAGAAACGAGACTATTTCGTGATCTGGGCATTGTACTTCGTGCTCTTGTACACACTCCTTGCAAAGAAAATGACATACTTTGCAAACGGCACTGGCTGTCGACACATGCTTTTTTTGCACACAAACTTTGCAAGTTGATTGTTGACCTTCGATTTTCTGTTTAAAACTTTTTAAATCTCGTTTGTAATAGACAGGTAAAGCATCAGGAAGATTCTCGGGATCATTGCCAGGGATTAAAAAATCTTTCCTGCATATTTCAACAGGACAGACAGCCTTGCTTCTTCCCTGTATAACTAAGCCTCCTGCACAATCCCTACATAGGATATGAAAGCATGGGAGTACTTTTGGGTCTCTGTATCGCTGAGTGCAGACAGGACAAACTTCATAGTTAGAATCCATTCGATCGACCGTAATACGACCGCGATCAGAAGATGCAGATGTCACGGTGTTATACAAGAAATATACGGAGCTAAAACTTAGCTGCTAGCCTCGAACCCAAGCCGCCGTAATGGTGGAGTCTGGGAACGAGACTAGGAGCAGGAACATCAAGCATACATGTTTGTGATAATGCTCTTTACCACATGATTGTGTTTGTTGACAATGGCTAGTTTTGTATCTATTTTTTGTTTGGTCTGCTTTGCTGGATGCGCTTCGGCTGTCCCTAAAGTGGAAAGATGGTCCTCTCAAGGCTGGAGTATTGTTGGCAAGCCTTCTCCTGGTCATCAAGTGAAGCTGACCTTTGCAATCAAGCAGCACAACCCAGATTGGCTCAAGGACAAGCTCAGAGCTGTATCCTATCCTGACTCACCGCACTACACTGACTATATGAACTTTGACGAGATTGCTCAGCATGTTTACGGAGAGCCAGAGTCTGTGAAAGCTGTCACTGATGTTTTGGAGTCGATAGGAGTGAAGAAAATAGATTTTACAATTGGAAGAGATTTCGTAGTTGCATTTGTTCCTTTTGAAGCTGTGGAGAAGCTGTTTAAAGCTAATTTTTGGGAGTTTAAGCATTCTGAAATATCTGGACTTACAATTGTATCTGCACTACATTATTCTCTACCACTATATTTAAAAGAACACATTGATTTTGTTTCTGGTATTGTTTCGTTTCCAGCCTACCCCAGTAAGCCGGTTGAGCAGAAAAAGCCGGTGGTCGATAACGGACAGTTGCTTGGTGTTACGCCTGATACCATTGCTGAGAAATACAACACGTCGAAATACGAATCGACAAACAAAAACAACTCGCAAGCCGTGGCTGCGTTCTTAAAGCAGTACTTCGATCCCACTGACCTGGAAAAGTTTCAAAAGAAATACGATCTCCCCTCGAAAGCGATTACAAAAGTGGTAGGTAAGAATGTTGACGATGACCCTGGAGCTGAAGCCAACCTTGATGTGCAGTACATTGGCGCTACTGGCCGCAACGTGGACACTTGGTTTGTTTCAATCTCTACTTATTCTAACGGAAAACAAGAGGACTTTCTCTCGTGGGTGGTGGGACAAGTGAACACCACTGACTCTCCCTGGGTCCACTCAGCAAGCTACGGGGACGAAGAGAATTCGATTGACGTTGATTATGCCCAACGATTGAACAATGAGTTTATGAAATTTGGGGTATCCGGACGAACTGTTTTGTTTGCTTCTGGTGACAGTGGTGTTGATTGCTCTGGTAGCAAATACACTCCGGAATGGCCGACCAGTAGTCCGTATATAACAGCTGTGGGGGGTACAACGAGCCTCACGTCTGTATGGTCCGATGGAGGGGGCGGATTTTCAAACCTGTTCCCAATGCCCGATTATCAAAAAGAGGTTGTACAGGCTTACCTGAACGGCAAAGATGTCCCCGACAAGAAGCATTTTAACGCTTCCGGGCGAGCCTATCCCGACGTCAGCGCATTCTCAACTGGTTATATCATTGTGGACGATGGTCTGCCTGTACCTGTGTCAGGCACAAGTTGTGCTGCACCCACTTTTGCCGGTATTGTATCAATTCTGAATGACGTGAGACTCAACAAAGGCATGAAAACACTCGGCTTTCTAAACCCTCTTCTGTATACGAAACTTAAAGGCAAAGGCTTTTTCGATGTGACGAAAGGTTCTAATGGACATTTTTTTTGTGAGGGTTTCACGGCTGTGCCTGGATGGGACCCGGCCTCTGGATGGGGAAACCCCAACTTTGGACTGCTCAAGGGCCTTGTGTAGAGTACGAATAGACAGATTCTCTGACTATCGTGTATATTGACTATCGTGTATATGCAATTATGTACAAACTGGATTAGCTTTGCTACGTACATGTACCACTATATGCTTATTTTTGATTGTGGAGTCATGTGTGTTATTATATCCTATAGTTATGATTATAGCATAATTATAGTGGCAACTCTCTAACGGACTCTATAAGCAGATTGTAGACAGAGCCTCTGGCACAAATCATATTGAAGTATACACCTTGGTCCCAAGGTGTCCGTTGCTCAATGCAACACACACACAATGTTGTAAGACTCAATAAAGAGGAAAATAATGTACGACAGCACGTACTCAGCAGCTCCCTTCCAAACTTCAGTACAGTAGACTATAAAAAAAAGTATGAATCCACTCAGGTACACGCATTTACATTACATGTGCACTGTAGTGGATACACGGCTAGCTATAATTCAGTTCTCATGCAGTTCAGTTGTACTTGCATGTCCAGCAGTCCACAGAGAGAATCATGAAGACATTCCTCGTTGCTGCAGTGCTATCAGAACCCATGATAAACCCTGGAGTCACCGTATCCACAGATCTGTAGATCATATCCAGCCTCCTGCAGATCACCCACTAGTGGTAGGCTGTCAGTAACGGAGTTAGATTTGGACTCTCCAAGCACTTTCCTAGTAGAGGTACAAAGACGAGCAAAAAAAGGGGACTCTTACGTTTACAGCAATGCCCTAAATGTGCACAGAACGGTCAGTCAATACACACAATTAACCTTTGCTGCTAATAATTCTTCTACAGTACACTCGTTGCGTGCTGCAGCAGAGGTGAATGTATCTGATTCACGTTAGTGTACGTACATGTAGAATAAAATATCCACCATATGATCTGTGTAAATACCAGAGGTTGGTCACGATTTTAGTCTGGCGAGCATACGAAAATTACGTATGGTGACTATTGTCAGGCGGGTTCCCGTGTGCAGCTGGAATGCAATAAAAATATCAGAGATTTCTAATTGTTGCATGTGATCATCGTGACCAACCTCCTCTGGTCACACGTCATAATGACTGGTGTTATCATGTGAATTGTAGGACTCGCAGTTTCGCAGAGGTCCACATGCATGCACACATACGTACCTTGAAAGGCTCTCCCTCCACTGCGAGCTCCAGATTAATTTAATTACGAATTACCATTTAAGTTCCCCTCAGCAACACTGATACAGTACTTAGAGCATGCATGGACCACGCCCCTCAAGCTTTGTGGGGTCTGCACGCGTGTGTGGTGTTTGTCACTTGTGTGCATGTGGGGAAAAGACAAAATGGATTGAGGAACAAAAGTGCATGGAAAGCAAAGCAAACCTTAGCTGTGATTTCTCACATCGCCGAGTGGTCTCAAACATGATAATGCACTCTCTACCACATTCCCTCGTACTGGTAAATCCCGTAATACTGCACAATAACTATCACCTAAGGATGATTTAAAAACACGTATACACCATATATGCCTATTCTTACCATCGTTGATCTCCTTTACATAGCCTTTCAGCTTCGATCTCGAGGCAATCATAGATGTTGTAAAAGGCCTTAGGGTGTAATAGGCATATGTCACCTTTGATCTCTGCCCAGGGTGGGGTCGACCTAGCGTTATTTTAGAGACAACTCGGCCTGGGTACGAGGCTAATTGAACAAAAGCAGTGAAGGACTTAGGTAGTGACCAGAGGAGGTTGGACACGAAGCCAAAAAATGTTTTATGACGTCTTCGTAATTAACATACGTACCTTGAAAGGCTCTCCCTCCACTGCGAGCTCCAGATTAATTTAATTACGAATTACCATTTAAGTTCCCCTCA
>VSKX01046904.1_pt1 | contig 11242 bp, 6 predicted proteins | sample 4799481 | NCBI WGS metagenome assembly VSKX01 (sample SAMN12179537, study PRJNA552185) | sponge metagenome | biome: deep-sea hydrothermal plumes; feature: spots directly above weak diffusing fluid; material: sea water; isolation source: sponge from the Swan site of a hydrothermal vent ...
CGTACACACACACGTACACACACACACACACACACACACACACACACACACGCACACGCACACACACACACACACGCACACACGCACACACACGCACACACACGCACACACACACACACACACGCACACACATGCACACCTGACAAACAAAACTAGCCCCAAGCCGCAGTTCAGTCTTGTTTCCATGACGACAAATAACCACGCTCAAGTGACCACTCTTCTACAAATGAAAACAAATTCTTAAACAGTCTATAATCTAGATCTCTATACTGATGCAATTAACAAACACAGAATTTAATATTTTACTTATAACTACCTCTCCGTTGACAGCCACTATAGGTGCACGGTATTCATGAATCACGTCGTGACCCAGCCCCCACAGGGAGAAGTTAGCCACGCCCAGTTGAGTGGACACAGTAGCGGAGAGGTCCAACAGTGGTGCAAGATCCTAGTGGTGGTATACATTAATTATAACAGCTGCAGATGCCTTCAAAACAGATTATTAAGGTTGGTTTATAATACGACGCTAGCGTCAAAACGTTGACGTTACGTTGGAATAGATCTAATCGAGCGTTTCCTGACGTTGGACGCTACGTCGGGTCTAGCGTCATATTATAAACCAGCCTTAAGCCTGATACACAATAATTATGACGCAAATGACGCTGCTACTTCAATAGGATTCCAGTCTATTCCAACGTAGAACGCTAGAAAAAAAGGCGGAGATTTACAGAAACGCTAGCCCAGCGTCATATTATGAACCAGGCTATATAGACAGACAACGATGACAATGCATGCGTACAGCTAGCCTCATTCCCCAGATTGTCTCCAAAATAACGCTGGGTCACCTCCTTGACCTGGTATTGAAGCGACAATGGATAAGTCACAATCATTGTAGTAAAAGTAGTAAACCATTTTTAGTGGCAAAAGAGGCCATTCGTGATTGTTATTATGTGAGCGACATGTGACCTTCAAAGACACACATGCGTGGCTGCTATATGCTACAATAAAACCTCTACGCTAGTCAAAGCAGCTGCTGAGTGTATTTCTAGGGCTTGTATATCACGTAAACTGTTTCTATAAGCTATAAAATGCAGTCAATTATAAATATGGCTCCAAAAGTAAGGATCGAGAGGAGATTCCCTTTCCGTCTTTGATCTCACCTACCTCTTCTCTAGCCACTCCCCTCAGTACCGCCAGCTTTCCCTGTAGTGTGTCCATACTCCACACAGCCTCCCTGTCTCCACGCAACAGTCTAGCAACCACTTGAGCCTCTCTCTCCATGTCGTTGAGCAGCTGTGGTGAGTTCCGCAAGAAGTGTGGTGGGAATGCGAGGGCAACTGTCAGCTGTGCCTCATTGCCGAGGGTGGTTAGGATTGCACTGGCCTCCTCTACCAGCTGTCTGACTTGCATTACAGCGTGTGGAATGGACTCACTTCCGTCACTGACCAGTGCTCTCTCCTCCTCCTCACAGTTGAACAAACTAGAATTATTATTAGAGTTCGTTGAGGTTAATTACACAGTATCAAGTCCATTAGCAATTAAAAATTAAAAGCATTCTGAACATTTTATCAAATTTCTCAGAACTGCATTTGACGAGGCATGGATTAATCTACTACACACACTACATATGCGGCAATGACTCATAGCTAAAAACCCTCATTCATATTTTGTCCAAGTTTCGTATGAATAAAATGAGTTAAAGTCTATTCACGTTCACCTGGTCCCCGGAAGTAAAACGTACACTATAAGTGACAAAACATGAAGACCAGGTGAATGCGAATAGACTTTTAGTTCCGTGTATCCCCGTACATACATACCAACTTGCACACCTAAACGTGCACACACAAACAACATGTCTAGCTATACACACAGCAACTCACTTATTGCTACTCACACGAGCACAAGGAACACTGTCTACAAAGAGGGGGGTCGAGGACACAGACTTGTGAGGTGTGCTCAGCTCTCGTTTTAGCTCAGTAACTTGTCTCTTATAACCTTTTTTCTCCGCTTCTAGCAGGCTTACTGCATAAACACACAACATACAATAGTCACAATCGTACTGTAACGTATTAACTAAGGACAAGTATAATCTATTCAGTAGAGCTTAACGGTTATACTACTTACTTACTTCTTTTTATCAAAGTCGCTTTACTTCGTGTTTTTAAATTCAAGTCAGCTGCTATTTGTGAAGAAGAGGTGTCACTGTGAGTGTGCAATTGCTTGCCAGCATATGTTTCCCTCAAATTTTCTAGAATTGTGTCCGTCCACGGTCCAAGGTTTTCAATAATGACGACCAGCTTATTATAAGTGGCTGGATTGTGCCTCACTAGATTCATTAAGTGAGTCAGTACTTCATGAGTAGATTCTGCTGTTCTACTCTCTGGGATGTTTTCATACACATTCAAAGGGATGAGTCCATGTGCAAATAACTCGCTGCCCAAAGGAGCAATTGATGACTTTAGTAGATCACGCATCACAGGATAACATTCCCTCAGCGTTTCATACTCTGGAGACTCGTCAAACGACGCTGCTGTAGCCATTCCTGATCGATTCTGGTCTTCTTGTAAGTACGTAAACCGATAACTGCGGGACTGATTGTGGTGGAGCAGAAAATAGTTGCTAACATACTGCGCATGCGCACCTTGTGTTGGCCAGTGAGAGTTCAAAGGTCAATTAGTAGAAGTTAGCTAGCTCATGCTTTCTCGCATGTTGTTGTATTTGTCAACAAAATAAACGGCTTATCAGTTAGCTAGACACTCTATAAAAGGTTTCTAAACACAGCAAAAGGATGGGAAAGGCAGTCGGCGTTAATTCGCCCAGTCAAAAGCAAGTGGAAATGAAAGGAGTCCTCGGGAAGCATATCGGCCGTTATTTGGATCAGTACACTTTTATGTGTGTGTTCGGATCTGTACTAGGCTACGCCGTTATGCCGCTCATTGGGGTAAGCATAGGCATTGTGTTAGAGTAGCTAGCTGGCATCTTGACCGTGTCTGTTGGGATTATATATACGTACCTACTACAGGAAACCTTTGTTCTTTGTTGTTCAAAGTTTATTAAAAGCATTTGCTTGTAGTTTATTAGTTGGTAACTTGTGGGTGTTGGTTTACGTGTACGTGTATTCCCATTACAGACCTTGGAGACTCTGCTGCTCTCTGTGATTGTCATCGGCCTCTCTATCCACGGTTTCCGGAGAAACTCCCCTAGAGAGGTACATGTGTGTGTGTGATGTGTGAGGCTAGTGTGTAGAGAGGTACATGTGTGTGTGTGATGTGTGAGGCTAGTGTACGTACGTGTAGGGTCAAGAGTAAGGAGTGTTTGTAGTGATAAGATAGTGGTGTGTTGAGTACGTAGTAGTGGAGCTTACGTAGCGTCAGGAAATGCTCGATTAGAGGCAGGTTTCAATTAAATGTTTCTACCGTTAAACTCCAGCGTCATATTGTGCACCAGGCTTAACTCCAGCGTCATATTGTGCACCAGGCTTAACTCCAGCGTCATATTGTGCACCAGTGTGTGTATTTATTCCCCCAAATGTTTTCAACTTCTGTTGTACATATTTTATTGTTTGTGTGTTACTGTAGTTTCAGTATTGTTTGAGCATTAATTCATTCCTACTCCAGGAAACCTCTCTCTTCCTAAAACCCTACGCTCCCTAATCAATCTATTACGAGTCCCCAAAAAATTGTAACACGTTTCTCTTTGCATCTCGTCCCTAGTTATTGTTAATTATTGCGGTTGGTGTGTACTATTCCCCTTTCCTGGTATTTTGCTTCACATTGATACAGCATTCTATCAACTAGCCTAAGTATACATACGTAATATGACATAGAACCTGTGTATATATATGCCTGGTTCACAATACACGTAAATCGCTGATGCAGCATGTCGCCGCGTTGAATAGAACTCAAGTCAACGTGAATTGCACGCGGCACCCCCCACAGAGCGGCACGTTATGTTTATTGTGAACCAGGCCTCTGTGATACTTGTGAGACCATGTGATGTTAGTAGAATAAAGCAGAGATTCTTAGAACCTGCATATAGTTTTAGAGGTTCTACTCATTTCCTGGTGGTAATTTGTTATAATTGGTGGTATTCAGGATGACAGGAGGAGAAACAGAGAAGAGAGAAGATCCAAGAAGCAAGACTCAAAGAAAACAGTTCACGTTCAGGTCTGTGTCTGTGTGTGTTGAGACTAACCGCTTGTGTGGGTAGTACTAAGTACAAGGCTATTAGCGCTACATACACTCCACAATACACACACTCCACGTGTGCGTGCAGGTTATTGTTGATTCAGAGAACCAATCAAAGAGGTACAAGGAAGACCTCACTAAGAGTCCTAAAAATCCAATAACGTCAGCAGAGGAAGATGAAAATGAAAGAGTTAGTCAGTAACTTCATTATAGTCATCTGTATACTAACAAACTCCTGATGATTACATACACAAGTTATGTGACCTATTATGATCACCTTTCTGCAAATATGAAGGCTATAGTTCTGTGTTTAGCTCACTCATTGCTTGTGGCTGTGCCCAGTGTTACCTGTCTCTACCTCTCTCTGTGTGTGTGTGGCTGTAGCTACGTAAACTGGAGGAAAAGCGTGAAAAGAAGGCTAGAAAGAAAGAGGAAAGGAACAAACGCCGTGAGGAAGAGAGAAAAGATAAAGAGGTCCGCTAAAAATCTTATTATTGTACGGAATCCTTAAGCCTAGTTTAGAATAGGACATTGGAGCTTACGTAGCGTCACAAGCGTCAAAAACGCTCGATTAGAACTTGGGTCTAATCGAGCGGTTTTTTTTTACCTTTTTGGACGCTCGTGACACTACGCTGAGCTACTGTTATATTCTGAACTAGGCGAAAGGTTATTGTTGCATTAATGTATACGTTTTAATAAACGATTGCTTCCCTGTAGAGAGAAGAGAACAACCGTAAAGAGAAGTCAGAACAAAGGGCACTTAAGAAACAACAGGAGAAAGAAACCAGAGAGAAGGCTAAGGGTTTCTTGTTCCCTACCTACGAAACGGTCAGTATGTCTGTGTTACTACAGTATTGCTTGTGTATAGTGGATCAACAGCTTTAGTTTGCTTAGTGCTTTGTGATGTTGTCTTAGGCTGTGTGTGTTTTCTGATAGCAGCCTAATGCATTAGAACTACACACACACACACACACCGTGCAGATTAAAGCTATGGTGACTCCACAAAAACCACTTAAAAGAGAGAGAAAGCATTCCACCTCCTCCACAAGTTCTGGCTCATGCTCCTCGTACCGCTCACACCCTCAGACTCCGCCCAGACCACACCCTCTCCCGACTCGTGCTTCCAGTGATCCTATTCTGTATCCGGCCCAAAAGCTATCTCCTTGGACTGCTGTGACGACTTCAGGCCCGGTCTCAAACACTCCCCCTTGTCCCCCTAGCGAGACTGCATTATGGTCTCCTCCCTCACAGCCTCACACCGTCACATCTGGCACACCTGGCACTGAGCCCTGGCAACAATCTGACTTGGTAACAAGACCATTTTCGACTGCAATCGTACCGAATCACACTTGGAGCGATTTGAACACTTCCGATTCCTTTTTTGCAAATTGGATGAGCCCACCTCCTGTGGAAACTGTTGTTCCCGGTCAAACCTGGTATCCGCAAACGTTATTGAACGCTAGTATTTGGCAAGACCACTCTGTTGTTGTTGGGCCAGGGAATCCGCAACAAAATGGCAGAGTTGAATCACTTGTCCCCCAAAACAGCAGGTTTTACTCACTTTTCAGTAAAGAAGTTTCAACAACAACGCCGCCGCTTTTGGACTTTCAACCTAGTGCCGGTGATGCTGATCATGTGACGAATACTGAAAACCGATTAGACGATACTAATTTGGCAAGTACAAGCACTGAAGATGATCCAAGTTTTGACGAATGGCCAAATATTTGAACTGCAGTATTTAAAAGCAGAGCCTGAATTTTGTTAGTATTTAGTATAATAATACATCATTCTTTTGTTGGCTAATGTGTATACATGATTCCCCTTCAATTATAGTGGCATTCTTGATTATATATTTAACAAAGTACCTAAAGAACCGCTTTCATAATTTATATATGGAAGAATACGTTTACTGTTGAAGATGAGCATGCATGTATTCTTGTAGCTTGTCTGTTATCGTGAGCACACGATTACTAATCGAAGGTTTTCCACGAAACATAACATAAAGAGATTTTCATAATTATAACCATAGTGGCACAATATACAAAGAAATTCTACGCACATGAAAATCAACTATCTGGTTTGTGGCATTTTTAAGTCACTATTTTGAATGGATAGTGTGTTTGTACTGCGGCTCGGTAAGGTATTTGATTCAGTATTAATTACAGGGACAGTCTCAGTTGTAGAGGCAGTTCCTTTGTCTGTGAGGAGCAGGTCCAGTTGGTCGAGTCTCTGTTGCTCCATCTTGATGCCTTCAGTGAATACAACAATGTCAGTGTCCGTTTGGATGGCTTTGGAGCGACGATGCCAGTACTTCATGAACCGAGCTTCAAACCTTTTCTGTTGTTGTGTATGCGTGTGGAGATAAAACAGTGAAACACTTCAATCAGCTCACACAAAGGAACACAGTGCACATACCATACGACCAGAGGAAGTCTGACAACTGTATACTTGCATGACCAGCACATTATGCAATAATCACATGACAAATTATTGTGCAGTGCGTTTCCGGAAGCGCACAAATATCAGACCTCACCATTGAAGGAAGGAAGTTCCAATCTGACACACACACACACACACACACACACACACACACACACACACACACACACACGCACACACACACACACACACACACACACACACAGCACTCACACACACAGCACTCACCCAGACACTCTCCTCTGTCTCGACCTGGCCCTTGGTCAACTCAGGAAAATGAATTTCCACCGCCTTCTTTATTCTCCAGTGCTCCAGCTGAATGTATAATAGCTGAGTCAGCAATCCCAGACCAACGCCCACACATCCACTTACAACACACGACCGAAAACCTCGCTCTAAACAAATAAAAACAGCAGTTTCTGCATACCTTAATCTATTTTAGACGGGTAGTAATTGTGGCGATTTCAGATTTTTTTCTGTTTTTAGGGTACTCATTTTGGCGATTCGCACCAAATTTACCAAATTCAATACAGCATAAATAGAAACGCGGACAAAATGTTTTATTAACGGGGACAAAATTTAGCGATAAACACAAAATCGCTAAAATTCGCTAAAATGAGTACCCATCTACAATAGTAACAATAAGGTAATTACTATTTTACTTGATAGGATGGTGGCCATGGTAGCAGCGATGCCTCCACTAGTTCCACTGCTCACAACCTCTGTCTGTCGTTGTGTGAGGTGTGTGCTACCAGCTCCACTCATCAAGAGAACGTGTCTAATACCTAGTACACAATAATAACAAAATAACAGAGGAATTAAGGTCAAATTGAGTTGAGCAAAGGAACAGGAAGTAGACATGCAGGAAGTAGACATGCAGAAAGTAGACATGCAGGAAGTAGACATGCAGGAAGTAGACAGGAAGTATTTCTTAAAGCTAACTTTTGACTGGTATACAGTAAGGTAAATCATTTCATTCTGAGGTAAGAGCTATTTCTAACCATAATAATTATGGCCAATTAAGTTTAACCATACACTTTATGGCCAAGCTTAACCTTCACTTTATGGCCCAAGTTATGGCCAAGAGAACCAGGGCTCAACTCAAACCTATTTGACCTTAGGCAATTAAGCATAGTAAGATCAGAGTGGCCTTGTCTCTGTTTTATCACAGTAGTATAATAATAATACGTACTGAGAAATGTTGCTGTGACGAGTGCAAAGTTTGCACCAGTGGAGAGAGCGTAGACGTGACTGGGGAGATCTCTGTACACAGCCACACCCATACCCATGGCAACCCCACACGCACCTGAACAGATTGCATGATGGTGTGCAAGTAAAATTAATAAACTCAATGCACACAAGACTAGTGATAATTATGTAGATTGTGGCAACTGTTGTGTTCTAATTTAATTGAAAGGTCTATGTTAGAGCTACTAAATGCATACTAATAAATTATACTCAAGTTATGGACTTTCGACTCTAGACATCCCATACTGAAATTATGGGCTGGTCTCCTCAGCACATAGCCTTTAAACTGCGTTTGGACAGTCCAATCGCAAAGATTAGCCCAGAAAAAAACTTTATCAAATGGCATTTTCAGTTCAAATGACCCAATTTTGACAATTTCACTCCATGGTTTTTCTTCGAAAATAGACTCGAAAGCAATTGGTCATTTGAGCACATCATCTGAAGGGTCTACGTTAGAGCAATCTAATGGCACGTTTAGTTAGGAAATTGGATTATCCTAACTCAAGTTATGGCCTCTTTAATACAGTGTCTAGTGTCCTCTGGTTGGAGGGCCCTTATTGTGGTACGTGACTGATTGACTCACCAGAGAGTGCAGAGCAGTAGAGGATGGGACGCACTGTGTCAGGGTACTGTCTCAACCAAATGTAGCCCTTCCCACATGCAAGCCCTGTCACACCTTGATAAGGGGGGAGGAGGGGGAGGGGGGCACTTAATTCATACTTGTGAGCCAGAACACGTATTACACATTGTGCATGTTTACTCACCTGCAACCAACAGCTTCTTCCAAGCAATAACAACCATCATTCAGTCTACGTAGCTGCAAATCAGTCAATTATCAGGCAGTGAAATTTAACTGGTAATGATCGTCTTTTTGATTTCAATTTTACTATTTCGTTAAGTTGGATTCTTATTGACCTATGACCTGTAAACACTCTTTGATCGAAGGCTGTTGTCCAAAATGTCGCAAAACTTGAGAGCTGAGTACACACAGAGGGTCTTAGCGGACTCTACTAGTTCTGGTAACAAAGTAAAGATCTTTCAGAAGCAGTTTCCAGTGAGTATTTGTGGCTAGTCTAGGAAGGAGGCTTCCCTTATTAGAGCCCACTTCCTTGTCTTTCCTCCCAGGTGAACGAAGTACCCGTGTTCTTGAAAACAAGATTTGATAATAGAGTATATCGGTGAGTGTGCAAAGCTGTTATAAACCTGTCGTACACTTCCTTTTGTCTGCAGAGGCATAATGGTTGGCAGCATGCTTGGAATTGCCCTGTCTGGACTCTTTATAGGCATGATGGCTACTAACACTATGCCAAAGAAGCCCCAGTCATAGTTCAGTCATGCACTAGCCGTAGACCCACCACATTAGTCTGTAGTATAATGTTTGTTTATGTGAAATTTATATAAGGATTAAATTGGATCGTGGGAGGCAGTAAAAAAGAAAAGATTGTTTTAGTGCATGATGACGTCACAAAAGGGCTGGGTCAGCACGTGACATCTGTAATTCTACTGAGTCGAGTCAGATTGTGTGGAAAGCAACACTCAGATTGTGTGGAAAGCAACACATTGGCCGGCTACTGTAGTCGCTTCTTTACACGCCGATAAGAGAGACAGGGGCTGTTTAGTGGAGTCCCTGTAGCCTACTACAACATAAGGTGAGTCGTTGACTAGTATACACGCTGGCTGCATGGAGCTAGCTAGATAGTTGAAGTCTGTCCCATGATATCTTAGTGCTAAAACTTAATGTGTTTAGGTTGTGTCAGTGATCAATTAAATACACATGGAATATACCACAAATTTGATTAATCTTGCCCAATGGCTTCTAATTCTATGCTGTACCAAAGAGTTGAATAACAAAAATATTCTCCCTTGGCTCGCGATCATGGTGTAAGCGTAGCTAGCTACGGTATACCTATATACAGGTAGTGAAAATATTGGTGAGGAACAGCACTAGTGTTAGTGTGTGTCAGTCAGGGTTGTGAAAAGGTACCCAATTAGTCACTGGTCAATTAGTAGTCCCCCGTCGTTTTTGGAGTCAGTTTTTTGACCTCTTCTCTTCTCTCTGCTGGAATATTTCTAGTGTGTGTGTGCGTGTAGCTGCTTCTGTGTGTACTTAAGTTATAGCAATTTGATGGTTGAAACAACAGCAGATATTTGAATGCTACAAACACAACGATAGATAGCTAACCGTGTGTTTGTTTGTATTACCTCCACTTGCAATGAGTAGGGCCCTGTAATTATAAACGAATGCACAGTTAAGCCTGGTTCAGAATATGACAATAGTCCTTCGTTTCATGTTTCAGTGTATGCATACGTGCACATTATTTTGCACATGTGCAAAAATAAACCACCTCTTATATCGAGCAATCGGATCGGTTAGAACCCGAGTCTAATCTAAGGTTTTGTACGATAGCGTACGAAACGAAGGACTATCGTACACCTAGCTTCACACACTATTATTCCAGTGTTCCGTTACGTAGCATCATAATTATTGTGAACCAGGCTTTAATGTGACACAGCTGGTATGTGAAACTTTCCTCAAGTTCTTCCTGAGTTGTAGAGTAAGAGACCCCTTCCTTATATGTAATTGTGTTTTTGACTTCTCCTAATGTGGTTAACAATGCACTAATGTCAAATTGATTTGAGTTGAGCCCTCATTTTCATGCTATAATTTGGCCATACTTCAATAATTTCTTGAACTAATAGTCTTGTAATTAAACAGCTCTTCTAACTATTACCTCAAAATGAGGTGATTACCTACCAGTCAAAAGTTAACTGCTTTTGTCTACTTCTTGGGCTCAATTCGAATCAATTAAACTTTACAGTGGTTTTCAGCAATTTTTGCAATCCAGAAGTGTATTAATTACGTGTAGAAACAAGTGACCAAGTGGCCAAGTGCCCAAAAACTGGCCAAGTGGCTCAAAAGTGGCCAAGTGAAACATGTACCAGTAGATTAGACAGGAAAGTCTACAGTATGAGATTGTCTTCAACTTCCAGTTTGAAAACTTTGGTGTAAAGACTTTCAAAAACCGCTGTAGTGCATGAACAGGGTTAGTGTTTACTCCTACCAATGGGAAGTGATTTTGATTCGTCAGGGTTGCTGTACAATAGCTACCTGTGTTGCCACGGCACTAATGAATTGTGTGTCTATGGCCAATTAAACAATACATTTCTCTACACCATAGTGTTGTGGGGGCTTGTTCTGTTTATAAGAGTAGGCCCACGGGGTTCAATAAACCTAAAGTGTATTCGCTCACCTGCTCCTGTGTTTTTGCACTGTATCTTGGTCACACTTTTGATGAATTCAAGTATCATTCTGTTTCTAATTAAACCTCGCATCTAACTATCGCTTCAAGATTTTTGTAGGATTAGCC
>VSKX01033166.1_pt1 | contig 11234 bp, 11 predicted proteins | sample 4799481 | NCBI WGS metagenome assembly VSKX01 (sample SAMN12179537, study PRJNA552185) | sponge metagenome | biome: deep-sea hydrothermal plumes; feature: spots directly above weak diffusing fluid; material: sea water; isolation source: sponge from the Swan site of a hydrothermal vent ...
CCCCCCCCCCCCCCCCCCCCCCCGAATACACACACACAGTGTATATAATATACTCGCGCATACACCAGGTTGCTGAACACACACACACACAGCTAGTGTATACAGTGTATTGTACTCGCCCATACACCAGGTTGCTGAACGGCTGTTAGAGAAGGAGGTACTGAAGAGAGATGATATGATAGAGTTGCTAGGATCCCGACCGTTCCCGGAGAAGTCTACTTACGAAGAATTTGTTGAGGGGACAGGAGGTATGGACGAGGACACGAAGCTACCGGAGGGACTTGCAGACTGGGACAAAACTAAAACATCAGGAGCATCTTCATAAGCTAACGATAGCTACATAATAGACAGTGTTTGTCCTGTTTCTTGGTAAGTATTACAATGCACTTGAGCTAGCAATGATTGCTCACAATAATTTATACCACATCTTGATTCGTAATCAAATGAATTGCACGTACGTAAGCTATTGAGAGATTTCCTGATTCGTATCAAACATGATTTGCACGTACGTAAGCTATTGAGATTTGTAAAATCAAACATGATTTGCACGTACGTAAGCTATTGAGAGATTTTTATGAGTGATTCAGATATCGTATAAAATGTTATGATATAATAAAACCATCGTCTATCACAGCAAAGGTAAGAAATACGTTCATGTGGTTGCAAATAGATAAAGAAGTCCTTTTGCATAAGAGACAACTTCGTTTCCTCCTAGCTTGGATTCTCCGTACACACGGTCAACAAATGTGATAGGGACCTGGAGGGAGGGAGGGAGAGAGTGGGATAATAATACTCACTTTATACTATGCCAAACAACCAGGAAGAGAGAGAAGGAGAGAGTGGGATAATAATACTCACTTTAGCCCTCTCTCTATACTACGCCAGGATGGATTTAGGTGTAAAAAAGTTTTCTGCAAACTCATTGCCAAGTCAAAGGTATGTCTGCGCACAAATACAACAAGACTACAAGTGTAAGTGTACGAGTATGCTATTAGCCAAACAAAGTAAACACAATAAAAAGTAACGGAAATTTTAGACCATAAGGGCTGTGTTATATAGTGGAACTGCCATCAGGCCCTCAGCTATTATAAGCTATTATAATAATTATAATACTATAATTATCAGATCGCTATAATTATTAAAGTGAGTGGGTGGCTGCCCCCTATGGAAAGCTGTGTTCCCCTGTTACAATGAACACCTATAAAGTGGATTTCAACAGTACGTGAAAGAGAGCTAAGGAAAGTTAGAGAGATAATTATTCCTCACTTCTCCTATTGTGTATCCAAGTTCTCTTGCTCTCACAATCATCTCCATCTGGAACACGTAACCCTTGGATACACACCTCGACATGAGGTCTACCAAGCTACTCTTGCGATACAGCCTATGATTGGAGGGAGGGAGGGAGAGGGAGGGAGGGAGAGGGAGGGAGGGACGGTACAACGGTGATGAAGAAAGTGAATACGACAATGAGATGCTTCACCTGAAGCTTCCAGTGAGGTCAGAGGCTCCTGGTCGCAGCAACACCTGTGCCAGGAAGTTTGCCCCTCGACTGTAGCAGAGGAAACAGTGATGCTGTAACACAGTACAATTAATGTTTACAACACTCAAAGGATTTTGACCCATCACAAAACTCTAATCTAAATACATCATTGGAAAGGCGTTCTCAAAAGCTACTGAATGCATACTTTAGTTTTGAAATCGGACATTCTAAACTCAAGTTATAAGCTCTCAAAGGCAGCTGCCAATTTCGGCAAGGTTATTTGTAACACAGAACGTCGTTCCAACAGGAAGAGCCTGATGGTGTCACCTGATCAGTTTCCGTTTCAGATCCCAGCCGTAAACTCCGCCCCCCATGGAGTACCGAGTGCCCGTCACTATGTCATAGTTCTTCTCCTCTTGCAATCTGACACAAAATTAATGATACCAAACTGAAAAAAAATCTACTAAAATCAACTTACTCGATGAATTCTGGAATGTATTTTGGCTGTATAAAAAAAGCGTGCATGTCGATAATTATTCAATACAAGTGCTCACATGATGTGATAAGTCAGCGTCCATAATAATGATGAAATTGCCAGTAGCGTGCTTGATTCCGTGTATATACGCAGTGCCTGAATAAGATGTACTGAATAATATATACCCTGTGACATACTCAGTCTCTCAATTACCTATTCCGAGTTTAGCTTCTCTTGGTCTCAAGACAATTTTGTCCTCTCCGTACAGGCTTTGCAGTTGCTTAGCAACCTCCAGCGTGCCATCAGGACTATTATCATCAATAACGATCACTTCATAGTCATAACCACTGTGTGTGTGTGTGTGTGTGTGTGTGTGAGTGTGGGGAGGATCTAGATATTAAAGGGAGTGTCGAGTTGTGGCACAAAATGACAGTCACAGAATAAGGAGTGAATAAGGGGCTCACCTTTTCTCAAAATACTTGACAAGCAGCCACGTGATGAGAGGCAGATTTTCTCTCTCGTTGTAAGTTGGTAGGAGCACAGAATATTTGTTTTTACTATCCCTTTCCTTTTTGAAACTCATCTTTTTACGACGTTTTTGAGAAGTCAAAGGTGGAATTGAAACTTGGACGCTTCAACCACTACGTACATGTAGACCACATTGGTGAAATGTTCATTGTGCTGTTTTACTCTCTTATGATAATTCTTATGACATGCTCAGTCTGATATGCTCTCAGTTAGATTGGGGGTCCAAATATTTCAGGGGGGTCCAAATACTACATAGTATTTGGACCGGGGGTCCAAATACCACTGAAGTAATAGGACCGGGGGTCCAATTTTAGGGGGTCCGAAATCTTCGTGACAGACCAACCCCAGACCAAGCAATGGCTTTTGAAGTTGAGCAGAAGTTTTCCATTTCTCCAGAGACCAGAGAAAAGCTTGCAGCCCTTGGAGCATTGAAGAAAGGCTCCAAATCCTTCACTGACATCTATTATGATACTACTGACCATTCTTTAACATTCAATGACTTTTGGCTGAGAAAAAGAAATGGCTCTTGGCAATTGAAATCTCCTTTGCAAAGACATGCTTCAAAACCCCTCACGGACAAATACAAAGAAACAGAGAACGAAGAAGATATTCTAAAGCTGTTAACGGAATGCGGATTCGTTATTAAACGTGACGAACGTTCGTTACAACAGCTCGTCGATACCCAATTTCTAGTCGCCATATCCGAGTTTACTACATTAAGAGAAATTTGGTTGCTACCCAGTGATCCTGAGATAGAGGGACTGTCTGGCGGTAACGTAGTCTTGGACAGCACCAACGAAGGCTACGAGATTGGAGAGGTGGAGCTAATGGCTGACTCTCACACCCTCACGAATCAAGCAGAGGAATTTGTCAAAGAAATGGCTACTAAAATTAGTACGTTCCTTTACTTTCTTGCAGAGTATTTGCACATTGTTACAATACTGTATGCAATACTATATTGATTTGGCCTTTATTGAGAGGCTACTGTACACACACTGTACATAGGGACCTTACTGTTATACAGAGGTGGCCTTTATTGAGGGGTTGCTGTACCCAGACTGTACATCACATATATATCACCCTATCTATGTACACAGGTGATTCATCAGTGGCCGTGCCTGGAGGGAAACTCTCATTTCATCTCTGCAGGACAAACCACTCTCTCTGGACCCAGCTGATAGAGAGCAAAGTGATGAGAAGGTGTGCTTGTGTGGGTGTGGGTGTGTGCGTGAGTGTGTGTGTGTGGGTGGGTGGGTGTGGGTGTGTGGGTGTGAGAGTGGGTGGGTGGGTGTGCGTGTGTGGGTGTGTGGGTGTGTGCGTGGGTGTGTCTGTGTGGGTGGGTGTGTCTGTGTGGGTGAGTGTGTGTGTGTGGGTGTGTGTGTGTGGGTGTGTGCGTCTGGGTGGGTGTGTCTGTGTGTGTGCGTGTGTGTGTGTGTCTGTGTGAGTGCGTACGTGAGGTTCTAGATCAGAGGAGATATAACATGTATACCAATCAGCGTACCTACCAATCAAGACATTCCAATGGTATTTTCTTTCTTCAAGGTTATGAAAAAGAAGGTGAAGAGGCATTGGAATGTCTTGATTGGTGCGCATGTCATACCTACTGTATAGCAGATCAGATGGGCTAGCTGTGTGTTGTCTGGGAATGTATGCTTTTTAGTAACACCTTTCCTGTCTCCACATAACATGTCTCCACATGATATGTCTTCGTTACACCTGTAGGCCTTGATGTTGCGAACTCTGTCTGCCTTAGCGTTACTGGGGTCATATCATATCTCAAGGTTGTCATAAACAGGCATGTATGTACTAATGTTTGTATAATATTTCGTGAATGATGTAATGTCATATAAATAATAAAACATGATTTGTGGGTGACAATAATAATTATAATGCAACAATGGTGATAACACGAACAGCAGTGAATGAGTCATAATTTATTAATTAGCAACGTCCAGAAAATATTGAGACAAATGCAAGGAAACGAATTTTTCAATAAATAGTTCACTGTCCAACATTGCAATATGAGCAGCTCGTCCGATTATAGAGTTGGCAGAAACTGGCAGCGAATGATCGACACTCACACGTACCAAGTTCACTCTAGCTTGTCTCAACGGCTCAAGAATATTCTGCATCATTTCCAAACAAACGGTCGATTGCAAAGAGCCATCGGAAGCGACAGACGCCAATTTAGCAGATTGATAAGGCACGTATTTATCTTGCGGGGAAGTCAAGAGAACAATGTGGCGGAAGTACTCCATACTTGGAGCCTCGCTTAAGTGGTAGAGGAACGAATCGCGAGGGTTAGGGGCATCTTTGAGAGACAGTTGAAGAAGAGACGTGGAATTATACCATCTTCGAACGGCCCACATTCCCAGACTCACAATCCCAGTCTGAAGTTTGGTTCCAAGGTGTGGACTGCATATCGAAATAAAAAGGTGCAATTTTGCCTGAAGGAAAGCGAACTCGGGCCGAGTCACAAGTGATCGAATGATGATACTGCCGAGGGAATGCCCGATGAAGCTCACTTTTGACGGAGGGGTGGGCATGTCCTTCACATATCGTACAACTTCCTCCAACAATTTGTCGGTCATCGAGTTAAAGTCGCAAAACGTGTCTGACTGGTTCGAGTGAGCCATGAGAAAGTCGAATTTGATTTGCGGGAGTACCATTTGAAGAAAAACGCGATACAATCGAAGATCAAACTGGTTTCCTTGCAGCCCGTGAACACAGATAACCAAATGAATTCCGGGGGATTTTCTTAGCCTTTGCCGATGCGGGAGGGCATTAACTAGAAATGGGTGGATTTGCATAGCAAACATTTCCAATCCCGGCGTAGTTCCGGGGACGTTGAAACTGTTTGGAGGGGGAGGTGGTCTCGATCCCACTTGGAGCTCACTCAGAGTTTCCCACGGACAAGGCTCGACAAACAATACTCCCGTCGAAGCCCCGCCCTCGATATTGTCGGTGCAGTACAGAGTGAGCGGAATGTGAAGGTTTTTACGTAATTTAGTAGCCACTGAGGCTTGGGTGACAGGATTCCATATATTGTGAACATTCTTCAAAATGGGACTACCGGTTGACACAAACGATTCCATCTGATAACGCAACTTGAGACTGTGCGACTGACTTGCAAGATACGCAAACATCCGAGGGTGCACGATGGCATTCTGACAAAACCACTCCCATGTCGACGCCAGCGAAGAATTGAGAATTGTGAGCTCTCTTTTACACTCGTCTTCAGCTTCTTCAAGTGTAGTAGCTTTATTAATGGCTGCATGATCTGGCAGAGGATCGGTTTCAGATTTTTCTCCACTCATGATGGCGTATCCAATATGGAGACTGTCCCGTGCGGATCTGAGCACATCGGACAACATTTTATGAGCGTCTTGCCCTCTCTGCAGCTGATGTTCCGGGACCCTATAGACTGCCTCGCGACCCTCCTCTCCCGATTCACTCTCTGAAACGCTGCAACCAAACAACACAGTGGACAGATCAGGCCAGAGCAAAGGAGCTGAAAGAGAGAGACAGAGAGACATGTGTAATAAAACATGTGTAACAAAACATGCATGTGTATTCAGTAGTGATAACAAAGACAAAATGGTGTGTTTGAGTACACAATACGTGTGCATTGGCTTTAATTAGCACAGAGGTGGTTTTTCTACATCACCCTGAGTGCCCTAATTGCATTACGTACACACATGCAGAGGAGGTGGCTTTTAACATGGGTGCCTAGCTAGCTATAATACAAAAACCTGAAGATTTAAAACCTACCAGAAAGTAGTTATATTCCACTTATATTGGCCTTTTTATTACATGTACATGTTGTAGCTACGTATGCACATTAGAGAGATCGAGGCCTGGCTGGTGCACAATGTGATATATCAAAGTACATGCACTATTGTTACCTGGAGTATTGGACGAGGGTGCTAGTTGGTATGACGATGCTCGACGATTGCTAAGAGACAGACGAGATCCTCGGCGCATGACGCTGGCTCCTCCAGTGGACGGGGGGTTGTGGTAGGGGTAATCCCCCATGTTAAACTCGAACAAGGAGGCGTAGACGGAGACTCCGATTGCCGACAAGTGGAAATAATCGAACAAAACGGGAAAATAATCGTGCAGACCCTTCCGCCAGTCAATGGTGAAGGAGAGAGAGCGACTAGAGACACAAGCGAACTCTGACGGACCTTTCGGCAGCTCCTCGGCCCCGCTAAACATGAGATCCAGCTGTAGAGTGAAGTGCGAGGGTACGTACACCTCTGTATAGTCTTGCTGTATCGGTACCGAGGAGGTGAATATAAAGCTCTCGCCGAGGGCAAACGATTGATCCGTGTACTCAATGGTAATTGTCTGACTCACAAAATGATCTTCCCCCTTATTTGCCCCAGGGTAGACGAACTCTACCATGTGGGGGCCCAATAGATCACGCACTTCAGTGCATTGCACTACAGAATGAACTGTTTCTGACTGTTGATCGATAAGTCTACACTTTACGTTATAGAATCCCTTCTTGAAGAGGTCTAGATTAACCAGAGGACAGAGAGAAACGAGTATTTTCCGAGATAAGTACGGCATCTTGTGTATAATTGATAGCGCAGGCTACATGTAGCTAGCTAGCTAGACAGCTAGCTATTTACAACTGCTGACACCACGCCCCCTCTTGAAAAGATACTCCATGGGAAACCCCCACTCAATTTACGATGACGTAATATATGCAATCAAGAGTGATGTAGGTACGTGTATGTCATGAGGTGCACAAAGATAATTATGTCACTAAGATATGTCCATTAACTTGAGGATGGCAATTTCTCCATGATCAAAATCCACTCTGTAGAGAAGAGAAAAGCAGCATGCATAACTCTTAGCGTACGCCAGGCCTTTATTTATAAGGCCTGGTGTACGAGGCTACATAACTCCATGCATACATGCATGCATGGATTAACATGGCATGCGTGCACGTGTGTGTCGATCAGTATAAAAGTAGATTAACTGTACAGAAGGTGTGCGGCCAGGAACCCAGGTACCTTAGTCTGAGAGCTTTCTTGACCTCCATTGGAGTGAGTCTCCAGACTAGAGGCCCAGCTCTGTCCCCCCAATACTCTAGCATCTCAGATACCTGCATGCATAGACACATTAATATAATGGATACGTGCATAGACACATTAATATAATGGATACGTGCATGCACACACAACATGCTTAATACTTGCTTGTTTTGAAACACCTTTACTTGTTACCACAACACTCACTGAAACCACGAATGGAATTTTGACACAGAGCCTTTCCGCGAAATATATAACCGCGAATATGCACTTGGCTCTTCAATCGCGAAATTTATATCCCTCGAAAAAAGGACCTATACGGTAGTTTAGAGTGACTCACAGTCTCCAGACTGAGAATGGTGGCCAGCTGTAGGAGAAGTGCGAACTTGTCTCTCACAGGCCACTCACACACAGTAGACAGATACCCCATCAGACAACGGACATCCTTGTCCAGCTGCACCCCTCCCAGCTGTAAGCAAAGGTTCTTATACAGTTACTGTACTATATGTCATCACAAGCAACGGACACAGCTCAGGTTCACTGTACACTATCAAATATACACTCTAAACACAGACGCTGTATAACAGACACAGCTCAGATTCACTGTACACTATCAAATATACACTCTAAACACAGACGCTGTATAACAGACACAGCTCAGATTCAATAGACAAATCGTGGCCTTTGTGCTATATTACTACGTATGTAACCATCTGATAACTATTCAGTCTGGAGTAAAATAAACGAACCTGGTTGAAGGAGCATTTCCACACTTGAGCGGTGAGTTTCTCCACTACACAGTCGATAAGTTCTCCTAGCAACAGCTTGTACACACCAGTGATGAACTTGCCCTGAGGGATAGTCTGTGATACAATGTACTAACGATGTCGTTCAACGTTACCTTGACGTCTGCCATCGCAATGTTCAGAGCAGCAATGAGCGACTGAACAAACGGATCATTCACTTCAAAATTAGAGAATTCAGACTGCATAAACAGAAAAAAAAAATTGACCTGTGGCTGTTACTATAGCACGTCATGATGTACATGAGGACTGTACAATACACGGTACGTACCTCAGTGAGATTGTGACTGACGGCAGAGTAGGCCTCGAGGGAGGGAAGTAGTCGTGGCAACACGAGCACTTCAACCGCCTTTCTGACTCCAGTCTGTGGGAAACGATCGACACATAGTGCAACATCTTTGACAGGCCATAACTCTTATTCTGCTCATCCAATTGCAATAATTTTATGATTTTCTGAAAGCCGAGAAAAAGCTCTACAAGATGGCATGTTCAACTCAATTTTTTTCAAAATGGCCTGATTTTGACATTTTCACCCACTTATAGTCCATGCTTTTTTGCCGAAAATTGGCCTGAAAATGACCTTCGATTTTATAACACCAGTTAAAAGAGCTAACTTTAAGCTTTCAGAAAAAAGTTTAATTTTCAAAAATGGACCATGGACACTAAAGTTATGGAGGCTAGAAAGTAGCGCACTATCTTCGACAATAATTATGGTTATATACGTAACTCTTAACCTACTTGTCTCAGATCTTTGAAAGTTGAGCCAACTCCACTGAAGTCTGTCAAACAGCTCTGCCAGAAATAAAAGAAAATGCCATATCATTCGTGATACATGCATGTATACTCTCCCCCACACACACACACTCCTTACATCTAGCTTCAGTTTAGCCCCCTCTCCCAACAGGTCCACCAGTTTAGAGCATTCCTCCTGCAACTCTTTGGTTAGCTTGCTCAGGTTCTCAATGCTCACCTCAGTGTCATTCAGCGACACCTGCAGGTCACATGCACGTACACCGAGGAATGGTAGCTTATGATATCGAGCATTTAAACTAGCTGAAAAATCAAGTATAAGCACAGTTGAAGAAATACCTCTCTAAATCATGGAGAAATATCGCCACAAAGAGTACAGTATCCCTAGCTCAGGATTCACAAAACTTACCTCTTTACAATGCACTCACGCACACGCACACACACTGACACACACAGGCTGCATGTACTCACTGCATGTACGCACTGCATGTACTCACTGCATGTACTCACTGCATGTACTCACTGTGAGCGATGGTTTGCCTGCCTCACTGTCACTAGCTCCAGATCGTGACGATTGCAACTTGCTTTGTAACATCCCCGAAAAATCCAACCTACATGCATAAATTATACAAACACATTGAATGCAGTTTATTACTCAGATGACCCCTACCCAGCACAATTAGGTGGCATGACAATCATTACCCACTCACCCTGCATTTGGCATGCTTATCTTCAGTCTGGCTCTCAATAGTTCCAGATATTCTTCCACCAGCAGAGAGCTGGCGTGATTGAGCATAGAACACGCACCATCCACGTTGCAGCTGGCAAACGATCGCCTGCACGGAAGCAAAAACACGAGACGCAAACTGTAATACAACATTTGTCATGAGGACAGTGACTCTCTAAATTGACGAATGCTCTCAATAGAGGACAGACGTGCGTATAACAGTACAATCTCTATACAAAACTCACCCTCAATAGAGGACAGACACGTATAACAGTATATATACACTCTAAAACCTCACTTTATAATTAATACTGCATAACATACACTCTAAATACTCCAGCTTTGTACAAATACTCTATAGCCCTGTACAAAGCACTCTATAGCCCTGTACAACTCTGTACAACATACTCATACTACTTTTGTACAACTCTGTACAAAATACTCATACTACTTTTGTACAACTCTGTATACAAATACTCTACTTTTGTACAACTCTGTATATAAATACTCTACTTTTGTACAACTCTGTATACAAATACTCTAGCTCTGTTACTTAGTGACTGACATAATTATACATGAGCAGCTGTAGTTTTACATATGCACCTAGTACACTTCTGGAGCACAAAGAATATATCATCAGCCATACTGGAGGTAAGCCCGTCCTCTGAGCAGCTGTCTATCTCAACTGCCTTACGCAGACTCTCGCGCATAAAGTAGTTCTCTAACACAATGTACTTGCCTATCAGCTCCTGCATGTGTGTGGGGTGTGTGTGTGTGGGGGGGGGGGAGGGAGCTAAAATTATAGGGAAGATGTAATTATAGGGAAGATGTACGAATTGGAGGGGAGCAGGGGACCACAGCACGTACGTTTGTGGTGGAGTGTGTGGTGTGTGTGTGATGTGTGCAGGTATACCTGGATCAAAAGGTTAGTTTTGGAGCTTCGCACAAGTTCTACAGCTCCTGCAATGCAATGAGGTAATCTAATAATGACAGACTGGCTTTGACTGGCTTTGAAGCAAATATACAACTGGCAATTATGCTGGCCACTGAATGTATCTGCTGAATAATTGAATGATGATAACAATTGGTGATTAATTGACCACGGGAGAAATTACCAGAGCACAAAACTAACTGCATTTGCTGCTGAATCAGCCTCAGCCAGTACACAATAGAAAGTCCAGACACACAGAGAACAACACAAACTCAAACACTCTCTCTCTAACGCCCACCTAGCTATACGGTACACACTCCTAACAAAGACAAGGGGACTATTATGCTAACCTCTCTAACGCCCATCTAGCTATACAGTACACATCCCTAACAAAGACAAGGGGACTATTATGCTAACCTCTCTAACGCCCATCTAGCTATACGGAACACATCCCTAACAAAGACAAGGGGACTATTATGCTAACCTCTCTAACGCCCA
>VSKX01040189.1_pt1 | contig 11234 bp, 12 predicted proteins | sample 4799481 | NCBI WGS metagenome assembly VSKX01 (sample SAMN12179537, study PRJNA552185) | sponge metagenome | biome: deep-sea hydrothermal plumes; feature: spots directly above weak diffusing fluid; material: sea water; isolation source: sponge from the Swan site of a hydrothermal vent ...
ACAGGTCGGTGTACTAAGACGAAAAAGCATTAACAACATTGGCGAAGGGAATCAACCAGTTGGGTTGTTCTGGGCTAGATCTCTTTTATCTAGCGTAAAAACAACCACTTAACTTTGTAGCTAAAGCTGACCGTCTGAAAGACGGTGGTTTTAACCTTATAAAAGAAATAAAGGTGGTAGACATAACTTCTCACACCTTCGCCCATTATTTGCAAGCATTATGACATTTACACCACTATTTACTTTACTAGATTAGGAATAAATGACCATGCAACAGCCCATTAGTTATGCTCCATCACACCCTTCTGTACAGACATCTTTCGCTGATCGTTTTATCCCCGCACTCAGTGTTGCCCTATTGGGTTTAGTCATGCTTTATGGTGTTGGTTTTGCCATGGGAAGTGATGACGTTATCCATAATGCAACCCATGATGTACGTCACTCTGCTTCTTTTCCTTGCCATTAATTAGTGCTTATTTATGTTTAGATTAATGATAGTCGCTGCCTTGGTGGCAGGTATTGTGTCGGGCGTATTATTTTCAGTAGCGGAGCAGATTTTAACCGTGCCGATTATTGTCGAAGCTGAAAGCTATGAAAATACAGCAAGAGAACTATTAAGTGAACCTGATCCTCCTGCAACAAAAGAACATAGTCATGCTAATGACCATCCACATGCTCAAGGCGATGATCATCATGCTCACAATGCTGATCAAGCTGACCATGCACACGATGACCACAAAGCAGCCCACTCTCATGATCAAGCACATAATCATGATGATCACAAAGCGGCTCACTCTCATGATCAAACACATAGTCATGATAATCACAAAGCGCCTCAGGCTCATGATCAAGCACATAGTCATGGTGATCATGCACATGCTTCACAGACTGAAGATTCAGGGTTTGCAGGTTTTTCAGAGCGTACCTTATACACTCTATTGGCCAGCGTATTAACAGGGATTACCTTTGCGTTATTACTCGCTGCGGCAATGACTTTTTATGGTAAAGGCAATGCGCGTACAGGTTTGTTGTGGGGGATTGCAGGATATCTTGCTTTCTTTGTCTCGCCCTCTTTAGGTTTAGTGCCTGAGTTACCTGGTACAGCCGCTGCTGCCATTGAACATCGACAACTGTGGTGGGTATCAACCGTGATTGCCACGATTGCAGGTTTAGCACTTTTAGTCTTTGCCAAGTCGCTGGTATTAAAAGGCGTAGGGTTACTTTTACTGGCTATCCCTCATATCGTTGGCGCACCTGTACCTACTCATCATGGTAGCCTAGCCCCCGAAGAACTATCACGTGCCTTTATGTGGATGACGGCCATTGCTAACTTTATCTTTTGGGTTGTACTCGGTGTACTCACGGCGTTCTTATTAAACCGTTTTAAAGTGCTGAGTAACAAGGTGTTTGATTAGTCATGAAAACAACGACAACCATGCAAACCATCCTCATTGCAGGCACACAATCAGGCTGTGGCAAAACCTCAGTAACGCTGGCGGTTTTACAATACCTCCAGCAGCAAGGTAAAACCGTACGCAGTTTTAAAACAGGGCCTGATTTTCTTGATCCTATGTGGCATAAAGCCGTCACCCACAAAACCAGCTATAACCTTGATACCAATATGATTGGTATTGAGCAAAGCGCCCAACTGCTTGCACAACACCAAGATACCGATTTTGGTGTTATTGAAGGTGTAATGGGGTTGTTTGATGGGCGTGGTGGCGTGGGTGGTAAAGGCTCAGGCGCACATTTGGCAAAAGAGCTAGGTGTATCAGTATGGTTAGTGGTTGATGCAAAAGGCATGAGTGGTTCGATTGTGCCTTTAGTTAAAGGCTTTGTTGCCGAAGCTCGGGCACAAAACTTTCATATCAGCGGTATTATTGCTAATCGTTTAGGCAGCGAAAATCATGCGAAAATCATTCGTGCCTTTTTAGACGAATACCAATTACCGCCATTGATTGCGTGGATGCAAAAAGATGCACCAACGATGCCAGAGCGTCACTTAGGCTTACAAATGCCTGAAGAGCATCGTGTGCCTGATTTTATGCAAGCATTCCATGCCGATTTGGCATTAATGGAGCGTAGTAGTTCAGCGTTAGCAAACCTACCTTTGCCAACAGATGTACAAGTAGAAGCACCGTTATTACAAGGCAAACAGATTGCCATTGCTCGTGATTCTGCCTGTTGTTTTATCTATCAAAACAACCTCGATTGGCTAGAAGCACAAGGGGCGAAATTACACTTTTTCTCCCCCATTGCAGGCGATGCTATTCCTGATAATACAGATGCCATTTGGCTACCAGGTGGCTATCCTGAATTGCATACCGATGCACTGAGCCAATCAGCCACATGGACATCATTAGCCCAGTATATTGAACAAGGCACCCCTTGTTTAGCCGAATGTGGCGGCATGATGATGTTAGGTCAGACACTGATTGATAAAGACGGCAAACGTTGCCCAATGGCAGAGATTTTACCCATTAGCTGCACCATGCAAGATCGTTTAGCTGCTTTGGGTTATCGTGAAGATAAAATTACAGGTCTTAAAGGACACGAGTATCACCATTCAAAACGCGAAGATCATCATGAGCTGCCAACAGCATATAGTTTAGCGCGTGGTGATGAAGGGTTTGTCTTGCATAACCTTCATGCTTCATACGTGCATTGGTATTTTGCTTCAGCACCCACGGTAGCGGCTGATTTATTTCGTGCCAAACAAGAGAATAAACCATCATGAAAAAACGCGAAAATAGACAAGGTACGGTTCTGGTTCATACAGGCGAAGGTAAAGGCAAATCATCCAGTGGTTTTGGTATGGTGTTTCGTTCCGCAGGCTGGGGAATGAAGGTTTTAGTCGTGCAATTCATCAAAGGCAAATGGAAAACAGGCGAGAAAAAAGCCGCCGAGCAATTTGAGAATATCGAATGGCATGTGATGGGTGATGGTTTTACATGGGTGACTAAAGACCCTGAGCAAGATATTGCCACCGCGCGCCATACATGGGAATTTGCCAAAGAACGCATTAAATCCGAAGAATATGATTTAGTGATGTTGGATGAAATTAACTATGCCAGTGGTTATGGCTGGATAACAGGCGAAGAGATTGCTGAGTTCATTAAACATGAAAAACCTGCCTATTTGCACTTAGTGATGACAGGCAGAAACGCTCAACCCGAAGTGATTGAAGTAGCGGATACCGTGACTGAAATGACCATGATTAAACATGCGTATAAAAATGGAATTAAAGCGCAGCAGGGTGTTGAGTTTTAGGGATCTATAGTTTTTCACATAAATAATTTCCCTTCGACTACGCTCAGGGATCTAGCACCCTGAGCGTAGTCGCCTGTACTGAGCGTAGCCGAAGTGAAGGGCGCGGAAATTTAATAAGTGAATATCTATAGCTCTCTGAGCGTAGCCGAAGAGCGCGGGAAAAAGGTTACTCACTAATTAACTAGGAAGAACAGTAAATGACAGGGAAAGTTTGGTTTGTCGGCGCAGGGCCTGGTGATCCTGATCTGATGACCGTTAAAGCACGTGATTTAATCACCCAAGCCGATGCTATTTTGTATGCAGGCTCGCTCGTACCACAAGCGTTAACCCAGTGGAGCAAAGCGGATTGTAATATCCAAGATTCTAAAGGCATGACCTTGGAAGACATTACAGGTTGGCTCATCGAACAAGCACAGCAGCATCAAACGGTGATTCGCTTACAAACAGGTGATCCGTCTTTATATGGTGCATTGATTGAAATGGTGCAACCTTTAGACAAAGCGGATATTGAAATTGAAGTGGTTCCTGGCATTTCTTCGGCAATGGCTTCTTCAGCCGCAGCGGTCGAAAGCCTTACCCTACCTGAAGTGACGCAAACGGTGATTCTAACCCGCGTTGAAGGGCGTACACCGATGCCAGAAGGTGAGTCATTAAAAGAACTCGCCGCACATCATTCAACGTTATGTTTATTTTTATCCATTACTTTATTGCATAAAGTCACCGCTGAACTGATTGAAACAGGTTGGTCAGCCGATGCCCCCGTGGTCGTGGTACAAAAAGCCAGTTGGGGTGAGGCAGAAAAGATTGTGCGTGGCACATTAAGCACCATTAAAAAACAATGCCAAGCCGAGAAAATAGCCTCGCAAGCGATGATTATTGTTAGCCCTACCTTGGGGGCGCGTCAGTGGGAAAGTTTAAAGAAATCGAAGTTATATGATAAGGATTTTACGCATCGTTTTCGCCGTGGCTCAAGCCAAGACTGAGTTCCCGTACCCTTCGGCTACGCTCAGGGTACTTTTTAACTAGCTCTCTGAGCGTAGTCGAAGAGCGCGGGACAATTGAATTGAAGTACTGTCCTGAGTGACGAGGCTGGAGCGTGGGAACAAGAAAGAGGCTCCAGCCTCGTCACTAGAAAAAGAAATTGATCCATGCCAAGAAAAAAATAAAGCATTAGTAATTAAAAAAAATAAGAGAATAGTGTAATGAAAAATGATTGTATTTTATTAATTGGTCACGGTTCACGTGATCCCAATGGTAATCCGCAAATTGAGCGCTTTACACAACAATGGCGCAGTAGCCAACCTGATTGGCATATCGAACTATGCTTTATTGAATTCGCCGAAGTCGAAATTGCCCAAGGTTTGGATATTGCAGCAGCAAAGGGTCAGCGCGTTATTATTGTGCCATTGGTATTAAATGCCGCAGGTCATGTGCGTGCTGAAATCCCGCATCATATTGAACATGCCAAACAGCGCCACCCTGAAACACAGTTTATCTATACCCCTCCTGTGACCGCAGGCGAACCGATCTTTACTATACTTAAACGTAATCTACAAAAAGCCTTTGCTGAATTAGATTTTCCTTCACCTGCCAATACGGGGGTGATTTTATTAGGTCGTGGTTCTTCTGATCGCAATGCCAATGGCGAAGTAAGCAAAATGGCGCGTTGGCTGTTTGAAGATAGCGAACATGATTTAGTTGATGTTGCCTTTACAGGCGTTGCCACACCGCGTTTAGAAACCGCTGTACAACGTCAAGCCAACTTGGGTATGAAGCAGATTATTGTGCTGCCGCTCTATTTATTTGATGGCACATTAATTAACCGTATCCATCGTCAAATGACACGCTTGCAACAACAATATGCAGGCATTGCCTTTGCCCATTCCAGTTATTTTGGTTTCGAGCCTGAGATTAAAGAAGTGCTGAATACCCGTGTCATGAATGTATTACAAGAAGATAAAGGCAGTGAGTTTTTAGATATTGATCCTGATGCACATCACCATCATGACCACGCGCATCATCATCACCATTAAAAAAAAGGATTTCACAGAGTGACGAGGCTGGAGCCTCGTCACTAGACAAACAAATTAGAGCGTAACTTCGTAGGGTGGATAAGGTACGCCATCCACCATGCTACGTAGTCATACGGCGGATGGCGTGCCTTATCCGCCCTACAATGTCTTTTTGTTTTGTTAAAATATTTTTACTGGTGTACTTAGCACCCTGAGCGTAGCCGAAGGGCGCGGAAATTTAATAAGCGAAGCAGCCACCCGATTATAAGGACATAACACCATGAGCAATATTGTCACCGAACAATTGACCGAAGCAGGCCAAAAAATCGAACACAGTTCCTTCGATATTGTTGATCAAGAAGTGGGTGAACATCATTACACCGATGATCAATGGCAGATTGTACGACGCATGATTCATGCCACCGCTGACTTTGAATTCAATGGTTTAGCTGAATTCCACCCTGATGCCATTGAAGCAGGGATTCAAGCACTCAGCACAGGCAAAGCTATTACGGCTGATGTGAATATGATTTGTGTCGGTTTGTCACAACCTCGGCTCAGTCACTTTGGCGTAACCACGCATCAGTTTATTGCAGATGATGATGTGATTGCTACGGCAAAAGCCGAAAACACCACCCGTGCGGTACAGGCAATGCGTAAAGCCCATCAGCTTGGTTTGTTAGAGCAAGGTCTTATCGGTATTGGTAATGCGCCCACTGCTCTACTTGAGGTGAAGCGCCTGATCGAACAAGAAGGTCTAAAACCTGCGTTAATTATTGGGATGCCTGTTGGTTTTGTGTCTGCCGCAGAATCAAAAGATGCACTCGCATTATTGGATAATATACCGTGGATCATTAGCCGTGGACGTAAAGGTGGCACAACCCTCGTTGTTTCTGCTATTCATGCACTACTTGCCTTAGCAGAAGCGCGCCAACGTCAAACCGCATTGTGAGCGCAGATGCCAAACCTAAGGCAGTGCCACCGAAAAAGCGCCCGCGTAAAAAAAGAGGCACACGCAAAGGGTTTTCTACAGGTGCAAATGCAGCCGCCGCCGCGCGAGCCGCAACTGTTGGTTTAGTCACAGGCCATATTCCTGCACAGATTAACTGCTTATTGCCCGACAATAATGAAGTGCAATTTAGTGTTTCAGCCTGCCATTTAAAAAGCGGTCATGCCTATGTTGAGCTAATTAAAGATGCAGGGGATGATCCTGATGTGACGCATAAAGCGGTGATTACCGCTGATGTGAAATTACTGCTTGAGCAAGCAGGTGTATTTAGCTTAAAAGGCGGTAAAGGCGTGGGTATTGTCACCCAAGCGGGGTTAGGTCTGGATGTGGGCGGCCCTGCGATTAACCCCAAACCCCGCGAATATATTGAACAAAATGTGCGTTTGGGGGCAGGGCATTTATTGGCTGAAGTAGGGCTGGAAGTAACTATTTCTGTGCCTAAAGGTGAAACCTTAGCCAAGCGCACACTCAATAGCCGTTTGGGTATTTTAGGCGGCATTTCTATTCTGGGTACAACAGGCATTGTGCATCCGTGGTCAACCGCTGCCTTTCGTGCCAGCGTGGTACAAGGTATTGAGGTCAGCGCCCGTCAAGGCAATGATACCGTGGTATTAACCACAGGTGGACGTACCGAAAAATTTACCATGCGTGAATTGCCTGATTTACCCAATGGTTGTTTTGTGCAAATGGGCGATTTCTTACGTTATGCCTTGGATGGTGTGGTTGAACACAAACTCCCCAAGGTGATTATTGGCGGTATGGTGGGGAAATTAACCAAAATTGCTCAAGGCGAAACCATTACCCATGCAGGACGCAATCCCGTCAATATGCAATTAGTGGCAAGTATTGCTGAAGAAGCAGGTGCGCCTGCCGATATTGTTGAATTGATTCGACAAGCAGAAACAGCGCGTTTTGCCAGTGAGGAAATGTTGAAGTTAGGCATTTCAATGAAATTCTATAATGCCTTAGCAGCCCGTGTCATTCGTACCTTGATGGGGCGTTATCCCAATCAGTTTCATTTACGCGTGATGATTTGTGATTTTGAAGGCAATAAGATTACCGAAGCGAGTAGTGAGTAATAAGCAATGAACAATAAAATAGTACAAATTATTGGTGTCCTTGAAGATGGCGCGAATAGCCTTCATCAACAAGCGATTAACCGCTTACAAACAGCCGATGTAATCATCGGTAGCCCACGCTTTATACAGCGTCTTGATGAACAAGGTGTACTCTCAGACAACGTAGAAAAGAAAGATTTTAGTGGGCAGTTATTGCAAGTCCCCTTATGGATTGAAGACGCATTAGCAAGGCGAAAACAAGTTGTTGTTTTGGCAACAGGTGATCCCTTATGTCATGGCATCGGCGCATTCTTAGTCAAAAAACTGGGAATAGATAACCTACAAATCATTCCCAATACCTCGATGATCCAAGTGGCCTTTTCTCGTCTTGGTATGGCATGGCAACAGGCAAAAATTAGTTCGATTCACAGTAAAGATAGAGGTGAATGGACGAAACAGAGTGGATTTGAGCATGGGATGTACGGTTTGCTTGAAGACTGTCAGCAATATGACCTGATTGCTTGTTATACCAGCCCTGAAAACACGCCAGCGCGTATTGCTGATATGTTAGAAAAAGAAAACATGGGTAATGATTTTCAGTTAATTATTGCCGAGCATTTAACCCGTGATTCAGAACGGATCAGTGACTGGTTAGCTGTTAGTAAGGTTATTGGTCAAAACTATGCTGAACCGAATGTGGTCATTCTTCAACGCATTAAAGCCGCGACAAAACCTGTGCTACTCGGCTGTAAAGACGAGACGTATTTCCAACGCAAGCCTGATAAGGGTTTAATTACCAAACAAGAAATACGCGCCGTTTCCTTAGCAAAAATGCAGCTTAAACGCGATAGTATTGTATGGGATATTGGCGCAGGATCTGGCTCAATGGGTCTGGAAGCTGCACATTTATGTCCACAGGGACGGGTGTATGCTGTTGAAAAAAATGACGCTGATTATGCCATTGTGCAGCAAAATTTGGCGCAATCAGCATTGAGTAATTATCACATTGAACAAGGCAAAGCGCCTGATGGTTTATATCAATGGCCTGATGCGGATGCTATTTTTATTGGCGGTTCAGGAGGAAATTTAGCCGATTTGATTCGCCTATGCTTATCGCGCCTTACCGCTAAGGGCACATTGGTGATGAACTTCGTCACCCTTGAAAACCTAAGTGTTGCCACGGAAACCTTAAAACAATTAGCCAAAGAATCTGCTCCGCCACTTGAATGGCACTTTATCCAATTACAGGTTTCACGCAGTAAACCGATCTTATCCATGCAACGGCTACAGGCAGAAAACCCTGTTTATATTGTCAGCGCATCACGTTTAGTGTCAGATTAGAGTGTATATTTCCCTTCGGCTACGCTTAGGGATCTAGCACCCTGAGCGTAGCCGAAGGGCGCGGAAATTTAATACAGGAGTAATACTTATGCAGGATGCTCAATTGGGTCGTTTAATCGGTGCATCATTAGGACCGGGTGATCCAGGGCTGATTACCCTTAAAGCGTATCAAGCCTTGCAAAGTGGCGCGCATTGGAGTTACCCCATTCGGCGTAAAGGCGCAGAAAGCTATGCCTTGCAAATTGCCCTTAATGCAGGGCTTGAATTGCCTACGGAAAATTCACCGCTTATTTTCCCCATGACCCATGATCCTGTGAAGCTGGCAGGTTACTGGGATCGCGCAGCGACGACGGCATTAGAATTTTTAACGGTAGGTCAAGATGTCGTTTTTTTGGTAGAAGGCGATGCCTCAACCTATTCTACGTTTGGGCATCTTGCACGAACGATTGCAGCAAAAGCCCCTCAAGTAGAAATAGAAACCATTGCAGGCGTTAGCTCGTTTAATGCCGCCGCCGCCAATGCAGGTCAACCTTTAGTTGAGGTCGATGACACCATGTGTGTTGTTCCCGCAGGCTATGGGGTGACGTGGATTGAAAAGCTAATGACGGATTTTGATACCTTGGTATTACTCAAGGTTAAGCCATTATTGGATGACATTATCGACTTAGCGGAAAAGCATGACATTGTATCGCAGTGTCGTTTTATTGAAAAAGCAGGGACGGATGTCGAAAAAGTGGTTGAAGATATTCGTACGTTAAAAGGTCAAACCGTCAATTATTTATCGTTGATTATTATTCATAATCCCCACCGTGAGCGTTTAGACATCATGCGTGGATGTCGTAAAAAAGTGAGTGCCTAAACTATGACAGAGCAACAACCCCCTAAAGTCGCCCTTATTGCCATTACCAAAAGTGGTGCGGTTAAGGCCGCAAAAATTGGTCTATCGCTGCCGCAAGCGGATATTTTTGTCACACAGAAGTTTTTTGAACAAGTCACCGATGTACCGAATAAAGTCACTGCGATTGGCTTACCCGCCAAAGATCATATAGGGCCGTTATTTGCAGGCTATGATCAATTGGTCTTTCTGGTTGCATTAGGCGGTGTGGTACGTCTGATTGCGCCACACCTTAAAGCGAAGGAAACCGATCCTGGGGTCATTGTGGTTGATAATGCCGCGCAATTTGTGATTCCTGTGCTTTCAGGACATATCGGTGGAGCGAATGAATTTGCCATTCAATTAGCTGAAATTTTAGGTGCAACCCCTGTAGTAACGACTGCTGCGGATGTGGGTAACACGGTTGCCGTGGATATTCTTGGTCGTGAATTAGGTTGGAAAACCGAAGTCCGTGATAAAAGTTTAACCCGTGTTGCGGCAATGATGGTGAATGAAGAACCGATTGCAATGGTGCAAGAAGTCGGCGAAAGAAACTGGTGGACGAAACCCACACCGATACCGAAAAATATTCATTTATTTGATCATTTTGCGGAAGTGAATTTAGATAAATTTGCAGGCGTGTTATGGGTAACGCATGAAGAAATAGCCGAGTCTGTTTGGCTGGATTTGACCGATCGCCTCATCGTTTATCGTCCTTCTCAGGAGCAAGTGTAATGAAAATTGTTATTGGTATTGGTTGTGATCGTGGTACGCCTGTTGAAACACTTGATGCGGCTTTATTGAAGGCATTGAAACTGATTGGTCATCAGTATAAGCACATACAGTGCTTTGCGACGATTGATAAAAAAGCGGATGAAGAAGGTATTAATACCTTGGTACGTCGCTTGGGTAAAAAGGTTATTCATTATCCTGCACGGCAGTTAGCACAGGTAAAAGTACCGAATCCATCAGAGGTGGTGCGTAAGTATGTTGGCACGCCTGCGGTATCCGAGGCAGCAGCGATTTTGGCAGCACATACCACCATGTCTGATTTATTAGTGGAAAAACTAAAATATCGTGGTGAAGACGGTAAAAATGCCACGATTTCGATTGTGAAAAATAACTATAAATAAGAACTATCCATTTAAGCTGGAACATCTCGTAACGCTGGAGCGTTCGCTTATGCATTCCCACGCTGGAGCGTGGGAACGAGTTGTGTTCACTTTAAGTTTTTCTAGTTACAAGGCTTCAGCTTCGTAACTTAGTCAACTAAGGAAAAAATAATGAGTAACGGTAAAATTCTTCTAGTCGGTTTTGGCCCTGGTGCGGGTGAACATATGACGTTTCGCGCGCGTGAAGCGATTGCAGAAGCGGATGTGGTGATTGGTTATTCGACCTATATTAAACTCGTACGTGATTTGCTTGATGGCAAAGAAGTGATTCGCAAAGGCATGACCGAAGAAACCGATCGTGCGGTGCAAGCGTATGAACATGCGAAAAAAGGTAAGGTGGTTGCGCTAATTTCATCGGGCGATATTGGTGTGTATGGCATGGCAGGGCCGAGCTATGAAATCCTCTTCCAAGCAGGTTGGAAACCAGGGGATGATATTGAAGTTGAAGTCGTCCCTGGAACAACAGCACTGTCAGCCTGTGCCTCGCGGGTTGGTTCA
>VSKX01090453.1_pt1 | contig 11214 bp, 13 predicted proteins | sample 4799481 | NCBI WGS metagenome assembly VSKX01 (sample SAMN12179537, study PRJNA552185) | sponge metagenome | biome: deep-sea hydrothermal plumes; feature: spots directly above weak diffusing fluid; material: sea water; isolation source: sponge from the Swan site of a hydrothermal vent ...
ATGAAGCACGTGCATAGATATAATTATTGTACCACATATCTTGAGCATTATACATTTGTACACAAAACACAATAATTAGCCACACATGTGCACAGACATTCACATACACATTTATTTAATGAGAACGATAGCCTGAATTCTCACATTCAACAATCTATACCGAGTGTCACATACCAGAAACATTGGGCTTGAGTTTCTTCAACAGTTTAAGGTGAGTGGCCACAGAAATTGAGGACTGCAAAGAGTCACACGATACAGATAAGATTAATGAAATTGTCATAAATTTACTATGGGATTACTTTATGTAAAGGGCATGCATACTTGGTGTATGGTAATACGCATCCGTACGTACGTACAATGTTTAGTACAATGTCATTACCTCTGTTGTTGTTGCTCCTTTATCCAAACACAGTTGCAGTGAAGTATAGTAAGAGAGCATGGTTGTGAGATTGGTGCCTCGCAGTTTGTCATAAGTACGACCTTGGAGTCTATCACATGTCTGCATGTGCACACATGCAACGACAAGACATGCAATTATACTTGCTAATAGATAAACATGCAGACTACTATAGCTCAGACAAGACACTATATACATTGCCTTTAGTAGCATTGTTTGAAAATTACATATACTCGAAGTGCAATACAAATTTGAAGTAAAATTGTATACCATATAGCTACGTATAGCCGGAAATATTGACGGTCGTTTAATGGGGCGGTGCAGCAAAAATATCAATATAGGCGGTTCTAAAATCATACGTATAATATAGACCTGTTGAGGGTTGCTCAAGAGGACATCCATGATTCCTTTCTCCTTTATCTTACGAGGTACTTCATGAGGCTCTAAACTGTGCATAGTGATATCACGATCGAATAATAATAATTCTACATACGTAGCACAGGATCTACTCAACATCAAATCTATACGCATAAAAAAGATTGTAGACTCACGCAGTTGTTGTCAGGAGAGTTTCTAGTAGCTCCATGTACACTTCCCACTCAGGAACACGGTGGCGCTGTGCCAACTTACAAGCAATTGAAAACCCCTTCTCACTGAGTGTCCTGCATTAATATTGCAAGGAACATTATATTAACTCAAGGAAAGAGTACTGTATATACATACACATGATAATCATAAATGATATTAATTATACCGAGACTCTAATACGTACATGCACTCTTGATTGTACACATGTGCAAACCTTGCAAGCATGATGATAATACTGTGCTTGTAATCTGAATCACTCTCAAACTGATCCGTGTCGATACCTGTAATGAATCAAAACAATACGTATATACACGTTCGTTTGGACAGACAACACAATAGACAGAGATATGACACGTAAGAGGTGCAAAATAAATTAAAATCAGTAACTACGTAAGAAATAATTAATAATTGCATTGGTTGCACGGCCAAAGGAAAACTCATGCCAAAAAGATTTAATAGCAAAACAATATAGGTACATGCATGCATGCGTATAGTCCGTAAGTACATCATAACATTTACTCAACACATTAATTACAACTTCCCAACCTAAACCAAGGCCGAGTAGTTTATGAGCTTCATCCAGGTCAATTCCCATCTCTCGATATTTGTGAAGCAACTGTAGCAGTGGTTTCAACACCTCAGGCCATGACGTTGTGTCACATGACATCACTTGATGCATCACATACCCCATCATCTCAGCAGGAGAATGTAAATACGGATGCTGTCTCACGTCAGAATCTGGAATAATATTATTATTACTACATGTACGTAGCTATACAATTAATGCACGCATTATACTGTACTCTAATCACCTTTGGGTTGTATTGTAGGCAGAAGATGGACATAAATCTGCAAGCACAGGTAGTAAAGTGCTAACTGCAGAGTCTGTTTCGTCTTGGGGAGTATTGAGAAGACACTGCTTGCAGAGTCAGCCTGCAACACGGATCAAAGTACATGAATGTCACAACAAAGACAAAATTGACACTTATATCATTCGCTATTTGCCAATGTACCTGAGGGAGAGCTAACAAGTAACCCAACATTAGGTTAGTGTCCACACTGCTGCACTCCTCAGCAAGGTCCAACAGAACTATATAGATACAAACAAACACATAATTATACGGTAAAGTAATATTCAACAATCATAAAACTATGTATACAATTTCACGTATAGTATAGCGACCAACTTTTAGTGCACTCCATCTTCTTGTCGTCCTTTCCTGCCATACTGTTAGCCACTTGGACAGTATACAACAGTGCCTGGTTAACAGCCAATTTAACTCCCACATCATTAGGCTTGCCCCAATTTCCATAGTCACGTGACATGGATTTATCATTGTTACCGGTGCTTGCTGTACTGGAGTAGAACGGATGTGAGGTAATACTAAACTCTGGTTTAGGAGAGGGACTTGCTGACTCAGCAATCTTGCTCAGTTCTGTGAGGGCAGTGCTAATTGAGTGATCCGAGGGTTTACCCGTCACTGGTTTACTTGGAGAAAAATCAGAAGTTTGCCTATATATAGGTACATACGTATGATCCTCATAACACTATTATAGTACAACAGCATGTATGCATGGCAAAAAACTTTGAATTTATAGTTTCAGTAGTAATCACTAGACCACAGTGAATTAACCATGCAAGTATACAAGAGAATGGGTGCGGCTTTAACCAAGTACTTTCTATATACCGGGCCTTTTGTATATACGTAGCTAAACCGTGTAGTGGGGCGACCATTGTATAACCGTGCTCAAGTGCATTAAGGACTGGATCCAGGCTCTGGAAACAAATTTTACTTGACTGGTCTTTCTGGTTGAATTAAATGAACCCGGTAGGGTTCATATATAGAGTCAGTTTATATTTTCTCACTAGCTTAAACAGTGTTCCCCCACACACCTTGTCCTAATGAGTTGCTGCACAGCTCCAGCACTCTTGACAATTCCTTGTACCCCCTTGTCCATGAGTCCTTTGACAACGGTACCAGCCGTGTGGCTCGTATCAACACGACCAGACAACTTGCCACGCCCCTCTTTACTGGAACTAACAGCTGCTTTCTCCATACACTCAACGTGCAAACTCTGAAAATTTTTATTCATACAATTATTATGAACCAGATACTAACTGTAACCATATAAGACACATGCATAATTTGGAATACATGGTTACAAAATAATTATCATAGGAAGGTCGAGCTATAGTAGCTATGCAATCCAAAAACAAAGGCAAATTAAGGGCTCTCAAAGGCAGCTACCAAAACGACTAATATTTTCTCGATGATAATTAATTAACGGCTGTAAGGCAAATGTATAGAAGGCTAACAACTGTACAACGAACTCCATGCAGCCCTGGGAAGTAAAAAAGAGGAGAATATACGCGTACAGACATGTATAATACCTGGACTTGTAGTTTTCGGCGCAAGGTAATGGTGAGTTCAATCTCCTCAGGTGGACAGAATGTAAGACAGAAATTTATCATGTTCATCTTGGTAGTGAGATCCAATGTGTTACTGTCGGTACCAACTTTCCTATAATATATAGATGATGTTAATAGTGTGTTGAGTAACCTACGAAGAGAAGGATAGCAAATATATTTACCTGCAAATTTCCCAGGCTGGGGCAAATTTCATTTTGACCAGTCGCTGGCAAAGGTTTTCAGCGAGTTTTACATCATGTTCCTGTTTATCAAAAAACAATTCGGATTAAATAAACTTATGCATGCATGCATGGATAGCCGACAAAATTCTTATTGCTACGGTATAGAGCACACAATTAAAACAAGCCGAATATATGTACTATGTGATTATAGTAGTAGGTTGTATGTATACAAAGTCACCTGTAGTGCTGACAAGACAATGAGGATGAGAGAGTGACCCTCGGAGGGAGTTAGCTTCCTGTCCATAAGACTCTCCTCAGAGTCTTCACCTTCAGCACCTTCAAGCAGACGAGAAAGTCGAGCAATCTGGACGGAGGAGAGCAATTAGGGGCACAGCTAATCATACGACACACATTTTGTGCTTGAATTATTAACACCTCCTCTAAATTCTTAAAGAGAGATTAATTGTTACTTATACGCACCTTCTCAAAGTTCTTGTATGCCGTGGAGGATGAGTCCAAAACACTTCTTACAATGTCCAGTTTGTTCTCAGTGAGGCGAACCTAAACAAGCACATTCAAATTACTAGATACTACGCTACTCATCTTTGTATTGGGAATAGTACTACGGAGTAGGTACACTGTACATAAGTGAGTAAACTGACTTGAAGAGGGAGGATGGTGACACCAAAGTCGTCTAACAGACTAAGAGATCCAATCAGGTTCCACTCGGTTTGGACTGCTGCTGTCATATGAGGAAACAGATCAAGACAGCACCTGCAGGCAGAAGTATACACATGAATACCTGTATCATACCATTTTGGTTCAAATTTTTCGCAAATTTTATGAACTACTTTCAGTCGTAAAAATTTCAACCTCAAAAATGACCGATGAAACGCTAGTGAAAGTTTTCTTAAAGTTTTGTGAATTTTCTGACGGACTATTTCGTTTGAAAATACGAACATTTGAGCTCAAATTGTACTATAAGGTATGCACATGCACAGCTACAGAATTATAAAAGTGCAGTGGCGGATTTAGGGTAGTTCAAACTTTAAGGCTACAGTAGTACTTCAAGTAACTCACTGAGTTAAGGTCCAGATTGAACACGTCACATGCAGTCTTAGCTGAGCAAGCTAGTCTAAGAGATAATATACAAGCTGAACTAAATCTAGGTAGCTAGTAAGCTACTGTACAGCTATTATAGCAGGTCTCCAGGAATTTTATGTATCCGCCACTACAGTGTGCATGCATGTGTCAAATCGTACCACGGTAATTGATTTGACAAATACAACGAAATGATTACAAGCAGTAGAGCACACGAATATATGAAAGAAGATGGATCATACATAGTTTTCATAGTTTTTACACAGGATAGCCATGAAGATTTTACCGTGCCATGTCCATATCTTCATCCATAAGTGAAGCTGCCGAGTTGAAATATTCCCTTGTTGCATTCAGTACCAGATTACATGACATTTCATAGGACAAACAATAGTTAAAGGACGCAGTGAGTGATGGTTTCTGACGAGAGCTGCTGGAAAGTGTCAGTAACTGACTGGCCAAGTGGACATTGTTCTCACGTCCCGAGCACAACAAGCTCTCCGCAAACACCTACATATACATGTACAAGCAAAAGAACTTGTTCTAGCATGTATGATCACAAATGCATGCATAGTACAGGTGATACTTTTCAGCTAAAATTTCACATACCGGTAATTCTTAAAGGACAAGAAAAGTGAAAATGTATATTCCAATAAGCTGTTATTCTTAAAGGACAAGAAAAGTGAAAATGTATATTCCAATAAGCTATACATTTAGCATTATACGTATACGTACGTATATGATGCTAAAGACAGTGTGCATGCATGTGCAGTGTACGTACATAGCTAATACGCACCTTGTAACACGTACTAATATCTACACATGTAAACACTTGTGATCTGAGTGAGAGAAGGTCTTGAAGCAGCTGCCTCCATTTGGTCTCACTCAATGGAGGGTCTCTGCATAAGCAAAACAATAATAATGAGGTCATGTATTTATACAGATTAAGATACTATAAAATAATACGTGTGTATAGTGTGTACATGCAGTGGTAATAGCAACTAAGTAAGCGTCTCTTTTACACAAATATGTGGCTATAACAGCATAATACGTACATGTAGCTGCTTAGCACAAATATGTGGTTATAATATAGCATAGACACGTACATGTATATCTGCTTATAAGGTTCCAGCCAACATTTGATATAGTGTACCTTCTGTTAGCAACTCTTGTCAACTTCACCATCAACTGCTCCACTTGAGTTGGATCATTCTGTAACATTCAATTGCATGTACGTATGGTCCATGCAGTGGCTCCAATTATAAAGTAATCAATAGCTATTCCAAACTGAGTACTCACAAATACGTACAGTATACCCACCTGAATGTCTTTAACAAAACGCACTGGCATATGGACTCCATACTTTTGCAATGTGTCCAACACTCTGAAAAAGAATAGATAAAGTCTTTGTGATATCATATACTTTGTGATATCATATACACACATGTACGCATATATCGTACACAATAAAGGCACTATAAAATAACGCAATCATTGCATACGTATAGCTACAGGCACTGTCAATTTGCTATAATTATTATATTGAGGGTTTTATACCAAAATTATACACAGTCCATGACCTCAACACTCAACATACATTAGATGGTCTTTCAAGAGATTAACTTGCGCACCGAGGTCTGAAAGCTCTCCAGAAACACTATACAATAATAATTTAATACAATTTTGTACACGGGAAACTCAGAAGCACTATAGTATGAGGGTACAAGTGCATGCGTACCTTGATGTACGGCTGCCGATGGTGGGCAAACAATCCACTAAACCATCTGCCACTGACAACTGGTCACTTCTGTGAGTGGAAACACAAAGTAGTGAGACAATAAGCTATCATACGAAAATGCACACATACCATTATATTGTATACATGCGTCAAAGGCGACAACAACAACACATACCTCTCACAGGCATAGACCACCTTCAATCCAAGAGACACAGTTTGTCTGACTGATTTAAACAAACCATCTTGTATGCCCTGTGTATAATTATACGTCCATTATATTATAGTATAGCTGACAATGTATATGCGGGTAATTTCCGTGGCACAATATTTTCGTCTTGTCCACAACTATTCGTGGCAATAATTTTGTCCTTGACTTCCTTGATGTGGCCAATATTATTATTTGTATATGCTGGTTGCATGCATTATTCTAAAACATTCGTGTATAGTCTGACCTCGAACCACAAAAATTTGGGCCGCTGTACAGTACACTTGATCTTACCTCATTTGATGATTCTTGAAACAGCAGTACACAAGGCTCAAGATCATTCTGAGAAAAAAAGTATTATCGTAACAGGCAATCTGCATGCCCATTAAACGCACTTTGTACATACGATTACAAGTATATATACGTATAGCTACGTACAATGCATGCATCTGCACCTTTGCCAATTGCACGAGATATTCTGTTAGCAGCACTTCTCCCACTCCGGGATTAAGCAACTCAAGACGAGACAGAAATGGGTTCACACACTCTCTAAACGAACTCACAAAGTCCAATCCAGGTGACTGCAATCATAATAAAATTATTATTCATTATGACAAACAGCCATGCATGCACCATGCATGCATTATTGTGGTCTGATGGTTAGGATGCGACGCTCTCACCATTGTGGCTGTAGTTTGATTCCCATGGGAGTCACTCCCCACATGAGAGTCCTTCCCCATGCACATGAGAGCCAGTATACTGATGATATTACAGTAAGCTCTATGCATGCAGCATCATAATTGCCATGACAAGGATTTACCCATGCACATGCATGTATAATAAAAGCAATCCTAATCGTTTCCCACACAATAAGACAGTAACAGACACACATGCACATGCATTAATTTTATTACTCACATCGCTAAGCATGAGAGAGAGAACGTCCAGATTGGTCATAGCTTGCAACCTACCCAGAGTGAGTCGGCTGTCAGCATTGCACTAAAACGTATAAAAACTAAAACTAAAAATGGACATGTTTCAAGTAGACATGCAGCTATGTATTGACATGCATACAATAGCTCACCTTGTATACAAGAGTGTAGAGAGTTTGAAGATGGTGACGGAGGAGATCAAGACCCTGTAAATACATGTGCAGGATCAGCTATAGGTTTATACTATATAAACCATGCATGCATGCATGTGTATACGGAAAAACAAGAACATAGGTTTGAAATGCAATTGTGCATACATGAAACATAATATTTTTTCAAGATATACATGCACGCACACACTTTGACCTCTTGCTGGTCATTTATATCACACCTCAATTCCCTTGTCTACACCAAACTCAATCAGTTGCAGAGCACAATCCACCTGGGTGTATATAATAAGCAGCATATGCATGCATGCACAGCCTATATTAAAACACACTACTACATACACTGACAGTGTGTGTAGCAGGGCATTATAACTGCATGTGGCCATGATGATGATACGTACATGTATATGCACATATTTAGGTTGTCTATATATACATAGCATAACTAATCACCCCCACCCCATATACATGCCACACACACACAACACTGCCCCCAGATATGCACTCGGCCCGTGCATGCATGTATACCTGTCCTGAGCACTCCTCAATCTCTGTTGCTCTCTCCTTGTACCAACTAGTCACCACATCCACCGACTGAGGACTCCTAAGAAAAAATAGTGAAGGCCATAGCTATAGATCATCTTGTTGCTCACTCCCCTTCCCCCACAACCACATGCATGTGCATTTTCCTGGTATTATGGCCCACAACAACTACATTCCCACTTTTGGTTACATATCAAGATAACAAATACACGCATGCATGCACGCATTCATGACTTATTGCAGGTAGACCTGGTCCGGATATTTATGTTGTCTGGCATAACAATTAACCAACCCCCTTGCAACATCTGGTATTACAATAACAGAATCCCTACAAATTAAAACATTCTTTTGACTGGAAACAATTAACGTTCATATTTGGAATTATAATGACAATGATATAATATAACATAGCTATAGTCTTACACAAAACTAAATTAACATGCAGTATAGGCAAGAGTTCATGAACTCTTGGTATAGGTTATGGACACTACTAGCAACTCAGTTCACAATAGTCACCCTAAAGTTAACTCTATAACCACAGATGATCTTTGTAAAGTCTATTCAGAAACATTTGAAGTTAGGTCCAAATGGCAAAATGTCTTGCTTGCACTAGGTGTTGGGATACACTCAATAGATAGCATTAGTAAGAAATGGAGAGATGATCCTGGAGACTGCTATCGTGAAGGACTGTCTGAATGGCTAAATGGAGGTGAAAGAAGTTGGGAGGACATAGTACATGCTCTATCAAGTCCAACTGTAGGTAGCACCGCGATAGCCAGTAAAATCAAGAAAAAATACAACAGAGATATTCCAAAGAAAGGTGGAGATAAACAGCCACTGACGATTGACAGGGTGAGAAATATGTACATAGGATATTGTATGTGGCGAGTAATTTTTGCGGCACATATCATGAACTATTCAGTATTTTTGTGGTTGACTTCCAAGCTTGGTGTGATCAATATAATTATGCTGGCTGCGTATGATTTGTGGTGTAATATATTCATGGTCTGGCTTTGAACATGCACCACAAAATGTGTGCCAACAAAATTACCTGCTATATACGGTAGTATAGCTATGTATATAATTTTGATATAGTATATATAACAGTGTGGCATGCATAGGGATATATATAGCTTCGCGTAAATATACGTATGTACACATCCAGCAATCACTTTTCTAAAATGTTCAGCATTCCAAACAATGCCGATATTCTATTCTGCTCGTCATCGTGATCGTGGTGGGACTGCTGATAGTGATTTTGCCACCTGTCATCATTCATAGCCCATCAGGAGAAATAAGTCCTTCAGGTGAAATGGGCACCACATTGAATCTCTATGTCAACAATTCAGCCATCTTCCCACTATCAAGATTGTCTGTGATATTTATTGATACTTTTTTACTAAACACATACAGCTTTTTAAACATATTTGTACCAAGGAATTTTGAAATTGATCGTGAAGACATCATTGTATTTCATGCTTCCGACTGCCAACCTGAGATCACTCATGTGAATCAACAATTCTCACGGCACATATCACCATCAAACCAACCAAAACATTTTGGAATTGCAACAGAATACTATTTGAAAGAGTCTATTCTATCGTACAATATTTTTCTACCTCGGACAGTTAATCGAACTCCTTCAAATGACTGTCTAGCTATTTTAGTGATATTTGATAACCTACAATTTTATGAAGAATTTCTTACCAGTGGGGTACGAAATGGTTCACAAATTGAGATCTGCATTAATGATTACACTACAACTGAGACGGTGGCTTTTTCCAAGAATTCCTACCACTTTACTGGTTTGTACATTTCAACTGGCATTTTAAACAACTTTACCATCGACATAGTAATATCTGGAACAGTATATCAGTATAACCTCCATAACATAGTTCGTAATTCATACGGTAGTTGCGAAATCTACTACAACATCATCAATGAGTGCAGTATTACACTACCGACTGATCTTAAAGAAGAAGAAAAAAGCGAAGCTTGTGTTGTTGCTGTTCAACTAAGAGCAGGTGCAGTTATAACAGTTCTATCAAGCATCAACAGTTTAATTGTTTTTGTTATAATCTCACTCTCACTTATAATGTAAGCCAAATACGTACATATAATACATTATTTTTTTTTATGTGCAAGTAAGTACGTAAAAAGTGCGCATGATGTGGTCAACTTTTGACTATAATTAGCTAATACGTAAAGACTTGTTGTGTATACACTTTTATCGTGACAATTAATTAACCCCCCTTCACTCTAATTTAAAAATACACGTCATTCATACGTTGCGTACGTATATATTACTCCAGCTCATATGTTACATGCATGTACACAAGTAGACAGTCTATAGGGTTATAAGCACTCTTAATACATAACTGTCAATTTGAAAAGTTAGAATAGGACGCTACTACCTCGTTCTCTTTACTGACTGCATTTTGTACTCATCGTTCTCATTACTAGCTTATAACTTACCGATACTGAGACCATTGGGGGCTGTCCTGGTATATGAACTCTCCCGTGTTAGTGTGAGTCTCGTTGGGGAGGGCACAGAGACGAGAGATGGCCACACCTCCCACCCAGTCCTCCTCTCGATGGGTATCAACTGTCCACGTTTCAATGTCACCATCGTCACTGGAAAGTGGACAAACAAATACCAGTGAAAAGTTACATATGATATATACACACATTACACGCATATCTGAATTTACATGTAGAAACTACTAACGAAATACCGTATAGCGGTAAATTTTCGTTATCAGGCCTTGAAAGCATATTTTCGTTATCAGGGCCTTGAAAGCATATTTTCGTGGTAATATTTTCGTTGTATGCCCTGAGCATGTCATCATAGTACTGTGATTTGCAGGTTGGTTGTCAAAGTAAAACACTTAACGACTGATATTAATTGGATGAAAAAGCAGTTAGAAAAGCTGCCAAGTGATGTTGTAATCACA
>VSKX01002186.1_pt1 | contig 11210 bp, 10 predicted proteins | sample 4799481 | NCBI WGS metagenome assembly VSKX01 (sample SAMN12179537, study PRJNA552185) | sponge metagenome | biome: deep-sea hydrothermal plumes; feature: spots directly above weak diffusing fluid; material: sea water; isolation source: sponge from the Swan site of a hydrothermal vent ...
CTAAAAGTTATCAAAGAAGAGCAAGGTAGAGCCATATTGTGCATTCCTGTAGGCTTTCTTTAGAGTGCAATTTACAATTTTATTTTTGTCTCAAAAAGGGGTGCGACTTATACTCCCGTGCGACTTATAACCCGGGAAATACGGTACTCGTTGACAAATTACTCGTATAATTCCCTATACGAAGGCAGTATACAAATCCTATTCAGTATCACTAGCAAACTGCAGTTTACTAAGAGTAGGACTACAGTTCACTACCCAGGTGTAAAAAAGGGTGCTTAGCACATGTACGCGTATTTTTAAATCCTACCTTGTCATATTCCTCACTCGAGGAGAACCTTTCCCTCTGAATCCTGGTCATATAGAGCACATCAGTGTGTGGAAGAGCAGCCTCTAGACTAGAGAAATGCTCCTGGACAAATCAATAGAAAAACACAATTGTATACTTCAGGGAACCTTTGTGAATAAAAATTCTTCACTAACCTGGTGAATCCCTTTCTCTTGTACAAACTTAGTCACATCGTCAGGCATCTTTAGAGAGGGTGGAGATACATAGCAGAGCTTCACTCGATATAACGTCAAAAGACGAGCAAGAGAATGGACAGTGCGACCGTGTTTCATGTCACCAACCATCGTAACCTACATAAAGTACCAAAGTCGTACCACTTGGGTGTGCATACCTCAGTATCATTACAGGATTTGGCAGAATCTTGCAGAACCACCAAACAGAATCTTACAGTGTAGTGACATTGGTCACATACACATCAGCAGTTTCCAAAAAAGGCTCAATTCCCCGGATACGATGCTGTCAAACCCTGTACAGTAAAACCTCAGACTCCCCTGTGTTCAGAGCCCTTCAGATAAGCAAAAAGTCCCATATAATATTCATAAGGTAGCAAAACCGCTCATTAAATTGATTGTATATGGGCATGTATATGGGCAGGTCTATTGCAATTGAAAACTGATCGTAAACACACCGTAAAATATCAATTACTAAAATACAGAAATGTTAAAAAAATTATGATAGTATATTGTTATGATAGAGTCCATGTGGTCAAATACAAAATTGCTTCACAGTTGGTTCATTACAGAGAGTGCTGCTCCACTGCACGCACTGGACACAGGATATAAGCCAGTTATAACACATGCGCTCGGGATGCATAGTCAGCCCTCGGGCTTCGTACAATATACGTATGCCATACATCCCTCGTGCCCGTGTTATAACAATTACTTAATTTATGTATTTAGGAGCCCTTTATACGCATGCATTTGGGATATTTATAACTCTATACGTAATTATATGCGTATACGTAGCTATATCTATTACACACATGCATGTTTATTTTTATAGTTACTGTATATATAAGTGTGTTGTCTTGTAGGTACAAGTGGGGCTCGGTGACTCATCAGAGTGTGGGTGTGGTCCGCTCTATCAACCGTAACGGTACTGATGTGTGTGTGGACTTCCCAGAGCAGAACAACTGGACTGGTCTCATCTCTGAGATGGAACTGGTGCCAGGGATACATCCACGTCACAGGTGTGTAAGAACACATGCACATGCATGCCGTCTCATATTCACAAGCCGTCTCATATTCACAAGCCGTCTCATATTCACATGCCGTCTCACATGCACATGCCGTCTCACATGCAGACTACTCTATAGCCAAGGCTATATACAAATTATGTGCAAGTAAGGTTAATCACAAATAAATTTGTCAAATACAGCAATCACATTCATAGCTACGTACTCTCTATGTACAACAAGTAAGCAAATAACTACAGCAATCATGCACATAGCTCTGGCTACTCTATATATATACAACAAGTAAGGTTAATTGCAAATACAAATGTCAAATACAATGTCAAATACAGCAATCACATAGCTATACTCAATGTACAACAAGTATAAGGTTGCAATTCATTATAAATTATCACATTCAACTACTAGTATCTTCTTTAGCTGTATACGATATACTTTACATTTGTGTGCATATAGCTATACAAAAGTGTTCACAGGTTGGATGCATCTTGCATGAGTGGTGTCATGTCAACACCATTTATTGCAATCGTATTATTCTCGTTTGTCGATGTCTTGTCAACTTCCATACCAGACTCCATTACTGCTTCATCGTTGTTTGGTGCGGCCGCTTTGCTTGACATTTTTTGCTTAGTTGCGAAGGTAATTATTGCAGGAAGTGTAATTGAGGCCGCTGATAGAAATACTGGTGCAAGATGTGATGTATTAGCAGTGTGGACTGAAGCCAACACACCAAGAAACATTATTATGAGACCGAGAGCAGTTAATAGTACGAGGTAGAATGCAATAGCTGAAGTAACAGCGACTCCTGTACATAGTTTCTTAATAGTTGTACTTCTTCCCAAACGAAGTATAATGAGGGTTGTCCACATAACTAGACTGGTCACAATTGCTATAAGATAAATCGCTGTGGAGATTGTCTCAATTGGTGTGATGAGCAGCATGATAAAGGTTGGCACCACATTTAGACCAAGCAGAAATGCAAAACAAAAAAAGTTACCAAAGTGAGGGAAATAGGGACATTTAAATTTACGCCAGACCAAGTTGGGTACAATTAACCAGCTGTAAATATGATCTGGTGGTTTGGGAAGAGATTTTGAGCACATTTGTCCAATAATTCCTCCTACAACAAACACAAGCAGACTAAAAAATAGTTGCAGTATTTTAGTTGCAGTCTGAGCTTCAATACTAGACTGATATGTACTAGATAATATATCCAAATTTTTTACATATAACTCCACAAAAGTTTTTGCTTGAAGTGCCAGGAAATTATTTCAATAGTATTAAATATAGAAATCGTGGAACTAAAAGCAAAGAAAACTGCAATCTTTATTTCCACTTGCTTCTCTCTAGACTTTGTGTCCAGCAACCAGTACATTATGCTGCTGTGCTTTGTATCCAGTAACCAGTATAGTATCCTGGTTGCAACGCAAATTACTGCTATAGTTGTTAGTACTGAAAGTACCATCACACCACAGTTGAATAAGAACACATCACACATGTATCCTTTGTCGTCATCATTATAACTTATTTGATCGGACTGAAATTCGTTCCTTGCGTACAATTTAAGCTGTAAACAAATACATGTATAGTGTATAGTTATTATGCAGCTGCAATAATTAATGTGTGTACACTCACCCAAGGTGTGATGTAGTTGAGCGCGTTGTAAATTTTTGTTTGAGTGTCACTAAACTCATTATGTTGAGTTAAATTTAGAGCTAACTCTTTATAGTCTTCTTCTATAATCTTATTTCTTATTTCAGTGCTTCGACTAAATTTGCTATTATATAAATAGACTAATCCTGTAAACAGTGTTTCAAGCATGAGCGGGCTTACTATTGTGTATACATTGGTCTTACACCAGCCTCTGAGTCTGATAAAGCCAAAGTGCTCACCCTGTGAACTATTGGTGAGTAATGTATATCGTACTAGAATGCTGTCAACTGGAGCCTCATTGCTGGGGTAAAACAAGTCGTTAAGGATAAAAATATTACCCTTTTGCTCAATGAGGGCTTGTTCATATACATTGATGATCTCCCTGCATCGTACAGGATAACTGCAGTTAAGTGCACAACTACCGACATGTAGCAAAACAATGAAAACTGCTATGACTTGATATAGTTTCATACTTGACTATATAAAACTTGAACAGCGATTGATTGTTAAGACTTATTTGCATCTTAAATAGGCTTTCATCAAAAATATTCATCTGCATGTCATACTGGTATTTTGGGGTTATGTTTTTAGTCAAACTCTCTATATAATTATACCATATACGTACCTACATGCAGTGTACAAGACAATCATACCCAGTATTTAATGAGCATATAGATCAAGCAAGAATTATAGCTATAGCTATATATATTTCACATTTTTGTTACTTTCATATAATCTGATTCAGTTTTACTGATAACACTGTCTTCCTCATCTGTAGATCTATTTCCTAGCTCCATTGATGAGTTGTCGTTGTCTTGTGTGTTGTTATTTAGCGTTCGTTTGCTCACATAGCCAATCAGTATAGTGGGTATAGTCGAGCCCAACGTTAGGAAAACTGGGGCAAGATATGATGTGTTGTTTGTGTGGACTCTAGACAGAATAGCAAGAAATATTGCCATGAGAGTGACTGCGAAAAAAAGAACTGAGAGGTATAGAAATATTGGAGATACTGCTATACACAAATTCAGCTTCTTTCTCTCTCTCTTTTTTCCCCCGTATTTCTTAAAATGGATTACAATGGCCATTCCCATTACTGCACTAGTTAGCTGTGTTGAGAAAAAAAACACTACAGAGATTGTCTCGATAGGTGCAATGAAGAGCATCATAAACGTTGGCACTATGTTTAGACCAATAGTATATGTGAAATAGAAGAAGCTACCGAACGAAAAGAAATACACAAAATAGCAGTAGAAGCAACGCTTTTGTATGCGTAAGTAGACGGGATGATATTTTGAGCACACTAATCCGCCGATAATGAATACAAGAACACCAATAACTATTTCCAATAGTTTAGTTACTCTGTGTGCTGTGTTAATAGTTAACTTATCCTTTTCGTTAAATAGTGTACTATTCTCGTCAATGTTTATTTCGTTATTAAAGTAAATAACTGCCTCGTGTATAAGGGTACCTATATCAGTAAAATTGACAATATACACTATGAACCCAAAGGTACAGAAGAATGCCATTTTTAAGTCTGCTTTTTTAGAGTTGGTATATAACAGCAGATGTAACACCTTGCTTGATATACAAATGGTTGCTATAGTTACAATTGCTGTACTCAGTGTCAAGTACCAGTTGTAACCGACAATGTCACACATGTATCCTTTCTCCTCATCCTTGTAAACTGTTGCACTTGCCCAATCTTCTTTACTTGCATAAAGTTTAAGCTGTGTAATAGTGTGATATAAATTATCTGTGCATTTTATTTTATCAAAACTTACCCAAGGTGTAATGTAGTTAATTGCATAGTCAATTTCCTCTTCAGTGAAGTAATATCGGGTTAGATTTAGGGCTAGGTTCATGTGTGTTTGACGCTGTCGACTTATAACAGTATTATAAGCGTAGGTTAATCCTGTGAACAGTGTTTGAAGCATGAAAGGGCTTGCTATGGTGTGTGCATTGCTCTTGCACCAGCCTCTTATCTTGGCTTTTACTTGTACCTTAATCCCACTCTCTTGTGGAGGTAGGAAAAGTACATATGCTATAAAAATACTGGGTGCTGGATAGCGGTTGGCTGGGTTGAAAACAGCATTGAGGGCAAAAACATTGGAATCTTGCTCAAGTACTGCTTGTTCAAATGCATCGATAATAGCTTTGCATCTTCTAAATTGAGGATACTCGCTGCACACACCTGTACAGCTGTCTATACGTAGCAAAATAATTAAAGCTGCTAAGCCTTGATATAGTTTCATTTTGTTGTTGAACATAGACGGTCTTGTTAAAACAAACTTGACTAACTCATTAAGCACCTAGCTACGTAGTACAAGAAAACTTGTTTACGTCAGCTCTCATGCATCAAATATTCATCATTTATCTGTAATGTTGGCATATGTAATGATTTTCATTAAAGGTAGTAAAGTTCGTGTTAATTAGTCCAGTATTAGACTGTGAAGATATACAACTGGAGCAGAGGAGGTTGGTCACACGTCATCAATCATGTGACATCCATTATTGTGTACTGCACTAGCTGGTATCTAGACTGAAGACTGTACAGGGATCTCTGTTGGCAGAGATCGATTACTGACTAGCTCTCTAGCTCTGGACTCTACTAGCTTAATTTATAGTCTCTTACAAGGCGTTTGAGGGGTCAGTAGCGTAGGAAAAGCCCTTGGGCTGTTAGTAGCCATTAGCACTTGGTTTGGAGTGGTTTGGAGTTTTACTGTACAACACATAGGGGCACGTGATCCTTAATTAATCGTGACCAACCTCCTCTGCAACTAGAGCATTCAGACAAACAAAGCAACAGTAGCTATACCTCGCTTGTGCATGCGCATAAAGGCATGAAATACACATTAATACACATTGAAACAACAAAAAGGAATAATGCATGCATATACTGTATAGTTAATACTAAGTATCATTCTGTTCAATTTCAATTTCAACTGGTGCTAGCAGTGGAGCATTTTCTCGTTCTGTGGCTTCTGCTGCTTTCTTAGAACTCATCTCAACATCTAGTCCTTTGTCGGCTGGGTTATTACATGTATTGTCTGGCTGTTTCGCGTCAGGTCCAGAGTCCTTAGCATTGGGTACAACATTAAAGGGTTTAACTTTGTAAACGTAGGTGATAAATCCAATGCATATCGACGAAGAAAATGTGGCAAGAGTTTGTGTAAAACCAGGATGATCAGAAAGTTGTTCAGAAACAGTCAATATGAATCCTAAGAAAACTGATAAAAAAGAAGCTGCAGTCAATCCCAAGTAAATAAAAGAGTATTGAAAACTCCACCAACGTCGATTAAGAGTTTGTGTTTTGTCAGATGTGAGGAGAGGAAATATAAATAGAGTGTGACCCAATAAATTTATTACAAAATTGCTTACAAGAATACTTGTCACAGACAATATCCTCAATGGATGTAAAAGTACTAATAACACAATGGGTACAATGTTCAGTGATATTAAATAGGCCAAAAAAAAAATACAGGCACTATTTAAGCAGAATATAATTCCTACCCCTACTGATGGAAGACACTTATGATGTGCAAGTCGTAGAGGATCCATTATATTATACAAACGTAATCCTGTAATTGCACCACCAAGTGCTATTACTATTTCAAAACTCCACTTCATAAACAAGATGACACTTTCGTTGAAACCAATCTGTCGTGAAACATATTCTGGAATGAGATAAATTTTTGGTTTCAGGTAGAAGTCAAATACTATAAATAAGAGGCTTACGAAACCTGAAGTGTAAAAAACTGACAAGTACAAATGCGTTTGTTCTGGGTCACTCTTTGCATTAACTTTAATTTTGTGACTGAACTTTGTTAATTCCATTATTAGGCGACACATCACGAACATTAGTACCAGGATTTCTATGACGATTACTGTCACGTTAAAAAGTTTTCCCATTTTATCATAACTCCAAATTATATACCCTATGTCTGCTGTATTCGTTGTTGTCTTGTAAAACCTTTCAACATGGCTGACGGCATAGATCTTAATCTGCATGTGCAAGATGCAGGGTTACGTACACTAGGGATTGCATGTACTGTAAGCCCCAGGGCTAACTTACTCTTGTGGTGATCACGTCCAGTGTATCTTGAATATCCTGCTCAGTGTATTCATCCCATTGTAGTGTAGAGTTTGTCATGTTTAGCGTGATGATCGTCCAAACACTTCTAACTCGACAACTATCATATAAACCTGTCATCAAGCTATTCAGTAGTTGAGGATCAATTATGTAGAACAATCCAAACATGCTGTGTCCTGTCTGATACGAAAATGAAGACAACTCTGAACTGTTTATTGATCGGTCAATGTTGGTACCATTGTTGGTAATCTGGGTGAGATTGTTTGTAATCTGGGTGAGATTGTTGGTACTCTGGGTACCATTGTTGGTACTCTGGGTACCATTGTTGGTAATCTGGGTGAGATTGTTGGTAATCTGGGGGATATTGTAGGTAATGTAGAGTATTTCAGTGTGGTAAGCTACAAAATAGTTCTTCAATTGAAATATATTGTTTTCATCTGTCACAAGAGCGTTCTCTAGTTGCTCGTACAGCTCACGGCATTTTGTTATAGCTTTGTCTTGTATGTAAGCCTTGCAAGGTAGCAGGCTACAGCAGACCAAGAATAGTACCAACAAACTGCTCATAATAGAAGGAAACTTCATTCTCAAACATATATATAGCACTACAGCTAGACTAAATAAACCATTTCACAACTTTGGCCTTTATACTGACATGTGGACAGAAGGGACTCTACCAGGGAATTTTAGGGTGTTAGATATTCATAGTTGTGTCCAAGTATTCATACTAATTTTATTAGCTTATACACACGTTAGCATGCATTTATGGGTGTTGGTATTGCATGGTGATTGTAGAGTTTGTTAATTGTTAATTGTCTGCCATGCTGGCATTTGTACATTGTGGTTAACGTATACATATTGATTGACTGTATACGTACACTTCTCCCTCTTGTGCAGGTGCAATGGATGCGGCATGTTCCCGATTGAAGGTGTTCGCTATCACTGCCAAGTGTGTGCGGACTTTGACTTCTGTCAGAACTGTTTCTACAAGGGCCAGTCTCACAACCACGCCTTTGAGAGAGTGGACGATCAAGGACAAGCAGCTGTCTACGTGGGCTCACCAAGGTCACGCAAGAGAACTCTCAAGTAAGAACAACCTACGTAACTAACCAACCAATACCAACCACCTGCATAATAATATATAATTATATGCAGTGGATTATATCTTTGTATATGTGTGCATATTATCCGTATAGTTGGTTCTCGTGTTTAGAAGTATGCATACGTACGTATTTGCCTACAGTGTTTATTAATTAAGCTCAATGAAGTTTGTGTGAGCATGTCATATGATACCTGACAGTACACACAGTTAGATTAAGAAAAGACATGCACTGACTAGTTTCTATAATAGCTGCACTGCATGTGTATAGCTAGCTGTGTGTAGATGTCACTTCCCTTCCCCATGCATCTGTACACAGACGTAAGAAGAAGAAGATGCAGGGTGGGTCGGTAGTGATGGAGTGGGACCAGATAGTGCGCCATCTCTCAGTCTCCAGCAACGAGAACCAAGCCTATCGTCTCATGGATGGTAACCATGGCACCTACTGGCAGTCCAGCGGCCCTCAGGGCAAACACTGGATACGACTGGAGCTGCAACGCAACATTCTCATAGAGCAGCTGGCAATTCAGGTACGCAGGGAAGAGGTGTTTGATTTCAGCCTTAGTTGTCTCTATCATATATCGTAGTACCTCTCTTATTATCTGGAACTGATTTAATGGTGTCTGTGTTTAATGCACGCCACATGCATGTGTGCATGCATGTGTATTGTTAGAGTTAATATCACAAACTCACTCACCCCTAGGTTGAGCAGAGTGACAGCAGCTACATGCCTAGTGTGGTGGCTGTGCTGGCAGGGAACACTATCGGAGCACTACGTGAGATCAAGCAGGTCTCTGTCTCCTCTAGCTGTAGAGAGTGTGTCATTGTCACTGGACTCACTGAGGTGAGGGAACAATGTGGATCAATGTGTTAAATTCTGTTTTTCAAACACCTTATCATGCATACATGCATGTACGTAGCTACGTATTTATGGTCTCGTATGTACGTAATAGCTTGAGCTCATTGAAAACTATAAAATTAATAGTTTTGTTGTGCCAAGTCTTGCAAGTAATTAGAATTACATGCATCCATCATGTACACTATATACCTAGCTACAGTAAATGTACATGCAGTACTGCATGTAGTACGGCATGTAGTACTGCATGTAGTACGGCATGTAGTACGGCATGTATGCATGTACATCATGTAACGTCCACATATATATATACTGTGCCTCGACTACCTTGTACACCTCTGTACTGTGCATGTAGTTGTACTCCATCATGGAGATAACAGTGAAGTCGTGCAAGAGTGGTGGTATAGATGTCAAGATCCACGGAGTGAGTGTGATTGGCCGTGTGGATATGAACGAGGATGAGGTGGCAGCCAGCTTCTCTTTCCTCACTGTCGACGAGTCAGAGTCGAAGGAGAGTGGTCTGGTTCGCAAGCAACGGAAGAAGACAGAAGGAGGAACCGACAGTCATTCTAACAAAGTGTTTGTGTGGGGCCTCAACGATCGCTCTCAACTAGGCAGTGGGAACTCAGAATCAAAGGTATACCCAAGTGCCGTAGAATGCATTGGAGTTAGTCATATTTAGATGGCCATAACTTGTCTTCAGATTGTCCAAATTACCATGTTTTTAACATTTCTGAAACCTTAAAACAAGCTCTTTCAAATGAGGTGAACAAATTAAGTTTGAAAATTAGCTCAATTTTGAAGAAAAACCGTGGGCTATAGGTGGGTGAAATTGTCAAAATCAGGCCGTTTTGTTGAAATTTTTGAACTAAACACTAAACATAACATCTTATAGAGCTTTTTCTGGGCTTTCAGAAAATCTTAATGTTATTGAAATTGGTTCACCAGAACTTACGTTATGGCTGCTTAAAGGTTAAACTGTGTCTTTCTACCTTATGTGCTAGCTAGTGTATAACCTTCTCTCCTCACAGTTGACTGGTCCGTTTGAGAGCCTTGCACTGGCTAAGCTCCACCCAGTACAGCTGGCAGGAGGCTCCAAGACTCTGTTCATAGTCTCCCAAGATGGCAAGGTGTATGCGAGCGGTGAAGGTACCAATGGTCGTCTGGGAGTAGGTGGTCTCACCGATGTGGCCGTTCCCAAGATCATTGGCGACCTGACTACATATGTTGTACGTAAAGTGGCTGTGAGTACTGGTGGTAGACACGCTATGGCGCTCACTGCTGACGGCAAGGTGTTCTCGTGGGGAGACGGGGAATACGGACAACTAGGACTGGGGGACAACAAGTGAGTGCACGGGCTAGCTATAAGATGCAATAATACCCCTAGAAAGCACTGATGTTATTCTACGTATGTCACAAGTTGTGTTGGTTTTGGTCATCATAATAAAAGGGCTGTATGTATAGTTGAGGGTTGATCAATTTAACCCCTATTACACGCACGCACTCACACACGCGCACACACAGGAGTTATGATCGACCTAAGATGATACAGAGTCTACAAGGCAAGCATGTCAAGGAGATTGCATGTGGCAGTAACCACTCTGCTGCCATTACATCTAATGGGGAGCTGTACACATGGGGCCAGGGGGATCATGGCCGACTGGGCCACGGTGACATCACCAGTCATTTAAAGCCAAAACTGGTCAGTTGTATAATAATGTAGCTGTTTTTTCTTTTCTTTTTTCACATCAAGTATGCAGCATTTTGTTACCTTTTCAGCTATTTGCTCGATCTGTTACGTGTACTAGCTGCAAGGCTGCATGTTGTTAGTGTCACTGTCTCCCATGGACTAGCTGCAAGGCTGCATGTTGTTAGTGTCACTGTCTCCCATGGACTAGCTGCAAGGCTGCATGTTGTTAGTGTCACTGTCTCCCATGGACTAGCTGCAAGGCTGCATGTTGTTAGTGTCACTGTCTC
>VSKX01075645.1_pt1 | contig 11209 bp, 11 predicted proteins | sample 4799481 | NCBI WGS metagenome assembly VSKX01 (sample SAMN12179537, study PRJNA552185) | sponge metagenome | biome: deep-sea hydrothermal plumes; feature: spots directly above weak diffusing fluid; material: sea water; isolation source: sponge from the Swan site of a hydrothermal vent ...
ACACAATGCCATGCGCGAGTATTTGAGGGAGCGCGTTTATTAGAAAAAAAGGCGATATTGTGATTTAATACCTCGAATAGACGCGCATTGCGCGAAGAAATGAGATGCGCGTTTACACGGGGTAGTACGGTACCTAGTGTGTTGGCTGGCAGCAATTGATAGCCAGCTGGAAAGTTTTTTGGCTACCTGTGTTGCCACTAGGAATCAATTATTTCATAACTTGTGGTAATTATATCTCCAGGAATGAACTTGCGATGGGCTACCTTGTGTGCCTCGAGGCAAGAATGCTTCATTAAATAGTGTCTTTGACCCCTTCAATGTCTGTCTCATCCCACTGTTGATGCTTAATGAGCAGGAAAATCACCTCCTGCATTGGTCTAGCTATAATGTATACCAAAACAAGAAATTTTTTTTGTGCCCCCCCCCCCCCCCCCCCCCCTGCAGGCCAATACTAGAGGATAAGAGGAGCTCTGATGATGACTCTGAAACAATGGAGATGGTTGGCTACACCGGTCGTACTGCCAGTGGCATGGTTAAACAAATGCTTAACCTCCGCTCTCGTAGCAACTCGACCGTTCAGAGTACAGAGGAGGAATGCCCTCGCATCCAGAATGGATCTCTCACACCTGTTCTGGGCACACCCGTTCACAAGCCTGTCCTCAAGCAGTCTAAATCCCTGACCAAGATCAATAAGCTAAGGGTGCAATCAGAAGTCTACACTCACCAAAATGAGCTGGTATTCTTAAACGACAATGCTCAGTTAGGAAGTGAAGGTATACTGCAGTTCACTTACTCGTACATGTGATGGTCGTTTACTTTGTACTACAGAAGGTGTTTGTTTTCATATTGAAAATTAATCTGTAGATAAAGTTACATTTGTATGCATTAATTAGCTAGTACTAATCAGAGATATTTAGTGAATAGTCACGCTGTAAGAGTATGGTATAGCCAGTCTTTATTTCCTTATGCAACTCCTGTTACATAAGCTCCAACGCCATATTGTGAACCAGGCTTGATAGTTCCCCTATACACACGTACCTACTGTACATATGCATATCTTTCTTGTGCAGGTGAGGAGGTTGGCAGTGACTCAGAGTCCACTTGTTCCTCTATGGCCTCTATGAGCAGCGAGGCTCGCGAGGAGAGCACCTCCCCCACTCTCGTAAGTCCAAGTTATCGGGAGGCAAAGGTCCACCCAATTTCATACGATCACCAGGACAAGTATAGAACACTTCAGTATCGTAGTACTGACAAGGTGTCTAAGAGAAAGTGGGCATTTGGACGTAAGAAGAGCCGTAGTCGGCCAGATACTGCACTGGATATCAGTTCCCCCTCACTTCCAAAGCCTACTCCCAGTGACTCTTCAGCCTGTCTCATCAATAGACAGCGTCCGTCCGCTAGGAGAGGGAGAAAAAGTAAAGAAGTTGCTCAGGCCACTATTCCGGAGTGCTCCTACTCCTTTGAAATCAGTCTGGTGAAGGTGATATTCCGTGGGAGCTCTAGAATGGATGTGCTGTGCAGAGGTGAGCTGCACTGTTAAATGATGTTTTTGAAGTAATTAACTCCTGTAAGTAGCAATAGAGGCCATGCATGTGTGGTCTGATAGGCCTGCTTTGTTTGCTCATACAGCTTGCTTATGTAATGTTTGCTACACAGAATTCAACACTATCATGGAACTGAAAGGAGCAATCGCCAAGCAACTCAAGTAAGTATGTACACAAAGTGTACGTTGCTATGTGCCCACCCTCACGCACCTTGGAAACACTGTACCTCTCACCCTTACACCCACTCCATGAAAACATGTATTAATATAGTCACATACACGTGCTTAATTGTATGTTCTAATTTGTGTGCAAAGGCCAGCTAAAACTAGGTAATAGACAAACTTGACTATAGACAAAAAACACCTAAATAGTTATACACACTTATCCCAAATGGTACGTATCTCTGCACATGCAGTGAAGCCAACCCTGATCGGTACACACCATGGAAACACACAGACTTGGTCCTCAGCTATAAGAGCAGTGAGGGGAAGGTCTACGAGCTGTACAGTGACTGGCAATTCATGTATCCTCAAGTATACTGTAACAGTTATACTATAGGTTTACCATACCTTCTGTAGTGAGTATTTTCTATTTAAACTCGTAAATCCTCAAAAATGTTGATGTTTTATGTACAGCCTTAGCGGGAATTCAAATAGTGTTAAGCGGATTTGAATCATGTGGACTACACTGTGTGAAGTGGCTAGTCAGTGTAAGTAGTTTGGTTCGCTCTCCTTAACCAGCATTTAGTTTTTCCACGGCCCTGTACCAGATCTGGATCAAGGAGAATGGAGCAGAAACTCCTATTCAAGTGGAGGTAGTGTGTCGGGGAAAGGAGGAGGACTTGAGAGTAATTCATCGGATCAGTAACCTCGTGGGAGTGCTTCTAGACGATCAGGTCAAGTCTCTCTCTGGTGTTGATGTGGGAGAACTTCGGAAGGTGTCTAGTTCCGACCGGAAGGAGGCACAGTGGGCTCGACGTACACTGCATGAGTAAGGAGAGAGAAGCTTCTACTAAAAGCTTAATATATTTGACACAGCGCAGACATAGTTAACAGAACATTGTGTGCTACCATATGCTACTGACGCATGATTGCAAGCTCCAGCGTCATATTGTGTGTAAACTATAGGCGAGCTACCATTGTCTGTCTCTGAGTGTATCTCCAATATTGCGTGGTTGCACGTACTTTGTAACTGTTTGGGAGTTGTTTTTTTTAGAACCGTATGGCCTAGTTGTGTGGGTGCAGGTGTCAGTTTGACAACTATTCTATCGTGTAGAGAAACCCCTTCGTAGTGTGACAGACTGCATGTTTATTCCCTAGTGACTGGAATCTGAAAGTTTTGTAAAGCACAATAATCTGATAATGTCCTAGGATAGCAACTGAACATCCAACCAATAGATAAGTTTACAAAGTAAGCAGGTGGCAACTACCAAAAGAAAACAGTAGGTCATTGTTTTTGTTGCCGTTGCCTGTGCATATGGATTACACACTAACAGTACATTCCACCCACTAGCTAGCTGTGTTCCATGCATTTTCACTTGCTAAATGTCATTGCTGATATTATTGTCACACTCAACTGGTGTGTATATACAGTTATAAATAGTTCCGTATATATACATACTAAAGCTATGACCAAGGTAGAGTGCAAAAACTGAAGACCAGGTGAATGCGAATAGGACTTAATACCACCCTTATCCACCCACTCCCTATAGTGTAGTGAATCACCTTCCATTAGCTAATGCTGTTGTGTTGAGTTCACTAGCTGTTACAGTATCTACCATACTATAGTGGTGAGTTCACCTTTATCCTCCACCCTGCAGCTATGTGACCAGTGTGACCAGAAGCAGGGATACCGAGGATTACACACTGTCAATGGAGCTGGTCTCTACCAGTACTTCCACTATACTGGCTCTCAAGATACCTATAGACAGCAAGATAAAGATTGTGTTCCATTACAAACAGTGCTTCTCTCTTGTGAAGCATATCAAAGGTGAGTCTGTGTGTGTGGGTATGTATATATATCACTTTTTTGCACAAACAACATGCTCCTTCTTTTCTATTGACAGTCCAGAGATTAGCTGATAGTGTTCTGAGAGAAATATTCCCCTGCCTGGTCGCCTGTGGTCTTGTGGAGAACAGGTGATTGTCATATGACATGCATACCCTCAATTGCTATTATGTTCATTACTTGGTGTGTTTCTGGTGACAGGATTAGTACGTACACGATGCAAATCAGTGGAGAGAGGAGCTTTGTAGCCGGGAACCACGAGTTGATTGCTTTCAAAGACATTCGAAGGTGACTGCGACACCACCAACTCACACACTAAAATGACTGTATAGGACAAATACGTACATTAGCTAAGGTCAAGTGGAGCCCTAGCTCATTTTCTTGTTACAAATTGGCCATACTAATTATAATGTGGTGATTACAAACCAGTCAAAAGTTTGCTGTAGTGTAAACTGCTTCTTGCCTACCCCCTAGGCCTGGGCTCAACTCTGACCTTAGTGTCACTATATATATATCACCACTGTAGGTGTATCACTAAGTCCGAGCCTGTTCACCTGTCCATCACTGAGAAGCCCCACCCAGAAGATGACCGCCCCTCACACCTCAACGTGAGTGTTTACGCTGTGTACAGCACCCCACGAATAGCATTAGTATATATAGTAAGCCTGGTTTATAGAATATGATGCTGGCGCCTACAGTACGTAGTGTGCCCATAACTTGTGCCAGGGTTGTCAATTTGAAAAACAAAGTTTGCATTCTGTAAACTCTTAAAAAGGTCTTGTGTTTAGATTAGAGTTTTGTGACTGCTCGAAATCCTCAAATCATCACGAAACCCTCGATTAGAGCTATATACAGTGCAGTGTTAAAGTGGTGTTTACAATAATTATGACACTGGAGCTTGCGTAGTGTCACGAGCTCATCAAAACGCTTGATTAGACTCAGGTTCTAATCGAGCGTTTTCAGACACCCGTGACGCTACGTAAGCTCTATAGCGCCATGTGAACCAGGCTTTAGCGTTTTGACACTTGTCATATTATAAACCAATAGCCTCTGAATGTTTAATAGATTTATGCATCACGCTACTAGGCTTCTATAATTTATTGAATCTCGTTATCGACTGTCACTGTGTCTAAATGTTGGTTCTCAGTGTATGTAAGTGCATTGTGGTAGAGAAAGGGGCGGTTTTTAGCCTTATAAGTATTTGGTTGCACATTCGCAGGGCTGAGTACATGTGTACTGTGCGTTTATAAGCTCTACTACCTCTGTAGACAACTGTGCAGTTTAGTTTACAAACACTGAAGTGGTGTATTTACCATGTATCCCCACCCCTCCTTCAGTGGCTGTCCATGGACCCTCTCAGTGGTGTACCTCCATTACATACGGACATAACACGCGCCATTCGTCGGGACTGTGACATCCAAGCACTGTCCGTGTGGGATCGGGACGAAAATTTTTCGTGAGCACCCCCCACATTGCAAACAATTAAGACCCCCCACACTGCATCCTACACTTTGATCACATTGGCTTATAGTTATCGAGCGTATGTTTATGCTCTAACTGTACAAACTGTCCCATTTGTAAAATATGCATGTGTGCCTCTTATGTAGTGTACGTTCGTACAGACTCTCCATACTTGAAGCAACTAACTTGCCGCTCATACAAGGGCGGGTGATGCAAGCGGTCGTTGAGGCAACACTCTACCACGGGGAGAAACAGTTGTGTCCGACTATTACCACAACAGCAAAGGTCATCGACCTCTCAGTGAAGTGGGGGGAAATACTGGTGTTCAATATTGCCAAAAAGAACATTCCCAAGTCTGCCAAAATATTGATCCAGATTAGCGAACCGTATCTTAGAAGAGAGTCCACTGCAAATAAACGAAGTTCAAAGTTCATTTACTGGGGACTCTCCACTGTTTTTGATCACGAGTGAGTAGTAATATTTGTTTGTCTTATAAAAAATCAATTTTCTGCAGGCGTATTATGTACAATGGGGAGAAAATCATGTCTTTGTGGAAAGGTAAAAAAGATGAAAAGAAAGAGGAGCGTAAAGATAAGCAATTTGATGATCTCCATGAGCTGAATCCATCTGGCCCTGCTCTAAACAACAGCTGCTCCAAGGCCGTCAAACTGAAGATCAAGTTTGAAGAGTTTGGCTATCCAATGTACTTCCCTAGTTGTCGCCCAGAGAGCTGGTCTGGGATACAGAAGTGAGTATACAGGAGGCAATAGAACCTCTTACTACTACTTATAAATATAGCAACTAACTACCATACGTACGTATAACAGACACACACCTAAGTCCCAGTTGGTGCTCGAAAATTGATCCTCACTTGTGAATAAGAATCGTATATTTTGCGTAGAACGTTGGCTAGTCTTCCGAATTTAGTTTGATATATTTGATTGCTCTATTATAACCATGCACTAATTGGTGTGCATGACAGTCACCAGGAGGACACCAGCACGGCTGTGAGGAAGCAATATCAAAAGCTGGTGGAGTTTATTAGGAATGGCAAACTGCACAGTGTGAGTATCATAGCATAGTACAGTAGTGAGAGATGTGTACGTACGTACGGTCATGTAACACAGTCTCTACCTACCCTTCAAGATAGTTCAATATCGTAGCTGTCTAATACCGTAAGCGTTTCGTTTTTTTCGTGGCGAAGAAAATCCACGAAAATTTTAAACTCGTGCACAACGTCAGAGCACGATGTACCCACCACAAAATTTTGTTGAGCAATTCGTACCATTTTTCGTGTTTACTACATTTGTAACTGCACTATATATATACAAAACTGACTGTTTGACTGATTTGAGTGTGCTGTGTGTTCCAGGCGCTTCCCACATACCTGCTACGTGCCAACTGGGGTCGACTAAGCGAGAGCCTCGAAGTTTACTCCATGCTCACCCAAATAGCTAATACAGATGGTTTCCCAGAGGAGGTGAGCGGTGTGGTCTAGTTAGATACTGTTGACCTTGAGTCTCTATTGATTGTACTAGCTAGTGCATATAGTACATGTACGTATCTCTTAGTCGGTGCGCAGTGTTTATGATATGGAGTCAAGTTTGCCCGAACTTTTTAAGCAGGGACGACATTTTCATGAAAGAAATGGCCAAAATGTCAGGTGTCAGACTGTTATATCATAATAATTATATTTATAAGCACTGGTGGGTATACCATGTTAGCTGTAAAAATACATATTTAACCTCAAATGTGGCACCAGGAGCTTCCTCAGGCTAGGAAGGCGAATTTTCTGTCTCCTCTTTGGCCACACCATAGTAAGATGGTTAGGTTTGTAGAGTGAGCTAGGGTCCTCTTCTACCACAACTGATAAAAATAGGCACTCTTGTGGATTCAAGCACCCTCTCAGTAGCTACCTCTCTGACTCCCCATGCAATACATGGCCACCATCTGTTGCCCACTCAAACACATGCACACACACACGTACACCCCCTCCCCCAGATTGCTTTGAAGCTGCTGGACTGTGAGTTCCCTGATGATAATATCCGTGATTATGCCATCAAGGTACTGAGACAGCTGCCTGACGAGAAGCTAGAAGACTTCCTGCTACAGTTGACACAGGTAAGCACTGCTCGAGCGCTGACTGTGGTGCATGCAGAGTGTTGAGTGTGTGTGTGGGTGAAGTACTACTGACACTGCGAAAATGCGTGTGCATATGTACTATTCCCATTAGAATTTTGTCAGAATCTGATTGTCAGATTGCATAGTTAGTATTCCACTTGCCTCCTCCACAGGCCTTCGAAGAGAAAAAAGAAGGCCTGCTACTGACTGTTCACGATGACGTCATTCTATTTTACTGAGCCTTTATACCACTTTATCCTGACCTTAGTCAGAATCTACTAAGGTTAGCGCATGCGCAAGCAGTCGATACCAGGCCCATCTTCAGTGGGCGTGGGGACGAGGCTAGTATTCCACTTGCTCTTAGTTAGCTATTATCTACACTGATCAGTGGTGGCCAGGCTAGTATTCCACTTGCTCTTAGTTAGCTATTATCTACACTGATCAGTGGTGGCCAGGCTAGTATTCCACTTGCTCTTAGTTAGCTATTATCTACACTGATCAGTGGTGGCCGACAGTAGACACCTCTCCGGGAAGCAATTAATCACAGACACCTCTAATGTCCACTAGCACCCTTTAAATTGATAACTATAGCTTTCATAGCTAGTCGTAAAATACTAAACGCTGGTTTATAAATATGATGTTGGAGCTTACGTAGCGTCGTAGCGTCAGGTAACGCTCGATTAGAACAATATGTTCTATTCCATTGTAGTGTCAGCGTTTTGACAGTATAGCGTCATAATTATTAAGGCTGTTAAACGTATATATAGTCACCACTCAAATTCTATGAACATTATTCAATCATCATTGGTGCATGTGCACAGGCTCTCAAGTTTGAGCTCCATCATGACAGTGAGTTGGCTCGCTTCCTCCTCGACAGAGCACTGAGGAACAAGCGAATTGGACACTTCTTCTTCTGGTACCTCAAGTGTGAGATGTACAATCTCCAATACATGACTCGGTTTGGTGTGATTCTCGAGGCCTACCTAAAGAGTTGTGGGGAGGCCATGTTGAAACAGTTTGAACATCAGGTGGAAATGCAGACCACACTGGAAGAGATTGCTTCTGTGGTAAGCACACTTGGCTTCATGCACAGACACTCTAAAATTGATTTGTATTAATTGTGCTGAACTGTTGTGCCTTCTGAGTCTAAGTACTGTTATTTACTTACACCACAATGATTGTACTAACTTGCATGTCGACACCTAACCAAAGAGAGACAGCCATGATTAAAATCTTGTACTAGATTTTTGTATAACAGTATGTGCCAGCCAGTAATGGTGCTCGGTGTCTATGTGCAGCTGAAGCAGAAGTGCAGTGATGACCACAGCAAGATGCAGGCCATGCTACCAGAGTTGCTGGAGAGCTACGGAGTGCCTCATTTTGAGGTTTCCCCCGTCTATAATCCAAGGTGGGTTGTTGTAGACTGAGGGTTTGATTTATTGTGTGTTTTTGTGTACAGGATAAGCCTGGGAAGTCTCAGACCAACAAAATGCAAAATAATGGCATCGAAAAAGGTTAGTCTGTTCTTTATAAATGTTTATAGAGTTTTATTATAAACAAGTTATAAAATTTGTATTTTTTGTTGGACCATTGACAGTCACCTGTGCATGCATGCAGTGTAAAGGCAGCACAATATAATGTAATTATGCAAGAGCAAATAGTTCTCTTCTTCAGTGATCTAATGCAAGAACGAAAGTATGCAAGCAAATACCGGAAATATTGAATGTCATTTAGTTTTGGCGATGCAGTAAAAATATCACTATTGGCAGTTTTCAGTCCTTACTTGCTAGTCTCGCAAGATCATCCCTACGTGGATTTTTAATATTAACATTGATGATCCCTCTCCCAACTACCAAATGAAAGTCACCGCCAATTTTTCCGGCTACCGTAGTTCCACAATATCACACGAGTAACGTAAAATACACAACGTAAACCTTGCATTATATTATGAACCCAACTTAACACTCAAACTTCCCATAAGCAGGCTTTTATTGCTTAATTGTGTCACACTGGCCCTCTCCCTCGCTCTGCAGAAACCACAGTGGCTGGAGATGTACAATATTGATCCAACGGCCCTCACCCAGACCCCCACCAGACTCATCGTCAAGCTCGGGGACGACCTCAGGCAAGACATGATCACTCTCAGAATGTTTTCACTCTTCGAGAAGGTCAGTTGATTTTTGCAGATTGCTTGTAACTTCAAACTTCACACTGAATTGTTTTATAAACAGTGTGTTGTGTTCACTGTATACTTGTGTTTTATTGTGAGTGAATATTGTGTGTGCCCTCCTCTTGTGCAGTTGTGGGAGGAGGATGGGCTCGATCTTGCTCTTATTCCGTATGGGTGCATAGCGACTGGTCCAGACTCAGGGTTCATTGAGGTGGTCAAAAATGCTCGCACAATTGCTGAGGTAGGCACATGCACCTTCAGTAGCCCAATTTTCATTTTGTTCCTCTAATAACCTTGAAGTGCATGGGCTGATCTAGCAGTCAGTGATGTGGTTTAATCTGTCTCGTCTCATATGCCAGGTTTCTGGAGTGAACAATCAGACAAAACTGTTTGAGTGGATCAAGCGTCATCAGAAGAAGTGAGGAGCCTGCATGGTGTCAGTGGCTGCATGGTAGCTAGCACTTGAATGGCTGTCACCACCACCACCCACCCACTGCTCCCTGTAGTTGACTTAACCTCTATAGTATGATCAAGAGCTTGCCTTACACAGTAACACTTTTGGAGCAGTCCTTTCTCCACTGTACTATATACTCAGCCTTTACATACACTGTGCATGGTGCAAGTGGATTACTGTGCACGTTGCAAGTGGACGCATGGCCAGATTAGAGTGATTCAGTATGAGCTTTTTGAAGTTAGAGGACTAGTTTCGTGGCTAGAGATGAAAGTTACGACTCACTGGGTATACATTACACAGTACTGTAGGAATAGGTACGTATAAGGGTTAGTTAGGTATTGCCAACCTGTTACCAGAGCTGTTAGTGGGTAGTATGTGACATAGCTACAGATGTGTGTGAGTTTTGTACCCATAAGAGAGGTCCATTTTGTACACACATCGTGTTACGAGAGTTTCTGTACCCATGTTGCAGTGAGTTTGATGAGACAGACCCAGACCTAGTGAAGGAGGCAGTGAGGACCTTCGCTCACTCCTGTGCCGGCTACTCTGTGGCTACTTACGTTCTGGTGAGCTGTTCATAGCATTGTACGTATCACTGTTGTGAAAATGATTGTGTGTACGAAATGGACCTCTTTTATATAATTACACATGTGTGTTGATGCAGTTATTAAATAGATGAAGCTTTGTATAACACTCTGTCTGCATGTGATATAGCCATGCATGCATGCATGCATACAGGATGTCTATATACCTGTAGTGATGTTATAGCTGTTCTCAGAGTAGTAGTATGTGCAGAAATATATACCGTATAGCCGGATATTTTCGCGGAGCAAATATTTCGCGATTAGCTGTCTTAGTGCATTTCGCGGAAAATAAATTCGTGGATCACTGCAATGGTTTGTTTCGAATACAACCGCAGGCTACGTGACAGATGCTATAATACAACGCCCACCTTTTTTTTCGTGTAACTGCAAAAATTCGTGAAATTCGCGAAATTTTTCTCCCTCGAAAATATCCGGCTATACGGTAGTAGGATGTATCACACACGGCATATCTTGTTACAGGGTATTGGTGACAGACACAATGACAACATCATGATCACAACTAAAGGCAACTTGTTCCATATTGACTTTGGGCACTTCCTCGGGAACATCAAGTACATTATGGTTCGTAACTGCTCAATATGTATGCATTGTCTTGTCTACACTGGTTGGTTGCAGGGGCGTAGCTAGGATTTTGAGTATGGGGGTGCTCGATTTTTCGTGACCGTAAGTCACACCCACGGACCGGAAGTTCATTAAGTGACGTATTTGACCGTTGCACGTGGTCAAAAGTAATCGGTATTCACTTAGTTTTACTTTTCACCATGTACAAGCTAGCAGCAGTTTCTTCCTGCACTCTTCCCGTGGCTCTGCAGGCTCCAGTAAGTTCAAACGAAGTTTAGCTAGCTAG
>VSKX01051525.1_pt1 | contig 11204 bp, 10 predicted proteins | sample 4799481 | NCBI WGS metagenome assembly VSKX01 (sample SAMN12179537, study PRJNA552185) | sponge metagenome | biome: deep-sea hydrothermal plumes; feature: spots directly above weak diffusing fluid; material: sea water; isolation source: sponge from the Swan site of a hydrothermal vent ...
AGTGTAGTTAGAGCTAGAGCATGCAGGCAGGTCAGTGTAGTTAGAGCTAGAGCATGCAGGCAGGTCAGTGTAGTTAGAGCTAGAGCATGCAGGCAGGTCAGTGTAGTTAGAGCTAGAGCATGAAGGCAATTTGTTACACTATTAAACACAAGATATACATACAATGTAGGGAGGGCTCTCAAACATACACGTGTGTATAGCTACCAAAACTTTCACGGCAAAACACAAACACTCTATATATTATAGTCTTCGGTACTACTTGGTCAATTTGACGGATTTTGACCAATCATTTAAAAGACACCATCATTGGAAAGGCCTTCCAAAAAGCTACTGAAAGCATGTAATTAAACATGTACTGCAGTTTCTGAAAGTTTCTGAATTTTTTTGGCACAAATTACTTTGCCTTACATTAGTATTTGGCTTGACGTCTTCGGTCCCCAGCTCCGAGGTGCTGCTGACCTCCTCCCCGGGAGGTGCATTGTCCGGGAGGAACAGCTGAGAGATACCGTACGACCCACCACCCTCTGCCGCAGGAGCAGAGCCAGAGAGAGTCCGACGACGCTTTCCGGAGGAGTCGGTGAGACCACCATGAGCAGCCAGCTTCTTCGTGATAACTTTGTCTCTGGACATCTCTCTCTGTTGCTGTCTGGCACTCCTGGGACACACACAAGCAAACACACAATCATTGGTCACACCTTTGGTCTGGGACACGAGCATCAAGGAAAGTAACACGGACCATGAGCCTCCCAAACTAACCGACTGAATATGTTCTTTGATGAATGTGTATATCAACACACAATTTATCTACGTATTAACTACTTACTAAAATATTATGTACCGTCGTCTCTCGATTAATCACGCAGTGCTCTTTGTTATTCAAGTGCTAAAAGAATGTTGGAGTAGCCTCGAATAGACGCACACTGGGCGATTAATTGAGTAGGCGCTTTTATTGACCAATTGTGGTTTTGAGGTTCTGTGCCTGCGCGACTAATCAGTAGAGTAAGTGGCTTTCTTCCTCCTCCTCCCAAGTGCTTAGTTAGACGTCTTACTGGTTCTGGCCAAGTCCTCCCATTCTGTTAATTTGCACCACTCTTATACGTGTTCCCTATCTATCGACACAGAATACTTTCCTAGTCTCTCTCTTGCTGTGTCATTCAGCATGCTCTACAACTCTCAACTTGGCTACTGTGAAACTTCTCTGTGTAACTTCTCTTTCTACTACTACAGCTAGTACTAGCAGACTCCGTCCACTCTAGATATATCTAGCTCTCAAACTTCTGTTAAAATCTTTACAGAATTAGCAGCTGTCACTTGGCGTATGTGCCACGACTCGAGCATGCGCGTTAAATTTAATAAACCACCGGAAGGATGTTGCCAGCGCTCGACTAAACGCGCCTGGTGCTACTAAACGAGTATGTGCGATTAATCGAGAGACTACGGTATTATGTATCCTCAAAAACTTATCACAAGCTTGATATGTACCTGAGGGTGTCCATTTACACAACATGCACAGACAGTGTACATACGTTACAGTACATTCCTTAAACACAGAGTGCTAAATCAAAGTCATGCGTGAACAAGTGCACTCGTTAACTGCACCTGCTAGCAACTGCCTCATCTTTAGACTCAAACTGTTTCTGCATACAGACGGGACAGACGTACTCTCTGCCCTCTCTCTCCATCTTCTTGCCCTGCGTCACGGTGATACCAACACAGTTGCCGTGGAACCACTCTTCACACTCATCACAGCATATCATGAACCTAGGGATCGAGGGAGGCAGTTTTGAAGGATTAATGTAAACTGTGTGTGTGTGTTGTAGCTTCCTGACTGACGATGCTCACTATAAAGTGGTCTGCCCTTAGTCAAGCAAGTGTAAACACAGAGAGACTAACTTGAATACTGTAATATGTTATACATGTATGGCACAGGGTATATATAGACAAGGCGTGTGTACCGTTGATTTTCAACCAGAGGAGGTCTGACAACCGTGTGCTTCTGCAGGCGCACTTGTATAATAATTGGTCAATGCATAATGTCATGCTCAAGCACGCAGTTGTTGGACCTTCTCTGGCATCAAACACTTGAATCGGCTAACTAAGCACACTTCTTTATTCACTCTGGTGACATATTTTCACAGGTAGATTTGTTTGCATTTTTACAGTTTTGTACATTTTGCTGGTATAAATTTTTGCCAATTTGGATAACTTTTACCTAATTATCCGAGAATAAAATATTTGTGATTTTTACTCTCATTCGCACAGAATAGCAGAAATTAACACCTGCGAAAATATGTCACCTTAAAGTAACTGCAGGCCAGTGCTCACCTGTCATCGTGAGGCTGTCGGCAGATACAGTAAAGCTTGTTTGGATCTTCCTCATCACTCTCCTCCTCTGATCTACTCCCCTCACTGCTGCTCACAGCCGCTGGAGTGCCTTCTTTCTTCTCTGCAATAATCTCTTTGGGTGCCTCCTTGGGCTCTTCTTCTTTCACAGCCTCTGGTAGAGCCTCTTTTGAGGGTGGTTGTTTCTCCTTTGATGATTCGAGGTCTGGAGACGAGGGACTCTCTGTAACATTAATTCTCGCTCTCAATCGAGCGCTTGTGCGAATGAGACCTTCTGCTTCTTTCTTGGCATCTTTGTCACTTTCATTATTTTGGGGGGCAGATTCTTCCGTCTTTTCAATAGGATCTGGGGCTAAATGGAAAGCACAAGAAACATACCATAATTATACATGCACTGCACATAACAGGAGATCTCGCACACACACACACATTACGTGGTAATAACCTGTACTGACCTTTTTTTTTCTTTAGCTTATGTATACATACATTGAAAAATCTTTTACCACACAGGTTGTTGGCTTCTAAGGCGACAATAATAATAATTGTGCATAAAATTATTATTAATGACCTACTTGGTGTAATGTCCTTTTTATCATCCTCTTTATTTTTGTCATTGTTGACCTCAACCTCTTCTTTATTATCATCGTTTTTATCACCTGTTTCCATCACTACATCTTGTGGTTTAACTTCAGGTTCTTTTTTTACTTCCTCCACTTGTGGGCTGGACTTGACCTCACTGCTGCTGCTGTCCACTTTAGGGGAGGGTTGAAATCCAGCCAGGAACAGCTCCGAGTCGGTATTGCCGAGTAGGGAATTTGTGTTTCCCCCTGGCAGAGTGATGTCATCAAAGCCCTTAGGGATAGGGAGTGCAGAGTTTAAACCAAACGGAAAACCAACGTCTTCTTCATCGTCACTAGTTCCAAAAATGTCTGCTAATTCTTGTGATGTGCTCGGATGAGAGAAATTGTTGCCTGTGTGAGCATATAGCAAGACAATTAAATTACACAATTTTTTTTATGGTAACAGAACAAAAAAGTGTAGCAAGTGTATGCGCATAACTAAATTAATTATAGCATGATGTACATGTGCAATTAATGTAACAATGCACTCTTTAGCAAATGAAGCAATAGGGTTGTTTGTGGTCCACACCTTCAGGTAGCACAGGTAGACTCCATTCGTTAGCAAGAGACGCACCATCCAGCAAGCTGCCGTCCGGTTCCATTGTGCTCTCACTCTAATTAATGCACACCCAGCAAAGTTTTATGGTGTGTACGTACGTACGTGTGTGACTTATAACAGTGCGTCTGAATGCAAGCAATAACAGCAACACAGTATAAAACTAGACTTATATCTCACAATAAAGTAAAACTTGACAAGTCCTATAAAACTAGCTAAGTTTTTTTAATTAGCACTTCCTTGCAGACTGTTATGCAAGCTAGTAGTTCATACTGCAGGGCGTGGCTTGTTCAAATTAGAGGTTAAAGGTCAGTATGCTTTTTAATGGGCGTGGTCTTTTGCTGGCTGTAACACAAGCTAGCCAGCGCGCTAGCTGTCAGCTTAGATACCTACTATTATGGCTGGAAAACCTGTTTGCAAGTACTTTCGCCAAGGAAGATGCAGGTTTGGTGCTGACTGTAGATTCTACCATCCTACTGGCAATGATGACTCAAATGATAGAGGATGGGGACGGCCAGGAAACAGCAGATCAGGTACATAATATTATAGTGTGAATCTTATCTATAGTCATTGTACATAGCTAGCTCTTCTAACATTTACTGTAGGAGGATATGAACAATCGACTAATGATTTCAACAGAGGGTGGGGATCGAAGGTAATTTGTGACCAATCTTGTGTGTCTTTACCATACTTTTCAATATTGCGAAGCTAAGCATGCCATTAGGTACGTACGTAGCTTTAACACAGACCTTTCAGATGATGTACTCAAATATACTTTCGAGTCCAAATGTTCCCATTTTTGAGGGTGAAATTGTCAAAATTTGGTCGTCATGAAAAATTTGAGCTGAACATACGATACGATGTGATAGAGTTTTTCTGGGCTTTCGGAATATCATAGAATTGGACCAACAGAACTAAAGTTATGTTCAATAGAACACCACAGTCGCCATAATCTATTGATCGTTGTACCTTTTTACTTGTTTTGTGCAGCAAAGTGGGAATCGCTTCCAGTTATTCAGTGAGAATGATGCTGGAGGTGGGATATCTCAGAACAGAGATAACGGACAGAGACGCAACCTATTTGACAGATTAGGCCCTATGAATACCATTAGCCAAGACAGCAGCACTGACAAATCAAGTGGAGGATGGCAAGGGAGTAATCAACGAAGGGGTCAAAATCAATGGAGCAATCAAGACCGCTGGAGTAATCACAGAGGGGGTCAAAATCAGTGGAGCAATCAGAGGGGACAGCAAGATCGCTGGAGTAATCACAGAGGGGGTCAAAATCAGTGGAGCAATCAGAGAGGACAGCAAGATCGCTGGAATAATCACAGAGGGGGTCAAAATCAATGGAATGGTGGTCAAGATAGGAATAGCAGAGATGATCGTAGAGGACACTCTCAGCAAGGAAACGATCCACCAACCACTCCTAAAGAAATAGCGTGAGCTGTGCACACATTATGTGACCATTGCGCAAGCTACAGATTCATGTAGCTAGTTTCCTTGGCCTATCTTCAGACTAGCACTGATACCGAATCCAATGCGCATTTAATTGGTTGTGTTCATGTCTAATGCGGTTCTGCTCCAAGCGCATTGGATGTGCATTAAGGGAATCCACCCCCAGAGGTGGATTGTAACGGCCTCACATTAGAGTAGTAGCGGAAGTCATGTGATGGGAGGGCGGTGCAAAATCCACGTGGTGCAACAGAGTGCAAGATTTGGCGTTAAGAAATGCTGTAAACAGGAGAGCTGTGTCCACGTTCATCACTGCATTGCTAGCTAGCTTGATACTTCTGGCTGTACTTGATGCGTGGAGAATAGGCGTGTAAGCACGTGACATCATTGGGACCGCCTCAAAATTTTGTATACTAGCTTGTGCTGATTTCTGGTGTGAATGCAACGGATGCGCATCAATTGCGAATTCAATGCAAATCCAGCAAGATGCGCATCGGAAGTAGTGCTAGTCTGAAAGGCCAAGTATTTCATGAATTCAATCATTTTTCAATGCAGGGAAATAATTCGACAGGATATGGAAGAGTGGGTTACCAGTAAAATGTGGCCTCTCTCTTGTTATGCCTATTACAAAGATGTGCCATGTATAGACGGCTTTACTGATATATCCACTCATGAACTAAGATGGGAGGCGTATCAAGCAATTGCTTCGGGAAATACAGCTAACTATGTGCAAAGAGTCGATGAACTTGGTCAAAGGCAAATGGAAATGAAAAAACAGTTCAGCTCTATCACGGCAGACGATGTTCAATCAATGGTGAGAGTTGCTACAACTTGCTGAGCAGCTATTGAGTGTGTGAGCCAGTCAGTGTGTGTATGTGCAACCAAACTATAGCTGTGCAGTGATTGTTGTAATACATCAACATTTGTTAGACATTTTCTGTTTTCTTCTCCATAGAAATCTGGTGCTTTATTTGGTGGTTCTGCTGGTGGCGGCGGGAGCTCTCTATTTATACCAGCCAGTCAAAGTCCATCACTATTCAGTAATTCTGTCTCCAGCAAGTCATCTGTGTTTGCCTCCTCCCCGACAGGACCTACAGTATCGTCCATGTTTGGTGGACAGTCGCTATTTGGCTCCATGCAGCCTACTCATAGTGTTACGGTGGACTCAACACCTCTCACTTCACTCTTCCCCTCACAGCCTGCCTCACAAACTCTTAATATCACCCGTGCTGCCACGCAGCCATCGACTACAACTAGTCAAGCTACTGCTGCACCTGCTAGTCTTCCTTCAGCTAGTAGTGCAAGTTCACTGGAAGATATTATCAATGCTACAAAGACTAGACAACTTACTACAGATGAACTAGATGCATATAATATTGATAAGTTTGTCCTAGGCTGTTTGCCCGAACACGCTCCACCTGTTGTGTAGTTGTTTTTTTATTAGAAAAATTAATGTTGTATTTCCATGACAAGTTGACAACATGAAAAATATGTTTTTGTGATTTATAATGACTCTGATCAGGCACTAGAAACTGATGTAAGGGAGGGTGTGAGGGAATGAACAGGGTTGCTTAATTCAACAGTACTACTAGTGTCTTTGTCGGCTGCTTGATCTACTTTATTGGGCAAGTTTGTTCGCTCAAAACCCTCCAGGGGGGTTGATAGCGTGTCTGGTACAAGTGCATGTTCACTTTCTGCAGCAGCTTCTGTTGCTACTACAATAGAACTAGGTCTGATTTCACTACTTAATTCTTTGGTAATTTCCTTCTGAGCGTGATGTGTTGCAATTGGCTTTTCTTCTTGAGGCACTTCTTGGCTTCTAATGTCCGTAGATATGTGAGGCGCTTCAGGGAGCTCAGATAGTTCCACAATCTTTTTCTCCAGGGTCGGTATGTCTTCGTCTAGTTCACTAAGATCAACCGAGCTAGCCATCTTGCTGGCAGTGTCGTTGAGCAGTGAACCAAGTGAAGGGGTCCTCTGGAGAGCTTTTGCTGCCTCATTTAGTGTGAGTGAGGCAGAGAGATTAGAGGCTGCAGGACTGACACCGCTTTCAGTTTCAACATCAATATGAGATGATTCGGGCGAGAGACTAGAGGTAGCAGGACTTACAACAGCACTTTCAGTTTCAACATCAACGTGAGATGATTTGGGCGAGCGACTAGAGGCTGCAGGACTTACAATAGCACTTTCAGCTTCTATATCAATATGAGATGATTGGGATGAAGGATCAGAAGTAGAACGAGGACTGACAATAGGATGTTCAGCTTTAACATCAACGTGAGATGATTTAAACGAAATATCAGTCTGTACATCAGTGTGAGATGATATGGGTGAGATTGAACTAGTTACAATGGCAACTTCTTTAGTTGGTTTCTGTTGTTGTTCTGGAGCAATTTCATCTGATAAACTTTCGTTTGTTGTTTCGCAAACTTGAACTTGGTCATCGACAAGTATGGATTCATTCGCCTGACTAGTTGTATCACCTTGTGTGTCAATGGGTTTGTACAAAGTCTGTTCAGTGCGTTCATCTTTGTCATTCTCAGCTATGCCGATCGATTGTGGACTATCATGTTTATCTTGTTTTGAAATACTCGAATCACTAGTAGCTTGAATTTGATCATCAGAAATTGTGGCTTCATTTTCATAACTGGAGTGAACTGTTGTGTCCATAGGTACCTGCTCATTAGTGGATTTGGTCACAGTCGGCTCTTCTAGATCTGTTCGCTCAATCCCGTTATCTTTATCACCTTCCTGAGGCTCATCTTGCTTCAAATTACCAATGTGGGAAGCGGAATTAAACGCTGGTTCATCAGTTATTGCCGGTTGATCAGTTATTGCTGGTTGATCAGTGGATTCAGTTATTGCTGGTTCATCAGTGGATTCAGTTATTGCTAGTTGATCAGTGGATTCAGTTATTGCAGGTTCATCAGTGGATTCAGTTATTGCTAGTTCATCAGTGGATTCAGTTATTGCCTGTTGATCCGCTGGTTCAGTTATTGCTAGTTTATCAGTGGATTTAGTTATTGCTGGTTGCTCAGTGGATTCAGTTATTGCCGGTTTATCAGTGGATTCAGTTATTGCAGGTTCATCAGTGGATTCAGTTATTGCTGGTTCATCAGTGGATTCAGTTATTGCAGGTTCATCAGCTTCTTTAGCTATACCATCTCCGTGCTCGTTAGATACGCCATGAGTAGGTGTTGTTTGTTCTTTGATGAGTATAGACTCATTCTCCTCAATTGGTAACTGGACAGAATCAGTAGGCTCTTCCTCGTTTTTTGACTCTACACTCTGTTCTATGTCAGCATCTTCATTGTAATCCGACCCTATAGCTTCATCTTGAGCTGGAGGAGTGCTCTGATCAGTGTCAGCAGTAGTGCTGGGGCCATTGGTGGTGTTTGAGGGGAGGTTAATAGAAGGTACCACATCTGGATTGCTGTTATCTGACAACAGTGTTGACATGGAGCTAGCGCTAAGAGATCTGCTGCGAGACCGAGCGTTACTTTGCTCGTTGGCAGATGAAGAATTACTACTCGAGGATGAATGCTGTGAATTAAGGCTTGTTTCAGAGTCGGTTTTATTGACAAAATCATCTTCATAAGTATCTTCCGTGGCTTGCAAGTCAATGTCTTGGGTATCTTCTGTAAGTTTTTGAGCTTCTGATGAGGGAACTACTCTCTCTGCTTCCTGCTGTTCTGGTACAATATTGACTTGTGTCTGTGAGTTATTGGCTGAAGTAATCAAACTAGGTAGCTGGGCTGGACTGTTTCTGGCAATGAGCTCTTGCACTTCTTTATCAATCTAATGAAGAGAATACAAAATTAGGAAGATTCACACTATTGAAAGTTTACCTCAGTTGATGGTGCAGAATTTATGGCTTCTTCAATTGATTGCTGCACCTTTTCCGCTTTCGTTTTCCTTTCACTTTCAGTGCTACATCTGTAGAAATTCAACTAATATTTGCTGACATACGTATGCTTAAAATTAATAACAAACCTGACACAAGGCCTTCCACCCTCCACCTTGAGCAGTCTAAAATGTGCTGTCTTGCTCCCCAGTAGTTTGCCACACTGATGTCTATATTCGCAGCAAGTGCTCACACGAGAATCCATCATACTGTCCAGGTATATCGTCAGCCCAAACGGCATGCTGAGGTGTCGCTTCGACTCAAATGTTATTTTTTCTATTGGAAAAAAAAGAAGGTTCTATAAATACAATAGCAGTAAACAGTACACAAAATGCATCTAAGGTCAATGTTTGAGTTGAGCCCTCATTTTCTTGTTATAACTTGGCCATATTTCAACCAATTTTTCTATTTCTTGACAAATAGTCTTGCAATTAAACAGCTCTTCTAACTATTACCGTGATACATTACCTACCTACCAGTCAAAACATAGCTGTATTTTGACACAGTTTCTGTCTAGCTACTTACCGGGATCAACTCAAATCAATTTGACCATAATTACCTTAAGGTATGTAGACTCCGAGAGATAGTTGTATGAATGCCAACAAGGGGAGATTTAAAATTATAAGGCAAGTACACATTAAATTTTAATGAGAGAGACTAATTAAGATAGATTTTGAGGTAGCTTGTGACAATGAGATGCTAATCGGTGTAACGTTCAAGTGGTAATAATTAAGGCTATGTAAACGACATACCTCTAGGTCTCACTTTGCCATTGTACAATGGTACAGTGTTCCCTCCACAGTGCTGCTGCAGTATGAGCACCTCAGAGAGGCCAGAGTTGTAAGAGCTCTCCAAGTGTAAGCTCTTGCCCATATAACAGAGGGTGAGTTGAACCTTCGAGCGAACGGGTTGAGAACGACTGGAGAATAGACGACGACGTCCACTACTCTCAGGAGCTGTCTATGAAAATAAAGAGAGCTTAATTGAGTCCAATTTTTTTTTTATGTACATAATTTATACAGTAGTTGTCCTGGGAAATTTAACAGTAGAGGGTGGCTTGCAAACTAACACATACACTTTTGCCTGAGCTCAATACTAGTACAAAACCATGCACAGGGTGGCCTGCACTTACAACTAGATGGTTGCAAGTCTAGGAGTCTTTATGTATAATCACGACAAGAATGATTTATAGATGCAAAAAATGTAAATACTCACCCTTGGTCTAGCAGTCTGGTGTGTCAGCTGCAGTCTCCTGCTCTGTGTTGTGGAGGTTTGTGGCCGTGGTGCAGAGGGGGGCCTGGGTGTTAGGGGCAGAGGAGATGAACTACGAGACCACAGACTCGGCTCATAGGGACTCTTTGACTTAGCCCTCACACTGCGGTACTTTGATATATCTCTCACTATCCTCTTCATGTCCGAGAGCTGGTCAGGTGACAGTCCGAGTTGGTCCAAGTGGGACTCTAAGGTTGCAGACAGGCGGGGAGGAGAGGGACACTGACGAGGGTCAAACTCTTGTATCCATGCAGGATGAGATTTCTGGCTCTGTGTTTAAATTGATAGTCAGACAAGCTATACTATCACATCTCAGGACCTACCTTGACCCGCTGTACTAGCTCAATTTTGGCAAGGTGCTCGAATTTCTTCTTAAGAGAAGCTCTACCCTTTTTCTGCACGAAAGCATTAGCTGTTAGTGTGTGCAGCTCATTTAATACTGGCAGCTCTTACCTCAATCTCAAGAGCACTGCGAAGAATGGAGTCTGCTAAAAGGTCTTTAGTGCGAACCTTGTGGTCCATCTGAGCTGCATTCCTTCTGAACGTGCCTTCACTCACAATTTGACCAGATTTTGTAACCAGTCCCATTTTTCGGAGGTGCTTGATAATGTTGGGGCTCATGAAATAGCCAGCCAAATGCTCATCTTCTAGGCTATTGTAACTTGCCAAGGGACTGTGTAGAAGTCATGTAGCTATAGCTACATGATCAGACCTTTTATACTGGGCTTACCTAACGTATGATATCGATGATGAATTCATCTTGAGGATTGTCAGCTGCTATGGCAGCAACTCAGACTCTATTCTATTTCTACTTCTGCACTGCAGGCCAGATCAATAGTTGTCAACGCCTTGGTTGTCAATAGAGACATGCAGCTCTAGCCCCTCCCCCCTTTTTTTGCAAGACTGACCACGTGGCTCTACCCAAGTCAGTGTGGTGTTTCTAAGTTATAGCAATGGCTGGAGCACATCAAACTATCAAGATATGGAGGAACTTTCTTTGCGTATTTGCCCAAGATCACCCAGACTTGAGACTTCAAGTAAAAAACTCTGTCCA
>VSKX01015352.1_pt1 | contig 11201 bp, 4 predicted proteins | sample 4799481 | NCBI WGS metagenome assembly VSKX01 (sample SAMN12179537, study PRJNA552185) | sponge metagenome | biome: deep-sea hydrothermal plumes; feature: spots directly above weak diffusing fluid; material: sea water; isolation source: sponge from the Swan site of a hydrothermal vent ...
AGGGAGGGGGGGGCAAAGCCCCCCCCCCCCCCCCCTCCCCAAATCCAGCCAGTTCACAGTAACTAGGATGTAGATTACAAATGAAACAGTTTGTTGATGCTCCAAAATAACCCCTCCCCTCCTAACAATGGCCCCTCCTTTAATTAAATCCTGGCTGCAACACTGATTAGTACGTGAGTTAAAATGATGAGCGTAGCTTGTTCAGAAAGCTCCACCCACCTGGATTGATGGTGCCTATGGCAAAGTCGTTGTCAATCTCTTCGTCTGGGTCACTCCATTCTGCCTCAAATGGTAGGTCCTCCGTAGTGGGCCTCGGCTGCATGCATGCATGGGGAAGGAGAGGGTAACTATGCGTAAGTATGGTCCAGTGATTACTTGATTGTTACAGTGAATCACAATCTCATCAGGTTTATAAAACTTGTTGACTGATACTATAGAGAGAAATTCTTGAAAGCTAAGCTCATATTTTGAGACAGTTTCAATAACTAATTTTAAGCCCCCTAATCGTACACACATTAACAAAAACACTACGGCGATGCTATTATTCAGAGAATTAATTATCCAGTATGTACAGTCAGTAATGACTACAGCTGTAGGCTCACCTGTACGTAGAGCTGTAGTAGGTACTCTGTTTCCGTTTCATTCTCCTTCACAATCAGAGGTGAACCAAACAGTCCGTCCAGACTCGTCTCATCAGTGATACTCTCAAAGAATGTGTACGCAGGAAGCTCCCAGGACAGGCCAATGGCTGCACACATTATTGACATACCTTAATGTTACTATTATAGACGGGTAGTAATTTTGGCGATTTCAGATTTTTTTCTGTTTTAGGGTACTCATTTTGGCGATTCGCAACAAATTTACCAAATTCAATACAGCATAGTTAGAAACGCGGACAAAATGTTTTATTAACGCGGACAAAATTTAGTGATAAACACGAAATCGCTAAAATTCGCTAAAATTAGTACCCGTCTACAATAAGGTAGCTTAGTGGCTATCCTTGAACGTTTTGTAGCCCTTCAGCATGTGTAGGTGTTTGTGTGAGTGTGTGTGTATGTATGTGTAGCTACTATATGCCGTAAGTATATTATATATACAATGTTTTGGTTATAAGGGTTTACTCACTTTCCCACTCAATCTGTGGTTTCCTTCCCTATTATGCCTCAATGATTCAATGGTCGTGTCAGACACTCTCGTTCTGTTTCCCATACTCTAGACATGCATAGGCAGCGGTAAACAAAAGGTCCGGGACCACAATTACCGACCATTGCTCCTGTCTGGACCAGTAACCTATTCAAAGCCTACCACAGTGCCTCAAATACAGCCTGATACAATTAACCGTCTACATCAAAGTACCCGAGGCATGTAAAATGCTCCTAATTGTATTATCAGTGGAAGCATTCCAAGGCCAGATGATGCGGTAATCAAGTATTGTATCGGGCTAAGCAGTACATGAGATAGGCATGTGGCATCCTGTTCTATGAAAACCCAGTGGTTACCGCCAGGTACCTTAACTGATGAACAAGCCATACAGAGCCTGCGACGTGCTCACCTCTGTTGGGACACGTGTAACCAGCACTTTGTTTGATTGTTGAACTATAGGAAGAGAGAGAGATTTCAAATGATGATAAAGTACTCGTATGGCTGTTAACACAAGGGCTTTGTTTAGGCTCATTTTTTACTTTTTACTTACAAAAACAAATACTTGATTTGTTTTTGGATGCATATTTAATATTAATCATAATAATGTAGACGATTAAAAACATATTCTATAACTACACTTTGTGGTCACACACTCGTACATGTACAGTGCTTACTTAGTGTGTGTGCCTCTGTAGTGTGTATTTGTTGTTGCGAAATGTCCTGCTGCTCTATTGAATGCACGAGCAAACTTTCCTCATTTCAAAATTCAAATTTGTGTTTGTTTGTACGATCTGTTGTTATAGTTAAAAAAAGTTGTAGTTTTTACTACTACGGAGTGTGACCACGAAGTGTAATCTGACCCGCTTAGTGTGTTTGTATTGGTAGCCTCTGACTTGTGCTGCTATGCACACAAGCACTTGACTCAAGAGGTTTGTAGTAAACAGAGCCTATCAGTATATCAGAAGAGTGCACTGGGCACTTTGTGAGTAAGTGGTTGTGTGCAAGGTTTCCTTGTTGTCATTCTAGTACCTCTGCAATACACAGCAGCAGTATCCACAACACACAATTATGATCAAATTGGTTCGAGTTAATTACCCTAACTCGGCCCAATTTTCTATTTCAACAAATAGTCTATTACTTCGCTATTACCTCGAAATGAGGAGATTATACCAACCAGTTAAAAAGTTAGCTATTTTGTGAACCCCGTTGTTGGTAGCTAGGGCTAGTGGTGATGCTCCATTAGTAAGAGGAGGTTCCAGTTTGTGTCTGCTTCCTAGCCTCATCTCAACTCAAATCAATATGACCTTAGTCACAGCCATGTGCTGTAACATTGATCAACGAGTATACTACAATTATTTTTAGCTTGTGGTCGCTACCTGATAATTGAAAAAAAGTGGTTGTTTGCGTTGCTAAAGCATTTATCCTATTATCACTCACTTATGTTGACCGGTGTGTGTGACTTCATTTGATTGCCTGCGATTGGTTTTGAGGTTTGCTTTGCGTGTGTGCGTGTGTTCGTGCAGCTGCCGGCTCAAGCGTGGGTGTACTCATCTCATTAACACCTTTAGCCATGCCCTCAGGCCCTGGAGCCGAGCTGGCTATCACAGTGTGTTCATCTGTGCAGTGGTCAAACAAAATTCAAACCGTCTAATCTAATTTTAATAGTTATTGTGTATGTGTTACGTAACTAATTTGTGCCCTTCATTGTGAATCGTTTATTGTAGTAAAGGTTTATTGTGCCTAGCTCACAATAAGATGTTGGAGCTTGCGTTGCATCAGTATATCGTACGTTGTGTAGAGTAACACTCGATATTAGAAACCAGGCATTGTTTCTGCGTCGCACACACACATTACGTCATGCTGTGTGAACTAGGGGCTCAAATGCCCCTTAGCTAGGTTACGTTCTCACTCACAAATATTTGTTGATGCAAACAGTATATTCACTGTATTGCTATATATCAGATAATATTTACTGCACTGTGTTTATGTTTGCTGCAGGTTGCTACGGTTGTAGAACAAGATCGACACAAAGCAAGAGCTATTGTTGAACTGTCAATGAGCAAAGAAGTACTCCAAGTTGATTTCGATGACATTTGCGAATACACAGGAACGATTGATGATGATATTTAAACAAACCACTGCTAACTTATAGCTTTTAAGTAATTTTTATTCTTGGCTATGTTTTTCTTTGACTGTTGTCTGACTGACTCTGCAACAAATTAATTAACATGTTTGTGGTAAATTATTGCTACGCTGTTATAGATTAATTACGTATGCTGCATGCAGAAATTAACTCTGTGGTGTGCGCAGGCTCAGTGTGTGAGAATAAAAAGGATCAGTTTCACGCAGAATATCATTCAAACTCTGTCTTGAGCTCCACGCTAACTCATTCGGTAACCGATCACTTATCTCGCTTTCCAAAATGGCCTGCAAACTCGAGCCAATGCCAATGAGCTATCAAAACGTTCACTGTGCAGTCCTGCAGCAACCGGCCACTACTGCTGCAGTGTACCACCACACCAGCACTGTATCTTCTCCTATCAGTCCGCAGCAAGTGATAGTCAGTAGCAGACCCTCTGAGTATCATGGCCAGTTGCAGATGATGCCCGAGTCTGGATATATGGTGCCTGATCCGTTTGGAGTCGTTGATCCTTACACTAACTACTATCGCCATCAGAGCACTTCGAGCAGTGCCAGCGGACCTTACAGTCCTCCTACCGAATACGATCTACTAGCCCTCGGAGATGATGTATTCAGTGATCTACCTATTGGACCCAACGAAGCTGAGCAAGCTTTCGGAGAAACATTTCTAAAATCTTTGCACTGCTTGGACTTCGATCAGTTCAACATGGACTTAGATTCCGATCACAGCTCTGGAACGGAATCTCTGAGTTTGACGCCTCAAACTCCCAATGACATTGATATCCCCCCTGCAATCGGAGCTGAAACAGAAATAACAATTGCAACACCACCTCCTCTAATCAAGGTCCCAAGTGCAAAAAGACGTGGCAATGGAAAGGCAGCAAAAGAAAACAAGCCTCGAAGGAAATCCACAAAAGATTTGGATGGAGTGAGCTCGCTAGTGAAATGTGCCAAAATTGCAAGGAAAGTTGACGAAAACGGAGAAGTAATAATTTCTGACAGTGAAAATACTGTCATTATTGATGGCTCAAAAATCTACTACTGCTCGTACGCTGGCTGTGACAAAGTCTACTCGAAAACTTCTCACCTGAAGGCTCATCTTAGGCGCCACACTGGCGAGAGGCCATTTGCCTGCAACTGGCCTGGATGTGAGTGGAAGTTCTCTCGATCTGATGAGCTCGCACGCCACGAGAGAAAGCACACGGGAGTCAAACCGTTTGGCTGCACCATTTGCGGAAAGAAATTCACCCGATCCGATCATCTCTCCAAGCATGTTAAGATTCATCTCAAGCCTCGCAAGCCAAGAGGTGGCGGCCGCTCAAGGGGCAGGAGAATCAGCTCAGTTTCAAGCATCGAAGAAGGATCCTCTCCTCTCTCATCTCCCTTCTCCGATCACAGTCTCTAAATTAATTCAAATCAAGCGTGGATTTTTCTCTGTTGAGTTTGAATGTTATCTTATCTTATTTTATTTTTACTGGCTTTTGTGCTCTTGGCTTGATCAGCATATTGACGGCAGCCTGATCGTGCCTCAGTTGTTCTAATGCAAGACATCACTTAGTTATTTTTTTGTACTTTATGCAACTTATTCACTTGTCATCAGTTACGTGACTAACTAACTAGACAGGTACTTACTTACTTAGATGACATTCACTCATTGACACAAATATTCAAACTGGACACAAAAATTTACTTTTCCTACACACATGACGTATGACTCATACAATTTTCTGTACACCTATATTTTTGGCAGGTTTTATAATTATGAAAAATGACAATTTTTGCAATTTGAACTTTAGTGCAAATTATAAGTACAGGTACTCAGATTTTACTACTTAGAAAAGCGGACTACTGGAAATGTTAGTTACTTATGAATGCCCTTAACATTCCACAGCAACAAAAGCTATTAGTGCCATCATGATTACTGATGCTGATACATTTATATGCCGGCTTAAATATTACTTGTATAATAATTCTTATAAGGTACACCACTGCACCAACAAAGTATATTTAAGTGTGGTGGATTCATTTTAATTAAGTAAAGCCCCCTCATCTGGTTGTCCCTGAAGTGTTTATTTTAAGTAGCTATTGTTTTAGCTATACACATAATAATGACACCAAGTTTTCTTAGCAAGAAACTTAGGCCATAATTACTAAGGAATTTTTGTTAATTTACAACAACTCAATTAGTGTAACTGTCACGTCGTCAATAAAGCTCTAGTTTAAAACCTCTGTCCAGTAGCTGTCATACGTACTTGCATATAATGTTTGTTGAATGTCCCTATTACACTCTATACAAATATCCACGTACACTATCGAGGTAGGACACCTACTCACAAAAAAACCTTAGCATCAAAAGTGTACAATTATGTGTAGTTAGTTACACACAGGTTAAATACTAGCTGGTACAAAGTGAGCAAACATCAAGAGCGCGTGTAGGATATGTGTTTTTTTATACCTTATTCATGTGTGCAAAACTACAGTTAAGCTGTTCCTGGACCTACCACAGTCACACAATGCCTCTGGCACAGATACCAATGATAAAAAGCTGTGCTGCATGTATTCATAGCAACGGTGCCACTGGGGGTGAGCAGATTTACATTCTTTAGAATGAATTTTCTCTCAGTGGTAGTTTGAGCGATGAATGTTAGGCAGGAACTAGATGCTATCTCCTTATAAGGAAGCTGCTATTAATGCTACAATCTAGCTACGAACAAATGTAAACACTAATTATGACACTAGTGTCAAAATGCTTGCTCATGTTGGAATAAAACATTGTTCTAATCGAGCATTTCCTGATGCTGGAATGCTACGTAAGCTCCAGTGAGTCATAATAATATCATAAAAACCACTCTAAACCCTTTAATGCCAATATTGCACTATCATTGACATTTGTGTCTCAAGTAGTGACATTCTTACAGTCACTAGCTAGGGATATCATTGTGTGTCTTTAAAGTCGGTAATTGTTTGATCAACAGAGATTGCTATTTTCAAAAGTATGCGTTAGGAACTTAAGTTTTGAATGATAAGAGCTACAATCTGTGTACAAAAAAGGCATCCCACACATGTGCAGTAAGCACCCACACACATGTGCACCAATGAAAAACAACCAAGTGCATTCCAGGGAAGTCACCATGCAGATGACCTATACCACACAAGAGCTCATGAATTAACCATGAGTCTTATTGCAGCAGGGTCGTCCTCTCAAAGGGGAGGGGCTGAACAGCTCATTTGAATATTCATAATAATGAGCTCTTTTTTTGTGGGCTGAGCATGAATATCATTAACTAGCACTGGACATTCTGTTTTATGCACCATTGTAGCTTGTAAACCATTATACTAACATGCAAGCTTTATAACAAGCTCAATAGTATTGTGTTAAACAGCTGCAGTAAGCAGTATGAAAATTAATCACCTTATTTTCTGCCATGGCCTCTTTGGTTCTCTTCCTGCAAGAGGTCGAGGGTGGGTGGGGCTGGTAGTCCTACTTCAATTAACCATAAACAACTTTCTATTTTCTGGAATTTTTTCTCTGCAATAAAAGTAGCCTACAACTATTGCAAGACATTATATGGTTGCTGTCTAACTCTACAGTGGCGGCACTTATAGCTAGCTAGCTCTCGCTGCACAATGAACAGTGCACAGACTGATTTGGGGGCGGAGCCGCTTAAGGGGATCTCAGCAGTCCTGTATGGGGGCGTTCCAACCAGCCCCTCCCCCCCTCCAGCAAGCAAGCTGCACCATGAATCATTTTTGGTCCTCATGAATGGAGATACACGATGAAACTCGTGACATAAATTCACACAGTGAACAGTAGACTACAGTAGCTCAACAAATATACTACTAAACTCTACACTTACTGTAACATCATTATAGCTAGCTAGCTAAAGCCTAAATGTCTTTGATTTTTAGCATTAACGACTGCCAAATAACAGTGCTTTCGGCTGAGCCTAATTCTTCTTTGAGTCGATTCACTTCTTGCTTCAGAGTTGTCAGTTCTCTCGTGTAAACAAGTCCAGCTTGCGTAAAGGCATTCGTGTATTCTTTGTCTGATTTCAGTGAGGTGTGTGATTGTGGTTGTGCGGCGTCAGTGGTGGTGGACTGTAGTGGAGATACGTACTGTAATGTACCAGGAGAGGTCTGTTGTTCTTGATGCTTGGTAGCATACTGAATACTGGGGCTGGTTTGTGCAGAGAGACTAACAAGGCTTGATAAAGGCACGCATTGCGTTATAGGGCAGGTCTGTTGTTCTTGATGCTTGGTAGCATACTGAATACTGGGGCTGGTTCGTGCGGAGAGACTAACAACGCTTGATAAAGGCATGGATTGCATTGTAGGGAAGGTCTGTTGTTCTTGATGCTTGGTAGCATACTGAATAGTGGGGCTGGTTTGTGTAGAGAGACTAACAAGGCTTGATAAAGGCACGCATTGCGTTGTAGGGCAGGTCTGTTGTTCTTGATGCTTGGTAGCACACTGAATAGTGGGGCTGGTTTGTGTAGAGAGATTAACAACGCTTGATGAAGGCACGCAATGCATTGTAGGGCAGGTCTGTTGTTCTTGATGCTTGGTAGCATACTGAATACTAGGGCTGGTTTGTGCAGAGAGACTAACAACGCTTGATATTGTAAGGCAGGTCTGCTGTTCTTGATGTTTGGTAGCATACTGAATAGTGGGGCTGGTTTGTGTGGACAGAGTTGCTGGTGAAACAGGAGTAGAATTTTTCACATTGGAATCGAGTTGCGAGTCATTGGTTGCAATATTCGTCCCTTCTGTAGCACTGACCACCTCCACAATATTGCTAAAAGCTGGTACTGGCATATCTGTGCTTTTCATAGTAACAGTTGGCCAAATGGCTGCTTTCGCACATTCTTGATCAAATATTGTGGTCAATATTATTTCTTTTTCCGAGTTCGGTAGTGAAGTATGTTCGTTGGATGCTAATTGGGAGTGGTGCTCAGAGTAAGATTTTGAGGAGATAAATGAATCTTGACTGCTGTCAAACTGGTACATATTCCGAGTGCGCTTGGTTGTGACATCGGGCACTTGTCTCAGCAGAGGTTCTTCAGTGCAATCTGCATGTACAAACAATAATATCATGCTGCATAGAATAGGAAATACTGCATGCTCCCTGCTATTAATATCAGGACTTCATGCACTCCTGGCTATATAATATATAGAGGGGGTTCACTATAATAATGTACTCATTATACTTGTCCAACATTATTATATGTACCCAATGGACTCAGAGTCAGCTCTTGTGTGCAAGTATCCAGTCCAGCAAAAGCTTCCTGATCAAGACATGCTAGCTGCACGAGGAAGGAGATTAATTATGAATGAAAATAGGCTACAGCTTGTGGTACTGATATTGGCTGTTACCTCTTCCCAGGCAGAGCAGTTCATACTTTTCTTTTCCTTCAGCACTAGTGGTTGGTGCTTGTTACACTGCTCCTCCTGCACAAGCATACAACCAATCAGGTCTTGCCACTAGAATGTCAACCAATCAGGTGGCACTAGAATGCCAACCAACCAGGTGGCACTAGAATGTCAACCAATCAGGTGGAACTAGAATGCCAACCAACCAGGTGTCACTAGAATGTCAACCAATCAGGTGGAACTAGAATGTCAACCAATCAGGTGTCACTAGAATGTCAACCAATCAGGTGGAACTAGAATGTCAACCAATCAGAATGCCAACCAACCAGGTGGTCGGTCAACCAATCAGAATGTCAACCAATCAGGTTGCCACTAGAATGCCAACCAACCAGGTGTCTGGCCATTAAAAGGTACAAGTATACAACCAATCAGGTTGCTACTAGAATGCATACAAGTATAGGCAATAATTATGTAAAGTTTAAGTGTATAATATACTCTGAATAGTATCTGTCATATATACCAAGAGTAGATAAGGAGATCAATACTCTTCTCCCTTATCTGCTCTTGGTCGTACGCATAGGATTAAAAATATGACATTGTACTATGATCAAATTGATTTGAGTTGATCCCAGTAAGTGAAATGGAGGTGCAGATCAACCATCTATAGCGCTCAGTGCATGCTAGGACAGCACTCATGAGAGCGATGATGATGCTGCCCCAGGGCTGTCTGCTGCAAGGTAAGAAAAAGTGCTCTAGCAGTGCAAAACCATATGTTAGTCCCATTTCTTTAGCTGATGACAATGATAGTGCTGCACCACCCAAGAGCAGCTATTCTTTGGTATCGGCACTGAATAACGACTGTTGAACAACATTTATAAACAAAAATAGAGTCATGGATGCTACCTCCTGGGTGGACTTATTCGTAACTCCTGTTTATATGTTATGGCAAGCTTGTTGACACAAAGGAACGAGGCAAAATTAACGATTTTTACATTCAGAAGCACCAACGACACATAATGGTTGACATGGCAACCAAATGTTTATCTCTAATGTTATCCATAGTTCCTAAGAATATCATCGCACCAATCACTTGATAAAGAAAATAAAGTCACCGGGGAAAGGGCTAATAGACAGCTAACTTAGTCGTCTAGTCCGTACTTCGATCAGAACCTCATTCTCTGCAATATGTGTGTACACTATACGAGGGTGAATACTAACTCACTCATGGTCTGTAGCGGTGCGAATACTATACGAGGGCGACTACTATACGAGGGCGACTACTATTCGAGGGCGAAGAAATACGGTATGTTAGAAGGAAGTCTTATAGCAGTCAACTTTGTAGCTGTAAGTAGATACTTACTTACACCACAGATATTTCTCAAAAGTCTGTAAGTACTCTCGACAACCTCAGCCTTGCTTTGTAGGTAGCTAGCTAGACTTCTTGGGGGGAGAGTATCGTAGATGCTGGTTAATAAGCGCATACGCTTATAGGAACAGTAGCAAAAAAGTATGCGTTTATTAACAAGAGAATGTGAAATATCCCCGCCCACTCATTCAGGCCGGACATGCGTTGATTGACACGCAGCTGCTCAAGGCTGGCCGTGGCGGCTGTAGCTAGCTAGCTGACAACGTGTGCACGCGTACGTATAATAAAGCTAAAGGAATGGATCATGGCGTCAGAGCTACTGAGAGAGAAAGTGTTGTCTGTGGCCACCATGTTTATAAGAGAGTATGGAGGCCTATCACAGGACAGCAACTACCAGTATTGTCAGAACCAGGCACCCAGCATGATAGTTGCTGTCTACCAAGATGGTATTATTGTAGGCCTTTACTTTAAGCCCCTTCATTCGAAGTGCCTTGAATTCCCCCTCATGGGAGCAGCTTCTACGCCAGGATGGTCTGGCTTCCTTGAGTGATCTTTGAGCCTTTAAAGCTTTTGTTTATCATATGAACCCGGTAGGGTTCATATATAGGAATAGCACGGATGTCTAGTGTATCTAATGTACAACAGGAATCACGGGCCGTTTTCAAGCCGTCATAACTCAGCAAAGTATTGAGAGAAAAAAGTTACGAGCGTTTGAAAAAGGGTACTTTTACCGCAATAGTCCCGCAATAGTCTGACTGCTTTGCACAACAAGTAGCTAGCTATGCATGCCTGGAAGTTAGTCCCTCACTGTCTTACTTACTACCTGTTGCAAAGATTCCGCAAAATCCTATAGCTACTTAAATATAGAAGCTGCGCATAGCAGACCACACGCAGTTACACGGTTTTGCAGGAATCTAGCTTTGCAACGTATAGTACAGGTATACATACATACAACAAATATAATTATATGGAAGTTAGTCAGTCCTTCACTGTATTAAGAGAAGTTAATACCTGTTGCAGAGATTCTGCAAAATCAAAATCTTAACATATAGAAGTTGTATAGCTATACTGAGTTTCTAAACAAAACCTTTGCGATGGAGCAAATTGAACACACTTTGTGATGAGTTAGCTATATACCTTATTGTTACTATTGTAGACGGGTACTAATTTTAGCGATTTC
>VSKX01100888.1_pt1 | contig 11195 bp, 8 predicted proteins | sample 4799481 | NCBI WGS metagenome assembly VSKX01 (sample SAMN12179537, study PRJNA552185) | sponge metagenome | biome: deep-sea hydrothermal plumes; feature: spots directly above weak diffusing fluid; material: sea water; isolation source: sponge from the Swan site of a hydrothermal vent ...
GTCGAATAATGATTTTACTTTCATCTTTGCACTCCAACCTCTGATCTGAGTTGAGCATGAAAGACACTTAACATCCCTGATAGCATCAAGCTGAATAAGTTAATTGGAAGGATAGTTGCATTGAAATAAATAGCTGTAAACTGCTAATAGTAAATATAATTTAGGATGTTTAAGAATGTTCAGGAATGTTTAGTTTTACGATAGATGGTCTGTAGGAATCAACTTTGAACGAATGATTAATAAGCACTCAAATCAATTCTAACAATCTTTAATTGCTATAGAGTAAATCCTCTATACAATGTCCGCTGATTTCGTATAAGGATGATATGAACGGCTTTCCAATTAGTATCATCTTTGTATGCTGATTAAACTCGTTTTAAAAATCACTTATTAAAAGGAAGTATAATGAAACATATTGGGCTGGCGCTAATGGTAGGACTCATGTCCTCATATAACGCAGTAGCAAGTGAATTACCTTCACCAATTTTAGATGTTGCAGTTCATTCTACTGATTCAGAAAAATTATCTATTCAGAACTTGTCATTTGAAACTGTAAAAATTGATATTTATGGCAAAGAATTCAATCTAAAACCTTCTTCTGGCCTCACTTTCGAATGTGAAGGTTATCAAGATCTTGAGCTTTTGTTCACTGACGTTATTCATGATTACTTCGAAGTACCTTGCCGAAGTGAAGTTGTAATTACTGAATCATACATAACCTCAAAGTAACGGAGCTTAAAATGAAAAAATTTGTTATAGCATCAACGTGCTTAGTACTTGCTGCTTGTGGTGGTTCAAACTCTGATGGCTCAAGTAAAACTACGTATTCATCATGTAAAATCACTGACTCGAAAGCGCTTTTCGCTGAAGATCGTAGTAATGATTTAAAGCAATGCTGGAATGCTAAAGGCGATGGCTATGAAAGCCAAGGTGATGCATTACAGTGGTGTAAAAGGACTGTAGGAGATTACATTTCAAGCACGTATCTTATCGGTCACACTGTAGAGTATGCTGTAGAATCAACATACTGCCCTAAGTAGTTTGAATGTAACTGCTTCCATAAAGATAAAATTCTTTAGTAAAGCTCAGTTATACGTTATACAAGCAATAATTTAATCAAATTATTGTTTACAGGTTTTAAAGTGACATTCCGTATTATCAGAATGTCACTTTTTACTAATGATTATTGTGACAAGTTCAACTCTTGAACTGTAGCCAAATCATCATGTATATCACTAAGAATTGATGCATAGGTTTCAAGGTTTTGAGTTTTATGATCTAATTCTATCTTCAATTCTTCAACACGATGATTAAGATCATGAGTCAACGACGGAATAAAGCTTTGCTCTTCTGTTTGCAGTTTTTCTAGAATATTAGTTATTGCTTTATCGACTTCTTTGGCAATATCAGCAAGTAACATACTCACCACTCTTGATTGCTCAGATCTGAGTTTAGCAATTTCATCACCTTCAACTTCGTGGTTAGTAAATTCTTGCTGAATACGGTTGATATACGTATCAGAATCGAGGCTAATGGCTGGAATGTTGATACGTTCAACAGCATTATTCAGCGGCAATAAAACCATTTCAGGATCAAAATTATCACTTTCAAAATCCAATAACTCTCTGATTGATTGTTTAATGTCTGTTTTAAAGCTTGGTAAACTGATAGCTTCTTCACTGACTTTAAACAACTGCTTACTGGTTTCAATAGTAAAATTTTCTAGCTTTGCAACTGCTTCTTGGACATTAGCGTAAGTGTAATTAACTGTTCGGTAATGTGTTTGTGTAACCGTTTTGGTTGAGCCCCAAGACAGCGGGTTATACCAAGACGAATCACTTACTTGACTAGATGTTTGATAACTCTCTTGCCTTGAGCTTGAATGCGACTCAACTTGCTTAGCTCGAAGTGCATCGGACTCAATTTCATTTTTCATCTTTAGCAAAGATTTTTCAGCTTGAATACGGTACTTTTCAAAAACAGTGCTAACTTTTATTTCACCTTTCTGTAACTGCTTAACCAGTTCATCTTTTTGTGCTGTTACAGTTGCTAAATCACCTTTTGATAGTTGCTCGTGCTTAAAGCTAATATCTTGCTTCATCTCACCGAGAACACGTACCAATGTTTGTTGGTAGCCTTGAGTCACCGCTTCAAGTCTACCTTGCAATATCTCTTCTTTTTGTTCTCTCAACTCGTTAAGCTTTTTGTTTATAATGTCAAAGTTAGCAAGTTGTAAAAAATCTTCTTTACTAAACTCTACACCAGAAAACATAATATTGAGTTGACCAAATGAATGGTTTTCTTCTTCTGAAAACTGGTCCATGTTCTTGGTGGCTAGATCATAACAACGAGAAGAGATAAAAACAGGCGGTAATGACTTAGTAAGTGCTGCAGTTAAATTACTTTGAGATTGAGCATTTGAGGCTTGTTGATTAATATTATCTACTTCACGATGTGCTTGGTTTGATAGCTTCTCACGAGTATTAACAATCAAACTTTTTATATCAGAATATTTATGGTATTCATCCAGCATTACACTATCAAATGCTGAGCCAATCAAAATAATATTTTTAATGCCTTTTTCAGGAATATTTTGAGCCAACAACCTCATATCCTGATTATCCATAAACTGGCTGCAATAACTTAAAAAGAATACAACATCACATTGACCAACAAACTCTTGAGTTCTGCGGCTACGGGAAATGATAGGATCATTCATTCCAGGCGTATCAACAATCTCGATGTCCTTCAAGCTTTCAATATTAAGCTTAAGTTCGGTGCTTTTAACTAATGCGGTAAATCGACCATGCGCACCGACGTAATCATTCAGTTTTGAAACTAATTCATCATTACTGCTCACGCCTTCAATGCGTTTAGATTGATCTAAATAATCTTGCACATCGATATTGTTTGCTCGCACCATACCTACTAGCTCTTGGCATGCACGCTCTTCGTCACCTAATTGAGGTGCTTGAGGACGTGGTGCTGAGTGGTCACTGTTGGCTTTAGCTTGCTTAAATTTTGCAAGCTGATTCTGGTAATCTTGTTCTTTTTGATCGACAGCTTTTGCTTTATTACAAACTAAGTTCCATTCATCAGCCGTATAAAACTCAACACTGGCTTCAGGTTGCTCGCTATAACTAATTTTTGTTAACGCTGCAGTCATTGGTGTTGCAGCCTTTGGCAACACATCCTTACCTTCGAACAATAATGAATTTAAGAACGATGATTTACCACGTTTGATTTGCCCGATAATCGCAATGCGTAGTAGTCGTTGCTCATTTTTAGCGTTGTCAGTATCTCTTAAAAAATCACTATTCCATTTTTCCAGTTCATGGAATTGATCTGTATTGAATTTAGTTTTAAATGGAATGTATTTTTCTAGTAAATTTTGGGTGATTGTATTTTGTTGCATATTATCCTTAATAGCACTCAAATAGTTGTTGCATGAAGGTTGTTTTTAGTAAGTTAAAAAGCGAGGATGTTTTAGTTTTAAATAACCTCGCTTAACTTTATCTTTAAGTAGTAACACCTTTAGTTAAAAGGCTATATACAAGATTATAATTACTTGTCGGAATAAAATCAGAGGCGTCTTTGTATGTAGTATTTAGCCCAGAAAACATACCTAGGTCCTCTTCTGGAAATTTCTGTCGTAACTCTATTACTTTCGCAGCTTCTCTAAAAGAGGAACATTTTGAGCTTTTATCACTGCTTGCTAATGATTGATTTATATAAAGAACATCATTAATAAATAAGAATGGAAAAAACTCTGCTACTGTTCCTTTATATTTTACAGTGCTTTTATCTTCAGATAAAACTCCTGTGGATATTTGTATCTTCCTATCGAATAAACGGTCTAATAAATCTTGTACATCAATAAATTTCATAATTTCTACAACAATCGAAATCATGTTATTTGATATATTAGCTTGTTTGCCATTAGTTGTTAGTTGACTATCACCAGCGAGTACTAAGTTACTACTTTCGAGGTTAAGCTCATATTCATTATCTTCAAACCGGAAGATTAAATCTGTTTTGCCATTTTTTACTCGCCCTCTATCAATTTCGGCTTGGAGTAAAGGGAGTGCAAATTCAAATGTAATTCTAGGAGTGAAAGTATTGGAATCTTCATTCACTTCAAAACATGATTTCAAACCATTAATAATTGCTTTTTTCTTCGCTTCAGATGCATGAGTTTGAATGTTTTCATAAGTCACATCATAATAATCAAGAATGTGTTTAAAATTATTTAGATTGAGAGTTTCAGCACTCAGCAGTTCAATACAGCTTTCCCAGTTTTTATTTTTTACAAAATCAAAAAGCTGCTGAATATCCGTCACTATTCCTTTGGGAACTTCTAATTGCTTAGTCAGAACATCTAAAGTCGCCATTTCCTTTTGATGCACTTTTTCATCTTTATGTATCATCATTAACGCATCGAACAAGAAAAGCTGACTCGATTGCCTCCGTCTGAAGCTTTTAAAAAACGCTTGAATAGTCGCTTTATCTGGAGATTGAGCAAATGCTACGATGTCATTGATACAATCAGCCTCTATCTCCATGGAGCTTATCAATAGACTGAGGTATTCCTTTTCAGACTCATGTATTTCACCATCTGAGTTCATGATCAATGCAAGACCATTCAAATAGAGCAATTTTTCTTCCATTGAAAAATCATTCGCTGGGTGGTTTTCAAAAGATGATGTTTCTTTTGCAGCTTCGCTTACCATATCTAAAATATCGAAATCCATTTTACTTCCTTTTATTGATACTGCTTTATCGATGTTGTTTTATATTCGTGTTTATTGAGATATCTCTAATTGAACTGTTGCTTTTTTTCTGTCAAGTAAATGAACTGTGACGGCTTGACCTATGTGGAAAGCATCAGTCATTTCTCGCGTATTTAAATATGGTTTGAGCCGCATTTTTGGCACTAATATCTCAATTTTTTTATTGATATCGATACACATACCAACGGCGTTGAACCGACTAATCGTGCCTGAAATATTGTGCCATTCGCTCAAGTCTGCAATATGGTTGGTATCGCCTTCTACTAGTGCATCGACTGAAAAGCTTAATGATTCAGTTGTTGAATTTTGTTGTGATTGGTACTGCTTTATTTCTATTGCTTTCGGAGTTCGGCTAACATCGAGTCCAAGTAAACAACAAAGCTCACTAATTAAATTGGTCAACTTTAGTTGAATTTCTTGGTATTGCTTTTGATGCTGCTGCAATTGATTATATTGCTGCTTAAACTGGCTTTTTAAGTCTTGAAAATGTGAAACTGTTTCATCAATCACGCTCTCATCAAACTCGATTTCTTTAATGGTTTTATTTGTAAGTAATAACCGTTGAGATGTAGACAGTAAATAATCATCGTACTTCTTAAGCACATTCTTTAATGACCAAAGTAATACTGTGCCTTCGCGAGGTTGGTTTATGTCCGTGAGCAAAGTAGACAATACATTACCAGTTTCAGAAAACTCAACCCCATTAGCTGCACTGTAGCCAATAACATCAACAAAGTTTATTTCGGCTTCAATTAATGCATTGCGTGTGGTTTCAATGATTTCATTAATCTGACTTTTTGGTTTTTTATCCGCTTTACTGATTATCACTAAAACAGGGCGGTTTAGACCAATAGACTCAAGGAACTCAATATCTTGTTGAGGAATGGTGCCGTTTTGTTGATCAACCAACCAAATAAGATAATCAGCACGTTTTAAATGCTCTTTGGCTAAACGCTCATCCGTGTTTTGGTCAGCATCAAAAATATTATCAGCTTTGCTGTAACCTGGCGTATCCAAAAAAGCGATGTTTTCGTACATTGCGCTTTGCCGTTCAACGGAGATGAGCTGCAAGATGTGGCTAAAACTCACTTTAAACTGCTTATCAAATTCATGACAAATAGCCTGCAGCGCTTGTTCGTCTATTTTGGCTTTATGATGATAAAAGTTTAAGGCTTGAATATTGTCATCGTCACCTTTGGTGATGTATGTTGGTATCGATGTAGTTGGCGTAGTGTCTGTTGGTAATAATGAGTCATAACCCAACACTGTATTAAGAAAGCGAGATTTCCCTGCACTGAATGAACCACCAACCGCCACGGTATTATATTTTTCAAGGTGCGGAAAACTCACGATTTCAGATAGTGTGCGTGAAATTTTCTGTAAATTGGCATAGGTTTCGACAGCTACTGGGTTGCTTGAGTTTTTACTAAAAGATAAAAACTCATCCTCTATGCAGTTCACTATTTGTTTTAATAGTGTTTGTTCCTTAGAACTATGATTGGATTGCGCAATCAATTGAGCGCAAAGCTCTAATCCCTTCTCTGGTTTAGCTAAGTAATAATTAACATTTGGATCTTGAACTGTTGCATCGGTCTGAAAGTCAGTACTGCTTTCTTGAACACTCAAATGGTCGCTATTTAATAAATCACCAATTCCGATACCGCTCATTATTTCTGCTCCATTAGATTCTGTTGAGCATCTGCAGGAAACTGTTGCTTGATCTGTTCTAATTGTTCAAAAGCTTGTTCGTAAGCTTGCATCTTTTGTTGATACTGAGCTTTATCATTATTCATTTGTTTTTGTAGTCGCTGCAGCTTCTCTCTGTGATTAACTTTTTCTTGTTCAAATGAATTTAATACTTCAGTTCGAATTTTATCTGCAGACTGCTGAAGCTCTTTCGTAATGTGCATTGCTGCATCACTCGATGCCTGAGGGATAACTTGATTTTGGATTGAACTTTGAGCTTGCTGCTGGGCTTCTATAGCTTGTTTTTTAGGATCACTAAATATAGAGGTTATGACCGAAACTACTGAATTTATTATTCCGGCTAAAACTTTAGGTAAAAAGACAGTTAGAGCCGCAACAATGGTTGGTACTTGTTCAATGAATGCATCTTTCAATTGTGTACTGATGTTTATTGAAAGCGAGCTTTGGTATTCATTCAAACTGATATTGCTAAGTCTACGATCTAGTTTACTTATTTCACTTTGGATCAGTCCGCTCAAAGCTGTCTGAATAATTGGTCTTAACAACATTGTGATGGTTGCTGCAATGTTATTAGACTGCGCAGCATCAACAAGTCGTTCAAGAGCAGAATTAAGTACTTGGTCGATTTGACGGATAAGATCTTCTTTTCCGGTGCTGCATAAATTATGCTGCATTTGATCAAGACCATTTAGTACTTCTTTCTCTGCTTGCTTATATTTTTCTTCTAGTTGAGCAATCTCCGTCTGCAAATCAGCTTCATTTGAATTGGCATAATCTTTCAGACTTTTGACTTTAAGCTGTAAGCCGTTAATGGTGCTTAGTAAATTAACCGAAAATCGATTTTTAATGAAACAGTCAAACTGTTCATCTATTTCTGTTAATCGCTCACTGAAGTCGGTGATGCCTTCTTTATTTGGTTTAATCGAAGATAACGTACCAATCTTTCTTGCTTGCCCATCAAGCGTTTCAATTTGATCTGATAGAGTGTTTTTTATACTTTCAATTTTTGAAGGTACAAGTTTATCTACTTTTGATATGAAGCAATAAACAGGCTTGCCATTCATGCACTCGATTTCTTCAATCTGTGTCATTATCGAGTTGTCAAAACTAATTTGATCTGGGAGGAGGCAAATAAAAGCATCGCCACGTTCGATATATCGGCTAATAGCTTTATGGTGAGATTGATTGTTCGAATCAAACCCTGGCATATCAACTAATGTTAGGCGAGGGAACCTAGCCAAACTTTCATTGTTTAAATGCATCTCCGTGTAATATAGGTTCTCATCTACCTCTATGTCATTTAAGGAAGTGATAGCAAGGGTTTTTACGCTGTTATCTAGATTACGTAAAACTAATTTCTCATTATTAGAAAAATGAAGTTCTGTCGAAATAGACGTTTCTGGTCTGATATCTTCTTTGAGAAAATCAACACTCATGAATTGATTAAGTAGGGTACTTTTACCACTGGAAAACTTACCGATTACCGGAACTGTGATTGAGAAGTTTTCTATGTGTTCTTTCAAGTAATTTAGATCACTTCCTATATCCTGACATACATCGAGCTCTTGGTTTACTTTTTGAGCTTGTTCGATTAATTCTAAGTAATCATTTTGACTTAAATTTGTAGACTGTTGATTCATGGTGTTTTCCCTACACGGTAGCTGCGATTTCTAAATATTCTTTTACGTCTTCAGTTATTTGCTTCGATATGCCTTGTGGGCTTATAACTGAAAGATGTGGCATCCAATATTTAACGATAGGTATGATTTGCAGTGGATCGGCAACCTCTGACAATATGATCAAACTGCCATCATCGTTCTCTTTCATTGTTTTTTGATTTGGTAATAGAGTCTTCCGTGTAAAGAAATGAGCAACTTTACTAGACACTCTGATTTCTACTTGTTGCTTAGGTTTGCCAAAGTAAATGCCTTCTTCTTCTGATATTTGTTCTTGTATTGTTGGATCAGGCACAAAGCTTTTAAAGGTAACGACAAGTGATTCTATTTTTGATAATGCATAAGACTTTAGTTTTGTTTGGTCATAGGCCGCGAGATACCAACTTCCTCTTTGCGAAACGAGTCGATATGGAGCTACGTCTTTATATTCTTTATTTTTGTATTGAAAATTTACTAAAAAACACTCAGAGATGGATTTTTGAAGTTTGTTAAACCAAGGTTTGACTGCATTCTGGCTCTCGAATGTTTCAGCGGAAACATGAAATGAATGTTCACTTGGTTGAAGCAGTTGCTCTATGGTTCTGGTATCGAAATAAGGAATGGATTCTGCAATCCCCATTTGCTCAGCAAAGCGACGAATATCACTCAGATTATATTTACCTAGTGCAGTTTGATGCAGAGATATTTGACCGTTATGCTTTTCTATTGGTAATAGTGCAAGCCGTTCATTAATGTCACGCTGTATGGTTCGTTTACTTACACCAAACTCTATAGCTAAATCATCAATATTCAGTTTTTCATTTTGGTTGAGTTTTATAAGAATACTTACAATCCGTTCAGCCAGTTTATTTACTGCTTCCATACTAGACTTCTTCCATTTCAGTCTAAATCTTGACATACCATAACTGCACTAAGTGACAGGTGGTGTCATCCTTTGAAATTAGTTTACAGGATTTCGTCTTGTAATTAAGTAAGGGCAGTGTGAATATTGAGCAGTTAGAGCGTGTTAAGTCCAAATTTGTGTTTCAGTTCACAAGGGTATGTGTAAATTATTCTTTTCAGTAAGTAATATGAGAATGCATTAATAAGCAGGGTAATAAAGGTAATTACATGCCAGGACAACACTTATCCTGCTGAAAGTAAAGTGTTTAATAGATTACCTTTTATAGGTAATCTTTAGTAATCTCAAAGGTAATGTAATTGTTATGTAAGAGTTTTATGGTTTCTAGACATTACATCTTAATAGAGTAATTGGGTTACCTATATATTACCTTTATAATTACCTTTTGCCGTATTGACGTAATACCTTTAAAAACAATGAATTAATTATAGATAAACGGTGCGGTTACCTTTATTACCCATTTATTGATAGGTCACACGAATTTCAGAAATAGTTAAAGATGATGACTGACTTGGATTAAATGCTGATTGTATTCTTATTGGAATATGATGACGTTATCTATGAAAAAAAACTAAACAGCAGACATATTGACAAGTTACTTTGTAAAGATTAATAGCTTTGGCTCACTGAATTTAATCTGCTTCTTCTGCTTTTCTAATGATAGTTCGACAGATTTTCAGCGCACTTCTGGACAATTCCGTTTAAGAAATTACGACTAGTAGTGTTTGAATTTCTATCAATGAGGCATAGACATATTTATCCAAGCTGTTATAAAATAAAGCGAATTTATATACTGTTAATAGCAAGAAAGGTTTTTAGGTGTGTAAACTGATTAAGTTATGTATATGTATGACATTCGCCTTTTTTAGCTGTCAAAATTTATCTGAAGCTCGTACATTAAAGGCATTTGGTTTAAAAAATGATGTTGGAACTTATGATGTACTTGTGAATGCTGATATCACTGAATTCAATAACAAGGTGCTAATAAAAAATGGAAAAATCAAAGCAACGGTAAATAATGCAAAATTTCTAAATCAGTTCTTTGAATGCATTCTAAATCCAGCATCGAAGGGAGACACAAGCTGCGTTGTTGGTGAAACGAAATATTTTGATAAAACACGAAGTCGTTACCATTATCTTAAATATGCTGATGAACTGCACCTAGTGTATTCACTTAACTGGGCCGGTCATATGTCATTTTTGATTCAGTATAAAACTACTGAATCAACAAGGTTTCGCTTCGATGTAATTAACTTTGATTGCAATAAAAACTGTACCATTATTAATAACTTTGATGTCAATCAGTTAGATGGTAGTTCAACAGGTCTTTACGATCTAGTCACTTCAATATTTGATATTTATAAGGCTGGTGAAATTGTTAACCTTGAGAATAGTTCAGTGCTACAGAAATATTCTTCTTTTACTCTTTTTGGAAAGAGCAGCAATGTAAAAGTTTATGTAAATTTCAGGACTCCACCTTTAAATAATGGAAGATCAAAGAGATTCGTAAAGCAATTAAATGATTGTTACAAATTAAATTGTGAAAATAGCCATATGAATAGCATTTTTAAAGAAACACTCGGGAATAATTTTGATGAGTATATTTATTCTTTGATCTTATCCAGCGATGTTAAAGCTGTGAGTTATGCAGGTTTTGTGTCTTCAGAAGATTTTATAAGTCGTATAAGTCGAAATCAAAGTTGTTCTTCTTACGTCTCATATTTCGTTGGTGCAGATGAACAGAGAGTTTTTAAGTGTGTTGATAAAAACCTTAATGATAGTTTTTTTATACTTGCTTATCATAATGAGCGTATCGATTTGGATCGTTTAAATTATCCATCATTAATTCTTTTATCTTCACTTTCAGCTGCTCACCTTATCGTAGCTATGACTCCTAAATCACCAAAAGTTACTCATATTTCTGGTATAAATGAAATTCCCAATATAAGTATATTGTCCATACCGATACAAAAAAACTAGTAATCCTATGCTAGATTCAAAGAATTTAACTACTAGCTCTTTTGTTTATAAAGGTCTAAAATAAGCACTGATTTTAGACCTTTATTGGTGGTGTATGAGACAAATTTTAGCCGATTGTTCAGCAAGTATTTCTGAACTTAA